>ERZ1106943.2437-NODE-2437-length-16044-cov-4.376822_pt1 | contig 16044 bp, 20 predicted proteins | sample MGYA00403671_ERZ1106943 | MGnify/ENA primary metagenome ERZ1106943 (study PRJEB35170, sample SAMEA104062427) | human gut metagenome | biome: human gut; feature: human-associated habitat; material: faeces | place: Denmark | collected 2012-06-14 ...
CTTTTCTCCTATTTGCCCTATTCTTTATCTGCCGCTGTTTATCAACGACGCTATCCCGGAGGAACACAAAAACGGGATTGATATGCGCCGGGATATGCTGCGCCGCTCTCATGTGCTTGTGGTCTGCGGTGACGAGGTGGACGAGGATGTGAAAAACGATATTGCCGTAGCCAAGCGGCTGAACATCACGGCCACCACCCTTGACGGTATCCTGACGGTCAACCAGCAGGGCCGCCACGATGTTTGAAGCCTATGTGACCAATCTGGGGCTCTACCCGGAGCGAGGGGCCGGGGCTGGGGAATATCTGAAATTTCCTACGACTGTTGAGGAAGTGCAGGCCCTCTTTTCCCGGATTGGTATAGACGAAAAACAGTACGAGGAGTATTTCATTACCGACTATGACAGCGATATTCTGGGGCTGACTGACCACCTCGGGGAATATGAAAGCCTTGACGAGCTCAATTACTTAGCACATCTTCTGGAAGAAATGACCCCGGACGAGCTGGAAAAGCTGGAGGCGGTCATGGATGCTGGGGAGTACACAAACAGCGTCAAGGACTTAATCAATTTGACCCAGAACCTTGACTGCTTCGATTTTTACTCCGATGTCAACAGCGAAGAAGAACTGGGCCGTATGTATATTCAGGATTTTGAGGCTATGCAGGTGCCTGAACACCTGATTGACTACATCGACTATGAGGCATACGGGCGGGATATTCGTATCAATGACGGCGGCCACTTCGCTCCCGGTGGCTATGTGGCGGATAATCGGAGTAACTTTGTGGAGCACTATACCGGGCTGGACGATATTCCAGACGAGTACCGTATTTCCAAAGTCCACGCCCGGGACGAGAAGGAGGAAACCCATTCTATTCTGGCGGCAATCAAGCAGTTTAAGGAGGCCCCACCTACTCCTCACAAGGAGAAGGCGGGGCCTTTCCATGAGGAACGGTAGACCTCGGGCCAACTTGGCCCGAGGTTCCCCCTTCAGGGCGATGTTCCGAGGCGTCCGGTTTTTGATCCACTCGGAGGAAAGGAGGCAGTATGCAGGAATATGTAGAAGAACGGACAATCGCTATATCCGTGAAAGCGGCCAAGCTCTCGGGTAAGGTGCTGGCTGCGGCCTGCAAAAAGGTATTTGCGGAAATTGCAAAACAGCAAGAAGCCGCCAAACGGCCCAAGGGGCGGCAGAGCGTGCGGAAACTGATGAACCACCACGGCGGTAAAAACGCCATGAAATATGTGGGGGCTCCCAAGGATTTTGACCGTATCGCCAAGGAGTTCCATGTGGACTACGCTTTCCACAAGACCGGCCCCGGCCACTATCTGCTGTTCTTCAAGGCAGATCAGGCGGACGCTATCACAGCGGCCTTCTCCAAATACACAGAAAAGGTCATGGGCCGCAGTCAGGAAAAGTCGTCTATCCTCGGCCAGCTCCGGCAGTTCGTGGAACAGATTGCGGTAAGGCCCAAGCAGAAGGAACGGGCCAGAGAGGCGGTGAAGGAAGAACGGTAAGCAAGAAAATCAAGAAATATGTACTTCCATATTTCCCGTATCTCATAGCCTTCTGGTTTTTCTCCAAGTGCGGCACCGCCTACCGTATGGCGGCGGGGGCCAACCTCGGGGAAAAGCTGTTCGGCATGGTCAAGACCATCGGCCCGGTATTTCAGAGCTATGCACCGGGGCTGGGCCTCCTTGACCTTGCCGTAGGTGTAGCTGGGGCCGTGATACTGTATTTCGTGGTACAGTCCAAAATCAAAAAGGCCCGGAAATTTCGCCGGGATATGGAGTATGGCTCCGCCCGCTGGGGTACGGAGGCGGATATAAAGCCCTTTGTAGACCCAAAGTTTGAGAACAATGTCATCTTGACCGGGACGGAATTTCTCACCATGAACACCCGTCCCAAAAATCCGGCCAACGCCAGAAACTTAAACGCCTGTGTCATCGGTTCGTCCGGCTCGGGCAAGACGAGGTTCTGGCTGACACCCCAGATCCTTCAAGCCCATTCGTCCTATGTGGTGGTAGACCCCAAGGGCGGCACCCTCGCCCAATGCGGTTATTTCCTGCAAAAAAAGAAGGGCTACAAGGTAAAGGTGTTCAACAACATAGATTTTTCCAAGTCTATGCACTATAACCCGATGGCCTACATCAAGACAGAAAGCGATGTGCTGAAATTCGTCAATGCCCTGATTGCCAACACCAAGGGAGACGGTAAAGAGGGGGACGAGTTCTGGACGAAAGCGGAAACGCTTCTGTACTGTGCCCTTGTGGCCTATATCGTCTTTGAGGGGCCGGAGGAGGAGCGCAACATGAATACGCTGGTCGAAATGATAAACAGCATGGAAGTAAGGGAGGATGATGAAAGTTTCAAGAACGCCGTGGACTATATGTTTGACGGCCTCGCCAAGCGCAACCCCCAGCATTTCGCTGTGCGCCAGTATGCCAAATATAAGTTAGCCAGCGGCAAGACAGCCAAGTCGATTTTGATTAGCTGTGGAGCCCGGCTTGCCCCCTTTGACATAGCGGAGCTTCGGGAGATTATGAGCTTTGACGAGTTGGAGCTTGACAAGCTCGGGGACGAGAAAACGGCCCTGTTCTTTCTGATAAGCGATACAGACACCACCTACAACTTTATCGTGGCCCTTGCCTTTTCGCAGATGTTCAACCTTCTGTGTGAACGGGCTGACAACAAATACGGAGGCCGCCTGCCCAATCATGTACGGGTGCTGTGGGACGAGGCGGCCAACACGGGACAGGTGCCGGGGCTGGAAAAAATCGTGGCCGTCATCCGGTCAAGAGAAATCAGTCTGACCCTGTTCTATCAGGCTATGAGCCAGTGCAAGGCCCTGTATAAAGACAACGCAGAAACCATCATGGGCAACATGGACAGCATTGTGTTTCTGGGAGGCCGTGAAGCGTCCACCCTAAAGGACATATCGGAAAACTGGCTGGGCAAGGCCACCATCTCCATGCAGACAGACAGCCGCACAAGGGGCCAGTCGGAAAGCTACGGGCTCAACACCCAGCGTCTGGGCCGGGAGCTTTTGACCACCAGCGAGATCACCACCATGCCCGGAAACAAATGCCTGTTACAGCTTCGGGGCCTTCCCCCATTCTTTTCGCCCAAGTATGATTTGAAGCAGCACCCCAACTACCGCTACACAGCGGAACATGACAGTAAACGGAACGCCTTCCATCTGGAACGCCTGACTTCCCGGCGATTGAGACTAAAGCCCGAGGAAGAATACACGGTGTATGAGGTGGACACCTCCGACGAGGACGCTGATATTCTCAATTATGATGATTTGGACAGCGCAGACGATTTCGTTTAACTGATAGATGGACTTCGGGCCAAGTTGGCCCGAATCCCGGAGGCCGCCTGAAAGGGCGGCTTTTTGCTACCCACAATTCAATCTTTTATCAAATGGAGGAAATGTATATGGAATTTTTCGCTTCTGCTGTTGACACTCTGAAGGTTCTGGTTATGGCTATCGGCTGCGGCCTCGGTGCGTGGGGTATTGTCAACCTGTTGGAAGGCTACGGTGCCGACAACCCTGCAAGCAAAAGCCAGGGCATGAAGCAGCTCATGGCTGGCGGCGGTATCGTCCTGCTGGGCATGAACCTGATCCCTCTGCTGGCAAACCTGTTCTAATCTTCCCAAAGGAGTAAGCTATGCAAAGTATCTTCGACGCTATCACGGAATGGCTCAAAGGGCTGTTGGTCGAGGGTATCATGGGAAACCTCGGCGGGCTTTTTACCAATGTGAATGAGCAGGTCGGAGAGATTGCGGCGCAGGTAGGGACGACCCCGGCGGCATGGAACGCCGGGGCCTTTTCCATGATACGGCAGCTCTCCGAAACGGTCATCCTGCCTATTGCCGGGCTGGTGCTTACCTTCGTGATGACCTATGAGCTCATTCAAATGCTGATAGACCACAACAATCTACACAACTTCGATACATGGATTTTCTTCAAGTGGATTTTCAAGACCTTCGTGGCGGTGCTGATTTTGTCCAACACCTTCAATATCGTCATGGCGGTGTTTGATGTGTCCCAACAGGTCATCCAGCAGTCGGCGGGCCTGATACAAGGCTCCACCGCCGTCACGCCGGATGTTCTGAACGATATGCAGACCCAGCTTGAAGCGATGGAGTTGGGTTCGCTCCTTGGTATCTTCCTGCAATCCTTCTTCGTGCAGTTCACCATGACGGCCTTAAATATCGTGATTTTCGTCATCGTCTACGGGCGCATGATTGAGATTTATCTGATGACAAGCCTTGCCCCCATTCCCTTCGCCACCAGCGTGAACCGGGAGGTCGGACACATGGGCCACAACTATTTCAAGTCCCTGTTCGCTGTCGGTTTCCAAGGGATGCTCATTATGGTGTGCGTGGCGATTTACGCCGTGCTGGTGCAGAGTATCGCCACGGACGGCGATATGATGAACGCCATCTGGACTTGCGTGGGGTACACAGTTCTTTTGTGCTTCGTGCTGTTCAAGACTGGGAGCCTGTCTAAATCCATCTTTGGAGCGCATTAAGCCACTTCGGGCCAAGTTGGCCCGAGGATGGAAAGGAGGAAACAAAAATGACGGAACAGGATAACAAGAGCCCGGTTCAGGAGGCTCCGCCGATGAAGCTGGATGTGAGCGTCCGGGCCATCGAGCCCAAGGGCAACTTGCTGGGCTTTGCCAATGTAAAATTCAACGACTGCTTTGTGGTGGAGGATTTCAAAATCCTGCAAACCGACAAGGGCCTGTATGTGGGTATGCCAAGCAAGCCGGACAAGTCCAGCAAAACGGGCTACCGGGACACGGCCAAGCCCATCACCGGGGAGTTCAGAAAACAGCTCCACGGGGCGATCCTGACGGCCTACTCGGCGGAGATTGGACGATTGCAGGCGGTGGCCGCAGCACAGGAGCGGCCTTCCATCAAAGACCAGTTGGAGGCCGGGGCAAAAGAAGCGGCCAAGGAAAAAGCCGCCCGGCCTCCGAAGGAGAAGCCCGCAAAAGGGGCTGAACGATGATGTATCAGGGGCCGAGTAAATCCCCGTGGGGCAAGGTGCAGACCTGTGACCTGCTTTGCCCCGGCGTATTCCTTGTGAGTACCGCCAGCCACGGCGGGACAATGGTTTCAAACGAGGTGGCGGCGTTCCTCTCCCCGGCGGCCAAACGGTGTGGCTTCAAGCGGGGCGGCTACCTCTGTTTTGAGGAAGATACGCAGGAGGATGTGGTGCTGCGGGAACTTTTGGACAAGAAGCTCTGGCAGATACCCGAGCGTATCAAGGACAAAGCCGCCTTTGAGGAAAATATCAACCTCTCCATTAGGCGGTACAACCCCGAATATTGGCGGGCAAGGCAGTCCGGCCTTGAAGCGGCGCAGGCCGCCCGGAAGGAGGCCCCGGCCCGTCAGACAGAACGATGACCTCGGGCCAAGTTGGCCCGAAGCTCCAAGGAGGTGATCTCATTGGCCTATGTGCCAGTACCCAACGATTTGAGCCGTATTAAGACCAAGCTGGCCTTCAACCTGACGAAGCGCCAGCTTATTTGTTTTTCCATAGCGGGCGGTATCGGTATCCCATTTTACCTGTTCACCCGCTCCCATATCGGGAACAGCACGGCCCTGTTCCTGATGATCAGCCTGATGATGCCGTGTTTTCTGTTCGCCATGTTTGAGAAGGACGGTCTTCCCTTTGAGAAGGTGCTCCGCAACATTATCCGAACCAAGTTTTTACTGCCACGGGTCAGGCCCTATAAGACCGAAAATTTCTATGCCTTTTTGAACCGAAAGGAGGAAAAGCCGATTGCAGACCACCAAAGGGGCAGCAAGGCCGGGCGCAGAAAGAAAGCGTCCTGACCGCAGGCCCAAGAAACAGGCCCAGCCGAAAAAGGCCGGGCCGCAGACCGCCCAGCAAACCATACCCTACCGGGAGCTTTTCAAGGATGGTATCTGCCGGGTAAACGATAAGCTCTACACCAAGAGCCTTGAATACGAGGACATCAACTACCAGTTGGCGCAGGCCGATGACCAGAGCGCCATTTTTGACGGCTACTGTGCGTTCCTCAATTCCTTTGACAGCTCCCTTCCGTTCCAGCTCTCCTTTATCAACCACAGGAGCCGCCCGGAAAGCAAGTACAAAATCAATATCCCCATGAAGGATGACGAGTACAGCGAAATGCGGAGCGAGTATGTGGAAATGCTGGAGGGCCAGATTGCCAAGAGCAACAACGGCATTGTGAGAACCAAGCTGTTGACCTTCGGCGTGTCGGCGGACAGTCTTGCGATTGCCAAGCCCCGCTTGGAGCGTGTGGAGGCCGACATAATGGGCAGTTTCAAAAAGCTGGGGGTACAGTCCCGCTCCCTCAATGGGCTGGAACGCCTGGAGATTTTGCACGGCCAGCTCCACCCCGGCGGCACCGAGCCCTTCCGCTTCACATGGGATATGATACCGAAAACCGGGCTGGGGACAAAGGACTTTATCGCCCCAACCAGCTTTGACTTCCGGCAAAGCCGTCTGTTCCGCATGGGTTCCACATGGGGAGCGGCGTCCTATATGCAGATCATGGCCTCCGAGCTTTCCGACAAGCTCCTTGCGGAGCTGTTGGAGGTGGACGCTGAAATGACCATCACCATGCACATTCAGACTGTCGATCAGGCCAAGGCCATCAAAACCATCAAGGGCAAGGTCAGTGACATTGACAAGATGAAGGTGGAGGAACAGAAAAAGGCCGTCCGAAGCGGCTACGATATGGATATACTTCCACCCGACCTTGTTACATTCAGTCAGGACGCCAAGAACCTGTTGAACGACTTGCAGAGCCGCAACGAGCGAATGTTCCTCCTGACTTTCCTTGTGGTAAACACCGCCGCCACCCGCCGGGAGCTGGACAACGACCTGTTCACGGTATCGGGTATCATGCAGAAATACAACTGCATTTTGAAGCGGCTGGACTTTCAGCAGGAACAGGGCCTTATGTCCAGCCTGCCTCTCGGCTACAACGGCATTGAGATACAGCGGGGCATGACAACCAGCTCCACGGCCATCTTCGTGCCGTTTATGACGCAGGAGCTCCGCATGGACGGCGAGGCCATCTATTACGGCCTGAACGCCCTTTCCCACAATGTCATCATGGCGAACCGCAAGAAGCTGAAAAATCCCAACGGCCTGTACCTCGGCGTACCGGGAGCGGGCAAGAGTTTCGCCGGAAAGAGGGAGCTTGTCAATGTGTTCCTTGCCACCAATGACCGCATTATCATTCTTGACCCGATGGGCGAATACTCGCCGCTGGTACGACAGTTTGGACGGGACGGCCTTGTGGTGGAGATCGCCCCCAACAGCCCGCACCATATCAATCCGATGGATTTGGATGTAAGCATTGATGACGAGGTTTCGCCTATCAGTCTGAAATGCGATTTTATCCTTTCCCTGATGGAGCTGATCGTGGGCGGCAAGAACGGCTTGCAGCCCGTGGAACGCACCATCATTGACCGTTGCGCCCGTATGGTGTACCGGGACTTTCTCAATGATTCGGACAATACTCCTATGCCGACGCTTCAAAATCTGTATGACCTTCTGTGCCAGCAGACCGAGCCCGAGGCAAGGCGGCTGGCAACAGCCCTTGAGATCTATGTGTCCGGCTCCCTCAACATCTTCAACCATAAGACCAATGTGGATTACAGGAACGCCCGTGTGGTGTGCTTCGACTTGAAGAAGCTGGGGGCGGGGCTCCGCACGATTGCCATGCACATCATCAACGACCTGATGAACAGTCAGGTGTCCCACAACTTCGCCCGTGGTATCGCTACATGGTGCTACTATGACGAGTTCCATGTGCTGTTGCAGGACGAGCTGACTTCCAGCTACTTCGTCACCATCTGGAAAATGCTCCGTAAAAAGGGCTGCGTCCCGAGCGCCCTGACGCAGAATGTGAAAGACCTCCTTGCCAGCCGTCAGATCGAGAACATCTTTGAAAACTCTGACTTCATGGTGCTTTTATCACAGGCACAGGGAGACAGGCAGATTTTGGCGAAGCAGTTGGGTATCAGTCCCCACCAGCTTTCCTATGTGACCCACTCCAATCCCGGCGAGGGCCTTTTGTTCTTCGGAAATGTGACCATTCCGTTTGTTGACCGTTTCCCGAAGAATACCAAGCTCTACTCCATTATGACTACCCGCCCGGAGGAAAAGGAGGCGCAGAATGAGTAAGACCGCTTCGAGCCAAGTTGGCCCGAAGAACGAAAAGAACAGACCGCCCGGAAAGCGGGTCAAGCGTGGGCGGCTCCATTTTGCCGAAGAAGAAGTGACCCGTCAGGCCGGGGAGCCTACCTCGGGCCAAGTTGGCCCGAAGCCAGCGGGCGGCGGGAAATTCCGGCAGGACGAGGAACGGGAAAAGCTGTCCTCCCGCTTGCGGCAGGATGACGAGGCCCGCAGGGATACCGCCCATGAGGAACAGGACTCCCAAAAGGCCGGGAAGGACAAGCAGGAGAAAAAGAAGGAACGGGCCGAGGCCAAGGCCGAACACTCTGCTGTCAAGCTGGAAGCCGCCAAGGAAAAGCTGGCCCAGCAGAAACCCCAGAAGCCGCCCGGCCTCCCCCAGCGGGCGGCAACGGCGGCGGGGGCAGGTGTATGGGCCTACACCCACCGCAAAATACATGAGGTCGAGCATGAGAATGTGGGTGTGGAGAGCGCCCACAAGGCCGAGCTTCTGGCAGAGGCCGGAGTGCATAAGGCCACCCGCTACACCAAGCGGCGTATCCGGGAGCACCCGGAGCTTCAAAGCAGATTTCTTTCCCGCATGGCCCAGAAATGGAAAATCAAGCGGGAGTATGCCAAGCAGGCCCGGGAGGCTGCAAGACAGGGGGCCAAGGCGGCGGGAGCGGCGGCCACTACCACCGAAAAGGCGGTGGCCTATGCCGCCCGGTTCGTGCGCCGTCATAAAAGCGGAGTAATCATCATTCTGCTGTTGTTCTGCCTGTTCCTGATTTTGAACTCCGTCTTTTCCGCCCTCCCTTCGCTGGGTACTGGCATGATGAACGCCGTGGTCGGCACCTCCTACACCGCCGAGGACGAGGATATTTTAGGGGCCAACGAGGACTATACGGCCCTTGAAAACGAGCTCCGGCAGAAGATCGCCAACATTGAGCGCACCCACCCCGGCTACGACGAGTACCGCTATCAGGTGGATGAGCTGGGCCACAACCCCTATGAACTGACTTCCTACCTGATCGCCAAGCTCCGCACCTATACCCGTGAAAATGTGCAGGGTGAGCTCCGGGCCTTGTTTGAGGCGCAGTACAAGCTGACGCTGACCGAGGAAGTGGAGATACGCTACCGCACCGAAACGGACACATGGACGGACGAGGACGGAACCACCCATACGGATACCTACGAGGTGCCGTATAAGTATTACATTCTCCATGTGCGGCTCCAGAACAAGACCCTGCCCGTGGTGGTGAACTCCCTGCTGGATGCCGAGCAGAAAGAAATCTACGACATTACCTTGGAGCTCAAAGGCAACAAGCCCTATCTGTGGGATGACATTTACACAAGCGGCGGAGGCAGCTATGACCCCGGAAGTGATTACACCATACCGGGCGAAGCTCTTTCCGACCCGGCCTTTGCGGCCCTTATTACGGAGGCGGAAAAGTACCTGGGCTGGCCCTATGTGTGGGGCGGCTCCAGCCCCTCCACCTCCTTCGACTGTTCCGGCTTTGTCTGCTGGGTCTATACGGCCAGCGGCGTCCACAACCTGCCCCGCACCACGGCAACAGGGATTTTCAATCAATGCGCCTATGTATCGCCCGCTGACGCAAGGCCCGGAGATCTGATTTTCTTTACGAAAACCTATGACTGCGACGGCCCTGTTTCCCATGTGGGTATCTATGTGGGCGATGGCATGATGATCCACGCAGGCGACCCCATCAAATACGCCAGTATCAATACGAACTACTGGCAGGAGCACTTTTACGCCTTTGGGCGTTTGAACTGATTTCCCGAAAGGAGCGACGATATGACCAAACTTGAAAAAATCGACAAGGAGCTGGACAAGGCCCGGGAGAAGGCCGCCGAATGGCAGGCCAAGGTCAAGGACTTGGAGAAACAGCGTCAGGAGGAAGAAAACAGCATGATTGTTCAGGCTGTTCGCTCCCTGAAATTGACGCCCTCTGAGCTGGCTGCCTTTTTCAGCAACCCCACCATCACCACCTCGGGCCAACTTGGCCCGAAGCCCGATGAAGCAAAGGAGGATACCGAGCATGAAAAATAAGCTGTTTCGCAGGGCCGCGGTTTTGACCGCCGCCCTGTTTTCTCTTACCTGTATGAGCGTCACGGCCTACGCCCAGAGTGACGAGCCCACAGAGGAAACCACGCTGCCCGCCGCAACGGAAACCGTTGCCAAGCCCTTCACTCCGAACGGGACGGGAACGGTGGTGGACAATGCCACCGACGAGGACGGCAAGGAGTTTTTCACCATCACCACCCCCAGCGAGAATGTCTTTTATCTGGTCATTGACCGACAGCGCACCGAGGAAAATGTGTATTTCCTGAACGCTGTCACGGAAAAAGACCTGTTGGCCCTTGCCGAAGCAGACCCGGAACCCGAGGTCAAGGAGCCTGTCACACAGCCTGAGCCTGACCCGGAGCCTGTTACCGAGCCGGAACCCGAACCCGAAAAAGATGCAGGCTTTCCTGTTGGCAATCTCCTGATGGTAGCGGCTGTCCTGCTGGTGGGCGGCGGAGCGGCCTATTATTTCAAGGTCTACCGTCCGAAGCATGAGGCCCCGGAGCTGGACGAGGACGATTACGACTATGACGAGAACGACCCCTACGGCGATATGGCGGTTGAGGAAGAAACGGAGGACGAAGAATGAATTTCACCAACAGCCCCTATGAAAAGATAATGAAAGAGATCCCCCGTCCGGGCCGTGGCAGCGCTGACCGCTGTGCCGGGTGCCGCTACCTGAAGGAGTGCAGAAGCCAGAAAAGCCGATGCCGCAAGCAGTTCCGTACCTCGGGCCAAGTTGGCCCGAAGTCCTGATGTGCCGGGAACTGACCCGTGACGAGCGAAAGGGTATCCGAAAACTGGTCACGGAGATGTGCGCCAATTATGACCGGGAGTATGGCTGCCTGCCGCTGGACTGTGAGTGCTATATGCTGGGGAAATGCTGGACGGGAGCCTACTGCCGCTACTTCCGGGAGGCCGTTCTTCCCCTTGACCCGGTGCTGATGGCTTCCATCTGCGAGGACGGTCCGGCCCCGGATACCCGGCTGTGCGCCGTTTGCGGGAGGCCCTTTCTCCCGGAGGGGCGGCAAGCCTACTGCTCCGAAGCCTGCAAGGCCGAGGGAAACCGCAGAAGGAGCCGGGAGCGCATGAGAAAAAAGCGGCTGAAAAACGGATAGACCTGTTACGATTTGCCCGGAGAAAAAGCCCGGTATTCCGGGACTTTTTTCGCCTGTTTCCCGGGCCGGAATACCCTAATACCTTCCGGCCTGGTTTGACCGGGTATTTCGTAACATTTATTCACTTCGGGCCAACTTGGCCCGAGGCTGGAAAGGAGGAAACCACATAGAAATCAACCAAGGCTATGAGATTTTGAAGTCCGCCACCTTCGATAATGGCCGGGGCTTTGCCCTGGGCTATAACGAGGCGGCCCCGAGTCCCTTTGTCACATGGCAGTTTACCGAAACGGAGAACGGCCAGCGGGACTATTATTGGGGCCATTATCACAGCGACGGCCAGATAGCGGAAAAGGACTTCGCCAAGCGCATTGATGATTACAAAGAGTTGTTTCAGGTGCAGGAGCGCACCGGGGGCCGGACGCTAGCGGAGTATTACCGCTACTATTCCACCCAGCGGCCCGTTGACCTTGGCACCTTCCCGAAGCCGCCCGGAAATGCGCCCGTGGAGATCATCAATTTTGACGAGCGGCGCATGGTGGAGAGTGGCACCATGCGGGCATGGGGCGAACTGACCTATTTGAAGCCCCTGACAGATGAGCAGATGGACGATTACGAGCTGCGCCCGGCTCCCGGAAACCCTGATCGGGCGGCCCGACCCTCCATCACAGCCCAGCTCAAGGAGGCGGCCCGCAGAGCGGAGCCCCCGAAGGAGCCCGACAAGGCCAAACACAACAAGTCCCGTGAGGACAGATAGGAGGAAGCTATGAACGAAAAAGACAACCACCTGCTGACAGTCGAGCTCTCCGAGGAACAGAACGGCAATATGCTGGACGGCATTTTGAACAACCTGCCGCCCTCGCCGCTCCCCAAGGGGCCGGAGAAAAAGGAGCTGGACAGAGTGAAGGAGCCGCCCGCCCACAAGCGGAGCCGGGAACGGGAGGAACGCTGACGGCCCGGCGCAAGCGTGACAGGCACCTTCATGTGATGGTCACGGCGGACGAGCTGGCACAGATACAGAAGCGCATGGCCGAGGCGGGCATTACCAACGCTGGAGCCTACATGCGAAAGATGGCCTTGAATGGCTATATCCTCCATGTAGACCTTGCCCCTGTACGGGAGCTGGTTTCGTTACAGCGGCGGTGCGCCAACAATCTCAATCAGGTGGCCGTCCATGCCAACACCTTCGGCGTGTACCCGGAGGAGATTGCTGGGCTCCAGAGGGACTATGAAAAGCTCTGGGGGCGGGTGTCCGATGTTCTCACGGAGTTGTCTGTACTGGTGGAAAAATGATTTGGAGGGGTGCGCCTTGATGTGGGTGCACCCCTTCATTTCTATTAGTATGGACAATATAAGCAATCTGCATAAGCGTCTTCAACAGATTCTATATCCATGGATTTAATCTGTTTATTGGTTGAATCATAAATCACTTCAAGAGAAATTTCTAGTTCCATTGGTGTTTCTGCTAGAATATAATGTTTATTCCAGTCATTATCAATAATAGACATCTGGCTTCTGTCTTCCATGGCTAGAAAATCAGATTTATGAATGCAAAAGTTAATATTGCATAATGCCTGTGCCCGAATAGACAATAACAATTCCGTTTGAGAGATTTCCGAAATAGCCTCAATTTCAATTTCAGAAACCTCATCAATGCTGCCTATAGAAGGATTTTCTCCCTCTTCAAGTACAATGTCAAATCCTGATAGTTCTAATCCTGTAATTTTTTGAGCCAGATTTTCTTCAAGAGGATACATGAACCCTGAACGATCAGCTTTTAGTTGCTCTATCAGTTTTTCACGCAATTCAATGATTTGAAGACTTGGTTTCACTCTTGCTTCAACAAATTCTTTAAGAGAGGTAAAATAGGATACTCTTGTTAAACTAATTCCTTTGTCTTCAAGATCTCTTTTCAACTGAGGATGCAATTCTTTTTTGTCTATTGGGTCTGAAAAATCTCGGGTATTTAAGGTAATAAAACAAGCTTCGTCCATAGCATAGTGATGGACTACATTTAGAAAGGTAAGCCAAATTAAGTAATCCCGATATCCATCCTTACCATCATCTTTAAATGGCTTCTTCCTTTCCAATGCTCGATGAACAACATCTCTGTGAGTTGTGGTGGGATAATCTTCTGGTGCACCATTGCCATATTGAAATGGTATCATGTCCCAAAAATCTTCGTAGCTTTTCATTTCACGGCTTATGTGTTCTTCGGGAATAGTCGGGACATTAGTTACCATGCTTTTATTTAATTCTTGAATGTCAGAATTTGCTTTTTGCCAAAGCCCAGTGATTCTTTCTTTATATTTGTTTTTTACCTCATCAATCACGATTTCAGAAAAGCAGAGCCAATTTCCGCCTTTGCAAATGTAATCTTTAAGCAGTTCAAAGGAAGTGCTGGTTAAATGAAAATCTGCACAAAAGATACTACTATCTAAGAAAATTAGCATTTTATCCCATCCCCATTAATGATAACTTTAAATAAATTATATAGCGCTTTTAGAAAGAGAGCAAGCTGTTTTGCCCCATCTGCGACAAGATTTGCTAACCGTCTACAACATTGTTGCCCCTGCGTCTACATGGTAAAATATAGGTAGAAAAAAGATAGAAAGGGGTCGAACCTATGAGACTGATACTTAAACTGATCGCCGCACCGCTTATCCTGTTCCTGACTGTCCTTGTGGCTGTCCTGCTGTTCCTGTTCTCCTTGTCCTCCTTCCTACTGACAGCGGCCTCGGTCATCATGGCTCTGCTGGGTGTGGGGCTGTTCTTCATCAGCTCCCCGGTGGGCGGCGTCATTTATCTTGGGATTGCGTTCCTGCTTTCCCCCTATGGCTTACAGGCGGTGGCGGGTGCTTTCATCACAGGGCTGGACAGTCTGAACCTGTCTTTGCGCCAGTTCGTCACAAGCTGACAGCCTCAGGCCAACTTGGCCCGAAGTAAAACAGACTGACGGCGGCTCGGTGGGGCCGCCGTTCTTTATGAAGGGAGGGATTTTCTCTGGCAACGACCACCTTACTGCAACGCCATGCCAACGAGGGAGAAAGCATAGCCGAGGCCATCCGGGATTGCCTGGACTATGGGAAAAATCCCGAAAAAACAGAAAGTGGAAAATACATATCCTCCTATGAGTGCGACCCGGCCACGGTAGCTGCCGAGTTCCTTTTGGCAAAAGCCAGCTACAAGGCCATGACGGGCCGGGAACAAAAGCAAGGCGAGGATGTGCTATGCTATCAGATACGCCAGTCCTTCTACCCCGGAGAGATCACCCCAGAAGAAGCGAACCGGGTCAGCTATGAGCTGGCTATGCACTGGACGAAGGGCCGCCACGCCTTCATCGTCACGACCCACACGGACAAGGAGCATATTCACTCGCATATCTACTACAACTCCACAACCCTTGACTGTACCCGGAAGTTTCGCAACTTCTGGGGCTCGTCCTTCGCCTTGCGGCGGCTCTCTGACCGTCTGTGTCTGGAAAACGGGCTTTCCATCGTGGAAAATCCCAAGCCCCGAAGCAAGGGCAAGTTTCGCAATTATGGGGAGTGGCAGGTCGGACAGAAAAAGCCGCTGACCTATCAGGACAGACTGCGGGCCGCCATTGATACCGCTCTTGCCAAGAAGCCCGCTGACTTCCCGGCGTTCCTCTCCCTGATGGAGCAGGCGGGCTATGAGGTCAAACAACGGCGGGGTGTCATCAGTTTTCGGGCTCCCGGTCAGGAGCGGTTTACCCGCTTGCGCTCTGATACTCTTGGGGAAGGTTACAGCGAATCGGACATACGGGCCGCCTTGTCAGGCTTCCGCCAACGGCCCGGTCAGCCTCGCCCAAAAATCAGTCTAGCTATCGACATTCAATCCCGGCTCCAAGGAAAAGGCCACGGCTATGAGCGGTGGGCCAAGGTGTTCAATCTCAAACAAATGGCCGCCGCCCTTGCTTATTTGCAAGACAACGGCCTGACGGATTATGAGCAGTTGGAGCAGAAGGCCACAGCGGCCACGGAACGTTTTCACAAGCTGTCTGACCAAATCAAAAGCACCGAAGCGGCCCTCCATACCAACATGGAATTGAAGGCGGCAACGGTGCAGTATGCCAAGACCCGGCCTGTCTTTGAGAAGTACAAGGCCGGCAAATACAGTAAGAAGTTTCTTGCGGAGCATGAGGCGGATATTGAACTTTACCGGGCGGCCTGTGCCGATTTCAAAGCCATCCTCGGCGGGGCCAAGCTCCCCAAGATGGACACGCTCAAAGAGGAAGGCCGCAAGCTCTCGGAACAGAAAAAGAAGCTCTACGCCGAGTACCGCAAAGCCAAAGCGGATATGCAAGAGGTCACGACCATCAAGGCCAACATTGACTATCTGCTGGGCTACTCGGAGCCGGGCAGAAAGAAGGAACAGGAGCGTTAGGGACTGTGACGCATAAGGAGCAAAGCGACGCTGACACTTCGGGCCAACTTGGCCCGAAGCGCCGGGTTTGGGGAGGCTCCCCAACAAGCAGATTTTCACAGACGGGCCGCAAGGCCGGGCTTGTGAAAATAGCTTCTGTGGCCACAGAAGCATTGCTTGCCATTTAGCGGCACCCCCGGAAAGTCCCCAAAAACAAGAAAAACGAAGGCCTTCTTACTTGACCTCCGTTTCTCTGGCTTTTTG
>ERZ1106943.2444-NODE-2444-length-16008-cov-3.403811_pt1 | contig 16008 bp, 10 predicted proteins | sample MGYA00403671_ERZ1106943 | MGnify/ENA primary metagenome ERZ1106943 (study PRJEB35170, sample SAMEA104062427) | human gut metagenome | biome: human gut; feature: human-associated habitat; material: faeces | place: Denmark | collected 2012-06-14 ...
TCTGGAGCAGGTGATTTATGCGCATGAGAATGGAGAGGACGCGTCCGGCGGATATGTATTCCGTCTGATCGGCGGGTTTATCCTTGATTTCTTCCAGACCGTCTGGATGATCATCAAGTGGCCGATCCTTGCAGCCTGTGCGCTTGGGATCGCAGCCTGTGTGTTTGTATTTTTCAGATATGGAAAAGAGATCAATTCCTTCCGTGAGTTTGCGGATGAGTGCGTGGACAACAGCACGGAGGACACGTTTAAGATCTTTGAAACGACCTATATTTATGACAAAGACGAGACGATGATCGCAAAACTTTCGGAAAACGGCGATTCCAATTATCTGGTATATGATGATATCCCAAAGGATGCGGTCAATGCGTTCGTAGCGGTGGAGGACCGGAATTTCTGGACCAATATGGGTGTGGATTTTAAGGGAATCGTGCGTGTCAGCATGGACTACCTGCTTTCAAACGGAGATGAGGTGGCAGGTGCGAGTACGATCACGCAGCAGCTGACAAGAACGGTATTTTTGAGCCGTGAGGTTTCGGTGGAACGTAAGATGAAAGAGATGATGATCGCGATCCGTCTTACCAAGAAATACACCAAGGAACAGATCATGGAGTATTACATAAATGACGCATGCTTCAGCAACGGTATTTACGGTCTGGAAGCAGCATCCCAGGCATACTTCGGTGTAAGTGCCAAGGAGCTGGATCTTTCCCAGATCGCGTATCTGTGCGCGATACCGAACCGCCCGACCTACTATGATCCGTACGATCATCCGGAGCGGGCGTTGACGCGAAGAAACAAGATCCTTGATGATATGTGCAAAGAGGGGTATATCACCCAGGAAGCCTGCGATGCGGCAAAAACAGAGGAACTTACGGTGCGTACGGAAAAGCAGGCGGTCGGATTTTATAATTACGAGACGACCTATGCGCTTAACTGTGCGGCGGAATATCTGATGAAGCTGGACGGATTTGATTTCCGTTATGAATTTGACAGCCAGGAAGATTATGAGAATTATGAGCAGCTGTATGAGGAGCAGTATGAGCTTGAGAAGGCAAATCTGTACTCCGGCGGCTACAAAATCTATACGGCACTGGATACTACAAAGCAGGAAGCGCTGCAGGAGATTCTGGATGATGAACTGTCGTTTGACCGGGAAGTGAATTCGGACTCCGAAATTTATGCGCTTCAGGGGGCAGTGACGGTGATCGATAATGACACGGGTAAAGTGGTAGCAATCATCGGTGGACGTTCCCAGGACAGCATTTCCTCGACCTACAGTTTAAACCGCGCGTTTCAGAGTTACCGTCAGCCGGGAAGTTCCATCAAACCGCTGATCGTGTACACACCTGCCATGATGCAGGATTATACGCCGGATTCCACGGTATATGATATTGATGTAAAGACAGCGCAGAAGAAAGGCGTGGATGTTTCAAGCCTGACCGGAGCGTCGATGAGTCTCCGCAGTGCGGTGGTAAACAGTAAGAATGGATGTGCATATCAGGTATTTAATGATATCGGACCAAAATATGGTCTGTCCTTTGCAACACAGATGGAATTTGACCGGATCGTTCCGGCGGATTATACGCTCTCAGCCGCACTCGGTGGTCTTACTTACGGTGTGACGACGGTGCAGATGGCAAGCGGATACGCGGCGCTGGTAAATGAGGGAGAATTCCGGACACCGACCTGTATTACATCGATCGTGGATGATAACGGGGATGAGCTTTATAAGGAGGATAAGGCAGTTCCGGTTTACAGCAGCGACGCGGCGGCGGATATGATCGATATCATGAAAGGTGTTATCAAATCGGGAACCGCGGCAAGTATGAAGTGGTCTTCTTCCTCCTCGTTGGCAGCTGCAGGAAAGACCGGAACTACGAATGAGAGTAAAGATGGATGGTTCTGTGGAGTGACACCGTATTATACCATTTCGGTATGGGTCGGTTATGATACGCCAAGAACGCTTGACAGTCTGCGCGGAGGTTCGTATCCGGCATCTATCTGGAAAGACGCAATGCTTGAAATGACAGATGGAATGGATGAAGATGTGGATTTCCCATATGCGGAATAAAGGAAAAGAATAAATAGACAGAAATGAATAAAAAAGAAAGTTCTGACTCGCAGGAGACAGAACTTTCTTTTTGCTATCGTAACAGGATAACACGGATTAGAATAATCCGGTAATCTTGCCGTTTTTGTCAATATCGATATTGTTTGCGGCAGGAACTTTCGGCAGTCCCGGCATGGTCATGATCGCACCGGTGATGACAACGACAAAGCCGGCACCTGCATTGACATAGACATCCCTAACATTGATGTTGAAACCGGTCGGACGGCCAAGCTTTTTCTGATCGTCGGAGAAGGAATACTGCGTTTTTGCGATGCAGACCGGCAGATTTCCGAAACCGAGATCGGTCAGTTTCGCAAGCATACGGTTTGCCGCCGGTGCGTAGGTGACATCGTCTGCACCGTAGATTTCGGTCGCGATGGTCTTGATCTTGTCCTTTAATGGCATTTCATCCGGGTAGAGCGGTTTGAAATTGCTTTCTTTTTCCTCTAAAGTCTTTAATACTTTTTCAGCGAGTGCCTTTCCGCCTTCGCCGCCTTTTGCCCATACTTCGGAGAGCGCGAACTCGCAGCCTCTTTCTTCACAGAAATTTTTGATAAATTCATATTCTGCTTCGGTATCGGTGACAAAGGAGTTTAAGGTTACCACGATCGGCACACCGAATTTCTGCAGATTTTCGATGTGTTTTTCCAGGTTGCAGATACCTTTTTTGAGCGCATCCAGATTTTCCTCGGACAGATTTGCCTTGTCAACGCCACCGTTATATTTGAGCGCGCGGACAGTTGCAACTAAAACGACGGCATCCGGTTTTAAGTCTGCCATACGGCATTTGATATCCATGAATTTTTCCGCACCGAGATCTGCACCGAATCCGGCTTCGGTGATCACGATATCAGCAAGTTTTAATGCGGTTTTGGTCGCTTTTACACTGTTACATCCATGCGCAATGTTCGCGAAAGGTCCGCCGTGGACAAATGCGCCGGTGTGCTCTAAGGTCTGAACCAGGTTTGGCTTGATGGCGTCTTTTAAGAGGGCAGCCATGGCACCGACAGCCTGAAGATCTTTGGCAGTGACCGGATCTCCGTTGTAATTGTAAGCGACGATGATACGTCCAAGACGTTCTTTTAAATCATCCATGTCAGTTGCAAGGCAGAGGATCGCCATGATCTCGGATGCAACGGTGATGACGAAATGATCTTCACGCACGAAGCCGTCTGCTTTTGCGCCGAGTCCGACAACGATGTTGCGCAGCGCGCGGTCATTCATGTCCATACATCTTTTCCATACGATCTGTCTGGTATCGATGTTAAGTGCGTTTCCCTGCTGGATGTGGTTGTCGAGCAGAGCAGCGAGCAGGTTGTTCGCGGATGTGATGGCATGGAAATCACCGGTAAAATGCAGATTCAAATCCTCCATCGGAACAACCTGTGCATAACCGCCGCCGGCAGCGCCGCCCTTGATGCCGAAGCATGGTCCGAGAGAAGGCTCTCTTAACGCGAGCAGGGTTTTCTTTCCAAGTTTGGTCAGAGCATCACCCAGTCCGATGCTTGTTGTGGTTTTTCCTTCACCGGCAGGTGTCGGGTTGATCGCGGTCATTAAGACCAGCTTTCCGCTTTCATTCTTTTCGGCAGCCTGGCAAAATTCGTTGGAGAGTTTTGCTTTGTACTTTCCGTAAAGTTCAAGGTCATCTTCTGTGATGCCGTACTGTGCAGCGACATCTTTGATATGGAGCATTTCCGCTTCCTGTGCGATTTCGATATCTGTTTTCATCTTGGTACGTCCTTTCTTTTGCGTAATCATTAAAAAAGGGCAGCTTCATAAAATATGAAGTTGCCCAGACGGTCGGCTGTTATCATACCTGACCACACAGTGTTATTTCACTTTTTCCCGTCAGTAATCAGGTACTATTTACATTTATCATAAAGCGGGGCGTTTGTCAACTGTTAAAAAGTTTTTCTGAAAAAAGCAGGCGGACGGTTAAGAATCGCTGTGGAATGACCGAAATAATATCTGTAAACATCATAAGAAAAAAGTGGGAGGTTATATTATGCAGGTATCAAGCAGTTCCTATGCTTCATTATTAGATTACATCAACAGCCAGTCTGACGATACTTCATCCAAGGGCCTTGGAAAGGCAGGCGGGATCAGCTCGCTGTTACAGCAAAACTGCGTGGCATCCAATCCGGTTCTGACAAAGATGTCCCGTGAGGCGGAGAAGTCCGGAATATATAAATCTACAGTGACCAATACCGGATCCGTATTAAAATATCTTGAGACACTGACCGATAAAAGTTCGGATTCTGTTTTTTCCAAAGCGGAAGCAGACGGAAATACCGACGAGGCAGTGACGAAGATCGGAAGCCTTGTGGTAAGTTATAATAAGATGATCTCGAATCTGTCGGAAGAGGGCGGAAAAACAAACAAAGCATATCTGAAGTCTCTGTTTTCCACATTGGAGAATGCCGGCGGACAGTTAAAAAAGATCGGGATCACGGTAAAGAGCGATGGCACCTTAGAGACGGATTATGCCACACTCTGTGACGCGGATGTCGCGGATCTCAAAGAAGCGTTTGGAAGCGGATCTTCTCTGGCACAGGCACTTACAAAGACGGTCGGAGAGGTAAACAGTGCTTCTGCAAAGAGTTCCCATCTGGCGCAGATCTACAGCACGGCTTACAGCAACAGCGGAAGCTACAGCCAGTATGATTATATCAAACATCTGTATAATACTCTCGCATAGCGGGAAAAATAATTGAAAAACAGGCAAAAGGTGCAGCGTAAAAAGGCGTAGAAGCGTTCTTTTTAAGTTGCACTTTTTTTGTAAAGTATTATAATGAGGAAAGACTGCGTAATGCAGAAAAATGAAGTAGTAAGAGGATGCACGATGAAAAAGAAAACAGGCAGTGTGATCCGGGCTGTGGGGATGTTTTTGTGCCCGGTCACGATGTATTATCTGATGGAAGCGTTTCATATGAATGCGTTTGTTATGACGAGATGGAGAGCGCAGCTTTTAAATATTGTATTTTTTGAACTTTTGATGCTGGTGTTATTTCTGGTGACCGGAAGACTTCGGATCGCGCTGATCGCGGAAACGGTACTGGCACTTGCCGCAGGGCTTGCCAATTACTATGTGCTCTCGTTCCGCTCCAATCCGATCGTCCCATGGGATATTTTCTCCATCCGGACTGCGGCGAGCGTGGCAGGAGAATATGATTATGCGCTTGGGGCGCGCCAGGTGCTTACGCTGCTCGGATTTGCGGCGCTGATCGTGGCAGAGTCCTTTTTTATGCGTATTGTGATAGAAAAAAAGAAAGTCTATAAGCGGATCGCGGGAGCAGCCGGTGTGGCGTGTCTGCTTGTCGGTTTTACGAGAATGCTCTGGAGTGACGCGATGGTAAACCGGTTTCATTTATATCCGTTTTTGTTTACGCCTGCCTATATGAGCCAGGCGGATGGCTTTGCGGTCACATTTCTGATGGATTTAAAGTATCTGACGGTGGATAAGCCGGAAGGCTATGATGCCGCGGATGCGAAAGAGACATTAAAGTCCTATGAAACAGAGGAAAAGGACGCAGAGGAAGGGGAGCTGCCGAATGTGATCGTCATCATGGACGAGGCATTTTCAGATCCGGCGGTGCTTGGAGACATGCAGACAAATGAAGATTATATGCCGTTTATCCACAGCCTGCAGCAGGGGGCGGATCATACGGTGACTGGTTATCTGAATGTGTCTGTCAAGGGCGGAAATACGGCCAATACCGAGTTTGAGTTCCTGACCGGAAATACCATGGCGTTTCTGCCATCGGGCAGTATCCCGTATCAGCAGTATATCAACGGGGAGATCCCGTCACTTGTTTCCTATCTCGACGGGCTTGGATACGATACCTATGCCATGCATCCGTACTATGCGACCGGATGGAACCGGGATAAAATTTATCCGGATCTCGGATTTTCGCACGCGTATTTTATCGATGCGTTTACGGCACCGTCCTATGTGCGCAAATATGCGGATGACGCGTCGTGCATGAAAAAGATCATAGATATCTATGAAAGCAAACAGAAAGGACAGCCGATGTTTCTGTTTAATGTGACCATGCAAAATCACAGTCCCTATACCGAGGCGTATCCGAATCTGACCCAGGATATTTCCTTAGACGGGGTAAACGCGTTTGCGCTTTCGCAGTATCTGTCACTGATCAAAAAAAGTGATGCGGCACTCGAAGAACTCGTAAACTATTTTGCCACGGCAGAGGAACCGACCGTGATCGTGTTCTTCGGAGATCATCAGCCGACGGATTCCGTGGTACAGCCGGTTCTTGCGTTAAATGGCATGAGTTATGATACCCTGAGCAAGGATGAGGAGGCAAAGCGCTATGAGGTGCCTTATGTGATTTGGGCAAATTATGACATCAAAGAAGGGCAGAATGAAGACACAAGCGCCAACTTCCTCGCGGCAAAGGTTTTAAAAACAGCGGGAATCCCTCTGTCAGATTATGAAAATTATCTGCTTGATCTGAGTGAAAAGCTGCCGGTCATTTCGGCGGAACGCATTGTGGATGCGGATGGAAATGAACAGACACTTAAGACGTCAGAGGAACTTAAGGAATATCAGAAACTGCAGTATTATCGGCTGTTTGACGCTGGAAAAGGAGAATAGGTCGGATGAAACAGTGGATTGACAAACAGATACACGCAAAATATACGCCGTATGTGCTGGCGTTTTTGATCCCGTTTTTGGTCATGGCAGCCGTGTGTGCCGGTCATGGGATTTACCCGTTTGGGGAGAACAGCTTTTTGCATATCGATATGTATCATCAGTACGCTCCGTTTTTTATGGAGTTCCAGCGCAAGCTGAAAGCACATGAAAGCCTGATGTTTTCCTGGAATCTGGGGCTTGGCTCTGATTTTGTGGCAACGTTTGCCTATTATCTTGCAAGTCCGGTCAACTGGCTGGTAGTCTTTTGCAGTAAGCAGCACCTGATCGAATTTATGACGGTACTTGTGCTGCTAAAGATTGCCTGCTCCGGTCTGTTTTTCGCGATCTATCTCGGACGGCATTTTAAGGACAACAGCTATCTGGTGACGTTGGTATCCATGTTTTACGCGCTTTCCGCATACATTTCCGCTTACAGCTGGAATATCATGTGGTTAGACTGTATCATGCTCGCGCCGCTCATCATTCTGGGGATGGAGCGTCTGGTCTTCGAGAAAAAGGGTGGAATGTACGGGATCCTGCTTGCTGTTTCGATTTTATCCAATTATTATATTTCCATTATGATCTGCATATTTTTAGTGCTGTATTTTGTTGTCATGCAGATCGAGCAAAAGAAGCTGGATGTAAAGAGCTGCGCGCGCTTTTTCTTTTATTCGCTGCTTGCGGGAGGAATGGGGGCGGTGTTACTGATCCCCGAAGCGATCGCGCTTGGATACAGCGGTTCCGGCGGCTTTCATTTTCCGGAAGACTTTTCCTGGTATTTTTCGGTTTTTGATGAGCTGGCAAGACACTGCATGGGAGTTACGGTCTATACGGGCAGCGATCACTGGCCGAATCTGTACTGCGGTGTGGCGGTACTGCTCCTTTTGGTGTTATACCTGTTAAACCGGGAGATCCCGCTTAAAAAGAAGCTGATCCGCATGTTGGCGCTGATCTTCTTTTTGCTTGCTTTCGCGAATAACTGGCTGGATTTTATCTGGCATGGCATGCATTTCCCGGACAGTCTGCCGGGGCGTCAGTCCTTTTTGTATATGTTTGTCCTTCTGACCATGGCGTTTGAGGAACTGCGCAGATTAAAAGGAAACCGGATCTGGCATGTGGTCGTGGCAGCAGTGGCATGTGGGGCATTTTTCGTCGGCTGTGCGCTTTTTGTGGATCATGAAATGGTATCCATGGACGCGATTCTGATGACGGCAGTGTTTTTACTGGCGTATACCCTGTTACTGGCGATCGCGCGCATGGCGGGAGCATATCGGAAAATCTGCTTTTGCATGGCGTTCTTTCTTGCGGTTGCGGAAACCGGGGTCAACATGGATCTGACCGGGGTAGTTACGACAAACCGTACCCAGTACACGGCACACTGGGAGGATTATGAGGCGTTAAACGCCAAGGCGGCAGAGCAGACCGACGGATTTTACCGGATTGAAAAATGGGACCGGATGACCAAAAATGAGTCGAGTCTGACCGGATACCGTTCCGCGTCGCTGTTTTCCTCGCTTATGAATTACAGTGTCGGAACGTTTTACCGGGAACTCGGTATGGAGGGCGGAAAAAACTATTACTGCTATAATGGCGCGACACCGTTATTGTCTGCCATGCTGTCGGTAAAATATATGTTTACGACAAGTGCCAGTGAGGAAAGCCCGCTTCGGAAGCCTGCCGGAGAGAGCGGCGGGATATATATGTATGAAAATAATTATGTACTGCCGCTTGGTTTTGCCGTGCCGGAAAATCTTGAGGATGGATGGGACTTTACGGAAGGAACGGCGGTTCTTGCGCAGAATGTCCTTGCGCGCAGACTGGGGGCAGGTGAAGACCTCCTGGACGCGATCCCGGTTGAGAAGACGGACGGGGAGACAGTGATCACGGTCACAGAGGACAGCTATGTTTATGCAAGCTATGGAAGCCGCATGGCAAACACGATCACGGCGGACATCGGCGGAAAGCGCAAAACGTTTACAAAATGCAGCCATGTGTATCTTTTAGATCTCGGCTGGTGCAAGGCAGGAACTGAAATAAAGCTCACCTGCCCGGATGTGTCGGATCTGATGATCCAGGCATATAAACTGAATTTTGACAGTTTAAATGCGGCATACGATACATTAAACGCCCAGACCATGACGCTGGATGAGATGTCAGACCGGTGCGTCAAAGGACATATCGATATGCAGACTGCCGGGAAACTGGTGTTTTCCATTCCGTGCGAGGATGGCTGGACGCTGTTTGTAGACGGAAAAGAGACGGATAAGGAACAGTTTTTAAACAGCCTGATCGGTGTGACATTGGAGGCGGGCAGCCACGAGATCGAGCTGCGCTATGAGACGCCGGGACTGAAAGAGGGAGCGATGATCTCTGGCTTTGCGGCGGCGGTCTTTGGCGCGGTGACGATCGTTCTATATTTAAAAGAGAAAAAAAGAAAAAAGAACTCGTGCTGACAGCGGATGTATGATATAATGTAAATAAGCAATTTACAAAGGCAGGAGGTATTTTACAATGAAGATGGAAGAGATTTTAAAATTACAGATCGCAGACCTTGATACAGAGATCGAGGATTGCAAAAGGGATATCAGAGAACTTTGCGATGAAGCAAGACAGCTTTCCAAGGAAGAGGATAATCAGCGTCTCATGGATCATCTGGACGGATTGAACCGCAGGATCACTGCAGTGCGCGCAACCTGTGACGCGCTTCAGGTAAAACGTTCCGATTATCAGTACCTGCTCAATCAGGGCGAATAATTTGAATTGATACAAAAATATAAAATATTTCAAAAAAATCTATAATATAATCCACATGGAACTCGAAAAGGAAGAAAGATGCGAGGCTTCGTGTGGATTTTTTTTCGAAAAAAAGCGAAAATCCGGAACCTGAATACATTGTATTTGTTTAGAAGAATGTGAAACTTTTGACAAAACATAAATATTTTAAATAAAAATAAAATAATTCAGAAAAAATATTGACATACATATGGTGAAGTAATAATATATACATGGAAAGAGGAAAAACAGAAAGCTAAATATGCAATATGCACAAAGCCAGACGGAGAATTGGAGAAGAACGTTTGGGAAAATAGCAAAAACTGCGAACTTTTTCTAAAGTAATTTAAGAGGTACATACAGTACCAGGGGTGTCAAATGTATTTAAAGGAGGAAAAGAAATGAAAAAGAAAGTCCTGAGCGCACTGATGTGTGCAACAATGCTCGCAACGATGGTTTCCGGATGTGGTTCCAGCGCGTCCGGCGGGGATGACAAAGACAGCGTAAGCGAAAGCGGTACCGAGGAATCGACCGAAGCGGAAGCCATTACAACGACAGCAGGAGATGAGAACGGTACACACATGGAGATGTGGTCTTTCGTGGAACTGCACAATACGTTTTACGCAGACATGGTTGAGAAATGGAATGCGGAGAACCCGGATCGCACGATCTATGTGACGTTTACCACATATCCGTATGCGGATATGCATGACAAATTACTCATGTCATTGCAGGCGGGAACAGGAGCACCGGACATCTGTGATGTCGAGGTCGGACAGTTCCCGAATGTGGTAGCCGGTGAAGATACCTGGTTATATCCGTTGGATGATGCGATCGCACCGTACAAGGATACCATGGTTCAGTCCAGACTGGATACTTACGCATCCGGCGGACATTATTACGGCGCACCGTTCCATGTAGGAGCAACCGTTATGTATTATAACGCAGCGCTGTTAGAGCAGTATGGAATTGACTATACACAGATCAAGACCTGGGATGATTATACCGCTGCAGGTGAGAAGTTAAAAGAAGCCTCCAACGGAGAAGTTTATATGACCTCGGTAGATACCGGAAGCGTTGACTGGATGTGGCTTGCAATGGCAGAGTATGGCGATGACTGGACCGGAGGAGAAGACGGTACGGCAAATGTACAGCTCGAATCGGTAAAGAACATGATGACCATGCAGCAGCAGTGGCTGGATGACGGCATTGCGGAAGTATCACCGGACGGACACGTCGATCTGGAAGCCGGTTTCCAGAATATCCTGGATCATAACATCGCTTCTTTCCCGAAGGCAATGTGGTACATGAGCAGATTCTTAAACTATATGCCGGAAGAAAAAGGCAACTGGGCGTTAGCTCCGTGTCCGGTATTTGAGGAAGGACAGTCCTGCTCGGTAGGTATCGGCGGAACAGGTACCGTTGTTACGAAACAGGCTTCCGATCCGGAACTTGCCGCAGATTTCCTCTGCTACGCAAAATGCTCAACAGAAGGTGAAAAACAGATCTGGGAACAGCTCGGATTTGATGTCTGCAACACAGCAATGTGGACGGATGAGACGATCACACAGGATCAGAACAATCAGTATATCTCTTTCTTCCGCACCAATCCGTTCGATGTCTTAAATGAGATCAAAGATGATATCGGAAAGATCAGTGTTGTAAAGATCAGCCCGACGATCAACGAACAGATGTGCAATATTACGTTGAATGAAGTGCTTGAAGATGGCATGGATGTGGATGAGGCTCTGCAGGAAGCGCAGGATACGATTTCACTGGAAGAGTAAAAGATAAGGAAAACTTTGAAAAAGGGTGCCTGGGCGAAAGGCTCTGGCGCCCTTTTTTTAGAAACAGGGAAGAGGACTCTGTTTGACTGCATGAAAGAGGTGGAAACTAAAATGAAGAAAAGAAGCAGTATCCTGTATTCGAAAAAGGCGGCGCCGTGGATCTTTATTCTGCCGTTTTTACTGAGTTTTTGTGTGTTCTGGATCTATCCGCTCGGAAGTACGATCGTTATGAGCTTCCAGAAGATCGAACCGGCCAAGACATCGTTTGTCGGATTTGAAAATTATACCAAATTACTGAAAGATACAGCGTTTCACACAGCGGTGGGAAACAGCTTTGAGTATATGCTTTTGACCTGTCTGATCCTGATCCCGTTACCGATGTTATTTGCGGTACTGATGGACAGCAATCTGGTAAAGGCAAAAGGATTCTGGAAAGCAGTGCTTTATCTGCCTGCGCTCACATCCGTTGTGATTTCAGGTACCTTATTCCGCCTGATGTTTTCGGAATATGATACGGGTCAGCTGAATGTGCTGATGAACGCGCTTGGGTTGGAGTCCCAGAAGTGGCTGAAAATGCACGGGACCGGAATGGGCGCGCTGGTATTTCTGGCCTGCTGGCGCTGGACGGGTGTCAATATGCTCTACTTTTTGTCAGGACTGAAAAACATAGACAAGGGACTGTATGAGTCGGCGGATATTGACGGTGCGTCAGCATGGCAGAAGTTCAGATATGTAACACTGCCGCTCTTAAAACCGACGACGATCTATGTGCTCACGATCAGTATCTACGCAGGTCTTGCGATGTTTTTGGAGAGCTTTATGCTGTGGGCAGGAAATTCCTCACCGCACAACATCGGACTTACGATCGTAGGCTACTTATACCGCAGAGGGATTGAGAAAAATCAGATGGGTTACGCGTCCGCAGTAGGACTGGTATTGCTTCTGATCGCGCTGTTTATCAATGTGATCCAGCTGATCTTCAGCGGAACATTCAAAAAGGAGGAGGACTAATATGGCAGATCTGGCAGCAAAGAACAACGGCGGAAAAATGGGCATGACGGCAAAACACAGAGTGTTAAGTGTGATCAGCACAGTCTTTTTCGCACTCCTCAGCGCGCTTATCATATTCCCGGTACTGGCAGGATTTCTTGCTTCTTTCCGGCCGGGTAAGGAACTGATCCGAAAAGGACTGTCCCTTCATCTGGATTTTTCGGAAATGAGCCTTGCGAACTACAAGTATCTGTTTGCGGGGAACGCGGACTCTGTGAAATATTTCACATGGTTTAAAAACAGTCTGGTGCTTACTTTTGTGACGGTGGTATTGACACTGATCATCTGCTATTTTATTGCATATGGATTTTCCATGTACGAATTTAAGGGAAAGAACTTTTTGTTCTTCCTCGTGATCGCGACGATGATGGTACCGTTTGAGATCTTAATGCTTCCGCTTTATAAGGAGATCATTTCCTTAAAACTGATCGACAGTACGGCAGGCGTGATCCTTCCGGGGCTTTGCGGCGCGTCTACGATCTTTTTCTTCCGCCAGTACATGCGCGGACTTCCGAAAGAGCTTTTGGACGCGGGACGTATTGACGGGGCGACGGAATTTGGTATCTGTATCAAGATCATGCTTCCGATCACAAAACCGGCATTCGCGTCCATGGCGATCCTTAGCGCGATGGGTTCCTGGAACAATCTGCTCTGGCCGATGCTGGTATACCGGAGCGCGGATAAATTTACGTTACCGATCGGATTAAATACACTGCTTACGCCGTATGGAAATAACTACGATGTACTGATCGCGGGATCCATGCTTGCGATCGTTCCGGTGTTTGTGGTATTCCTCTGCTTCCAGAAATACTTTATTGACGGAATGACAGCAGGAGCAGTCAAAGGTTAAATATCCTCTTTCTCATAGAAAACCAGGGAGCTTCCCTGGTTTTCTAAAACACAGTGAAAATGAGAAGAAAAATATGAGGTGGAAATATGGAGAGGGAAAAACAACTCGAATACAACAGACCGTGGATCTTGCAGCGGGCAGATCCTTATGTATACAGACATACGGACGGCTGGTATTATTTTACGGCATCGGTACCTGCCTACGACGGGATCTGCCTGCGCCGGGCAAAAACACTCGCGGAGCTGCCGGAGGCAGAGGAAGTGGAAGTGTGGCATAAGCATGAGAGCGGGATCATGAGTGAACATATCTGGGCGCCGGAGCTGCATTACCTGTTCGGAAGATGGTATCTCTATTTTGCAGGCGGAGAAAAAGAAGATGTATGGAAAATACGACCGTATGTCTTGGAGTGCGCGGATGAAGATCCGCTTGCGGGAACCTGGAAAGAGCTTGGAATGATGAAACGGGCGGATGAGGATGAGTTCTCGTTTACCGCGTTTTCGCTGGATGCGACCGTATTTGAAAATAAAGGAAATTACTATTATGTCTGGGCGGAAAAGGTGGGAACCGGCAAACAGATCTCCAACCTTTATATTGCGCAGATGGAAGCACCGGATCGGTTAAAGACAGTGCAGGTACTGCTTACCACGCCGGATTACGACTGGGAACGGATCGGGTTCTGGGTCAATGAGGGCCCGGCGGTGTTAAAGCGGGACGGAAAGATCTATCTTACCTATTCCGCAAGCGAGACGGGGATCTGTTACTGCGTCGGAATGCTTTCTGTGGATGAGGATGCGGATCTTTTGGATCCAAGACAGTGGAAAAAGGAGCGTTATCCGGTGTTAAAGACCGATGAGTCGCTTGGGATCTACGGACCGGGACACAACTCGTTTACCCGGGACGAGGCGGGAAATGATGTTATGATCTATCATGCACGGACGGAGCGGGAGATCGTGGGGAATCCGCTCTATAATCCGAACCGGCACGCAATGGTGATGCGTGTGCGCTGGGATGAGGCGGGGCGGCCGCTGTTTTCGTATGAAACTTAAAGGAGGGCAACATGAACCAGAGGAGAAGGAATGTTTTACCATTAAATAAAGTTAAGGTGGATGATTTTTTCTGGAATAAGTATACCAGGCTTGTGACGGATCAGATCATACCGTATCAGTGGGAGGCGTTAAATGACCGCGTTGAGGATGCGGAGCCGAGCCACTGCATCAAAAATTTTGAGATCGCGGCGGGGCTTTGCAAGGGAGAATTTGAGGGCGCTGTTTTTCAGGATACCGATCTTGCCAAGTGGCTTGAGGCGGTCGCGTATTCACTTGCCTATGAACCGGATGCCGAGCTGGAAAAACGTGCGGACGCGATGATCGATCTGATCGGAAAGGCGCAGCAGCCGGACGGATATCTGGATACTTACTTTATCATCAAAGAGCCGGATAAGAAATTCTGCAATCTGAGAGAAGGGCATGAGCTTTATACCGCAGGACATTTTATGGAGGCGGCGGTTGCCTATTATCAGGTGACCGGAAAAGAGAAATTCCTGCACATCATGCAGCGTGTGGCGGATCTGATCTGTGAGGTATTTCACCAGGAAGCCTTTCAGCAGGCAGTACCGGGCCATGAGGAGGTGGAGATCGGGCTGATCCGGCTGTATCAGGTGACCGGAGAGCGGCGTTACCTTGAGATGGCAAAGGATTTTGTGGATACTACGGTGGAACCGGTTGTAACGTATGAAAGAGGTCTGCTCGGCGGAACAGATGTCATCAGACTTTCCGGGAAGCGCATGGACGCGGAAGCGTGGAGCTCGGATGCGCTGTACGCGGAAAAGCGTGTACCGTTAAAAGAGACAGAACTGACCCTGGTACCTTACTGCTACTGGGGAAACCGAAAGACCGGAGAAATGCAGACCTGGATGAAGTTCCTGCAATAGAAGGAGAAAGGAAGGTTGTGCGGTGGAAAGAAGAAAAACACTATGCGCAGTCGGAGCGGTTGCGCTTGCGGCAGTGCTTGCCGGCTGCGGGGATGTGACGGACAATGAGGTGCCGGTGGATCAGGTGAAAAAAGGTTCGGTTCATGCAGGCGCGGCGATCCATGACCCGCAGCTTCTGGTCGGAGAGGACGGAACTTATTATCTGTTCGGGAGTCATATGGCGGCAGGAACATCGGAGGATCTGGTGAACTGGGACAGTTTTGCGGATGGAGTGAGAAAGAGCAATCCGCTTTTTGACAATCTGTTCGACGAAGAGAAAGCGGCATTTTCCTATGTCGGGAAAAATGAGGACGGCGGCTATTCTGTCTGGGCGCCCAATGTGATCTACAATAAGGCGATGGGCAAGTATGTGATGTATTTTTGTACGACCTCGAGCTACATCAAATCAAACCTCTGTTTCGCGACGGCGGATGATCCGAAAGGTCCCTATACCTATCAGGATACGATCCTTTATTCCGGGTTTACGTCACAGACGGCAAAACAGACGGATTTTTATGACGTCATGGGTGAGGATGTAAAGATCACAGACTATGTAAAACACGGGGGATTTAACAATATTGACTGGCCAAACTGCATCGACCCCGCGGTGTTTTATGATGCGGATGGAAAAATGTGGATGGTCTACGGTTCCTGGTCCGGCGGGATTTTCCTGCTGGAACTGGATGAGGAGACCGGATATCCGATCCATCCGGAGACGGATGAGGCGGACAATGTCAATAAATATTACGGAGATTATCATGCACTTCGTGACATCAATCTAGAAATTGAAAAAGGACAAGTTGTGGTTAGATC
>ERZ1106943.2447-NODE-2447-length-15992-cov-3.897471_pt1 | contig 15992 bp, 15 predicted proteins | sample MGYA00403671_ERZ1106943 | MGnify/ENA primary metagenome ERZ1106943 (study PRJEB35170, sample SAMEA104062427) | human gut metagenome | biome: human gut; feature: human-associated habitat; material: faeces | place: Denmark | collected 2012-06-14 ...
ATCCTCGCGTTTTCCCCTGTCAATCGCTCAATTATTTTTCTTTCCCCATGCAGCATTTTTTGTATTTCAGACCGCTTCCGCAGGGGCAGGGGTCGTTGGGTCCCACCTTCTGAGCCTTGGTTTTCACAACAGTGATCTTCTTTTCACCGCCGACATTCATGTCGTTTGCGGCGGTCATAACCTGCTTGCGTTCGATCGGGCGGCGCGGTACTACGCAAAGCAGCATTCTTACCGTATCCGTGCGGATATTTTCGATCATCTCGTCGAACATCTGTGAGCCGACGATCTTGTATTCCGAGATCGGGTTGCGCTGTGCATACGCATTGAGTCCGACACCCGAGATCAGGTCATCCATCGCGTCGATGTGATCGACCCACTTGCGGTCGACGTTTTCAAGCAGAATTATGCGCTCGATCTCGCGGAAGCGTTCGTTTCCGAACAGCTCTTCCTGAGCGGCGTAGCGTTCGTCTGCACGCTTTTTCAGCATATCCGAAACGGCTTCGGTGTTCAGCTTTTCAAGCTCTTCGATGGAATAACGGAAATCGTCGTCACCGCAGAGTACGCCTCTGAAATAGCCGCGGAGACCTTCGATGTTCCATTCGTCAGGGATATGTGACGAGCAGAATTTCGAAACGCCGTCGTCGATGTATTCATACATCATCTTGTGAATCTTGTCTCTGAGATCCTCGCCGTTCAGCACTGCCTGACGTTCGCCGTAGATAAGCTCGCGCTGGCGGTTCATGACGTCGTCGTACTGGAGCACGTTCTTTCTGCGTTCAAAGTTCTGTCCTTCAAGGCGCTTCTGTGCGGATTCGATGGATGATGAAAGTATTTTTGCGTCGATCGGCTGGTCCTCCGGCAGTCCCATCGCTTCGACGACGCTGAGGATGCGGTCGGAGCCGAACAGACGCATGAGGTCGTCCTGCATTGAAAGATAGAAACGGCTGGCACCCGGGTCGCCCTGTCGTCCGGAACGTCCGCGGAGCTGATTGTCGATACGTCTCGATTCGTGGCGTTCGGTGCCGATTATGAACAGACCGCCTGCGGCACGTACTTTTTCAGCCTCGGGCTTTATTTTTTCGTCGAATTCTTCTTCGTATTTTCTGAATCTCTCACGAAGCTCCAGCTTTACGGGGTCGTTGGTGTGTGCGTATGAGGTGGCTTCGGCGATTTCGTCCTCGTCACAGCCCTCGTCGCGCATTTTCTGCTTTGCGAGGAATTCCGAGTTGCCGCCCAGCTTTATATCCGTACCTCTGCCCGCCATATTGGTGGCTATGGTTACCTGCCCTTTTTTGCCTGCCTGCGCTATTATTTCCGCTTCCTTGAGATGGTTCTTTGCATTAAGAACGTTATGCGGAATTTTGTGCTGACGCAGCATTTTGCTCAAATCTTCGCTCTTATCTACCGTCGTAGTACCAACCAATACAGGCTGACCGCGCTTATAACAATCTTCTACGTCCTTTATTATCGCATTAAACTTGCCCTTAAGCGTGCTGTAAACCGCATCTTCTTCGTCTATACGAATACTGGGACGATTGGTGGGAATGGTAACTACGTCCAATCCGTAAATACCCCTGAACTCTGTTTCTTCGGTTTTAGCCGTACCGGTCATGCCGCTAAGCTTGGTATAAAGCTTAAAATAATTTTGGAAAGTAATCGTGGCTCTCGTACGATTTTCGTTCTGAATGCGTACGTTTTCCTTAGCCTCGATTGCCTGATGCAAACCGTCGCTGTATCTTCTGCCCACCATCACTCGTCCGGTAAACTCGTCTACTATGAGAACTTCGCCGCCGTCTACGATATAATTCTCGTCCTTTTTCATAAGGTAAACGGCTTTTAACGCATTATTGATATAGTGGTTCAACTCGGAATGTTCCACATTTGTTATATCGTCTATATTAAAGAATTTTTCTGCCTTGCGGTTGCCTCTTTCGGTAAGGTTTACGGCTTTCTTCTTTTTGTCTATTTCATAATCGCCGTTGGCTTCTTCGTCGTCTTGTGTTTTACCTTCGTCGTCGATGTTGGTGGACGCCTTAAGAGTGCGAACGAATTTGTTTGCGATAGCGTACATGTCGCTGGACCTTCCGCCCGCCGAGCTTATTATAAGCGGAGTACGAGCTTCGTCGATAAGTATGCTGTCGACCTCGTCTATAATTGCGTAATTGAGTCCTCTTTGTACCAAATCTTTTTCGTAAACTACCATATTGTCTCTGAGGTAGTCGAATCCGAACTCGTTATTCGTGCCGTACGTTATATCGCACGCATACGCCGCCTTCTTTTGCTCGTGACTCATGCCGGCGATTATAACTCCTACGGTAAGTCCGAGGAATCTATGCACCTTGCCCATCCACTCGGAGTCACGCTTTGCAAGATAATCGTTTACGGTAACGACATGCACTCCTTTTCCGGTAAGCGCATTAAGATAAGCGGGCAAAGTAGCAACCAAAGTTTTACCTTCGCCGGTACGCATCTCCGCTATACGTCCCTGATGATGAACGATACCGCCCATAAGCTGCACTCGGAAATGACGCATACCCAAGACTCTCTTTGCCGCTTCTCTTACGACGGCGAACGCCTCGGGCAGAATATCGTCCAACGTTTCGTAATTTTCATTAAGTCTGCGTTTAAATTCCGCAGTCATTTCTCTAAGCTGCTCGTCCGAATAAGCTTCGAAGCGAGGTTCAAGCTCCTCTATCTTATCTACGATTCTTTCTAATTTTTCTATCTGCCTGCGGTTGTTACCGCCTTTAAGAAATGAAATAAGTCCCATCTAGTTCCCCTTAAATAATGCGCGTAGCAGCCTTTGCGTAAGCTCCGTTTTCTTTTTCTTTGTCTTCGTCGGCTATCACCGTTATGCTGCCGTAATTGAAATTTCTTCCGACTCCGAACACTGCCCTTTCGGCATCTCTGTCACCGAGTAAGCTTAACCCGCTCGCTACGATTACCACATCTTTGCCTTCTTCGCACAATCTTTTTGCTCTCGAAACAGCGGTCAGCACCGTCTTTGTCGAGTCCTCGGCAGACATATCGAACGGTACGGCAAACTGCTCGTCGTTAAACTTGCTTTCGGGCAACACTCCGATGGGGATAAACAGACAATTTTCAAACCATTCGGAAATTTTTTTGCCTTCCTCTGCGGTAAACGAACTCATAAGCACTCTTTCGCCCTTTTTAAGACCGGGGAACTTCGCTTTCGCTGCGTTGCAAAGTATCATTTTCTCGCCTGCCTGCGCCTGTAACTGTTCAAATCGAGGTCGGTCTGCGGAAATGTCATGCTCGGTTTTGTTTATACCTATCATCACGTATCCGCAACTCTCGGATTTTGCGTATGTTCCGGTTATAACGTCACCGTCCCGAAGTTTCCATCGTTCGATAAGCGCTTTCGGCACAACGATATCATCGAGATATCCATTGAAATATATGCCCTTAACCTCATTTTCGACCTGAGTCATGTCCTCTGGCACGTAATCGGACACGAGCTTGTCCGCCATACGTCTTACCAGTTCTGCCTTTTGCAGCCTGGTGGGTGCGCCGATTGACAACTCCTGCGCTTCCTGTCTGAGTTCGAATATATTTTTCTTTTTCAAAGTCAAATATATTTCGTCGTACATCTTCTTTAACTCGTCGGAAAGCATGTCGTATTCTATCCTAACGGAAGGTTTGCTCTTTTTTCTTGCCATAATTTTTCTCCTAATCTTTGTAACGGTAAACTGATTTTCTTCCTATGCCGCCGTATTTTTCCCTTAAAACTCAGTCCGTAAAGTTATCCATAATCAGTATAACACAGTTTCTTTTACAAATCAATCTTTTTCATAGACTTTTCAATTCTTTAGTATTACGGCTTCGCCCGAAAACACCTTAATTCTCCCTTTTTCAGTTTTTACTACCAAGCATCCGTCTTCTATATCTTCCGCAACTCCCTCGCCGTTGCAGGTGCTAACATATTTGCCGATAGTAAAACAATGCGATTTATAGTAATCGTAATCGCAAGCAGACAATTCGCAATAAAGTTTTCGATAAAGTTCGGCTGCAAATAAATTTATGCCGTCGGCTTCGGAAAACAGCGGGGCGGCTATATCCTTGAGCGAATCGGGAAGCTCGGACGCATAATCGATGCCTATACCTATAACCACCCTGTCGCCTCGCCTTTCCGCCAAAATTCCGCATACTTTTTTACCGGCGACAAAAACATCGTTTACCCACTTAATGGAAGCATCAAATCCGTATTCTATCAAAAGTTTACAAACGGCGCAACCTGCCGAAACAGTGAGCGACGCAGGCGAAAAAGGAATACGGCTGCCTTGCACGTTGATTTTTTCATCGATTACGTCAAAAGCAATCGAAGTATAAATACCGCCTTCTCCCGAATAAAAATTACGTCCGTTACGACCTCTGCCGCCGCTTTGCGTTCGGGCAAAAACCACGCCTCCGTTGATAAGAGCATGCTCGTTCGTGCTTTCGCAAGCGTCGAGCACCGTCGCCGTTATTCCGTAACTTTTCAAAATCTCTTCATTTATCGATTCCATAGGTAAATAATATCACTACTATCGCAAATTTGCAACCTTTTTTGCCGGAAATGACTTTACAAACGATTAAAATTGTAATATAATTGAATCAGGGAGGAAATATTTAACGTGTTTTTGTTATTTAATGCGGCGCAGCCGTATGTATACGTAATAATCGGAGCGACTGTTGTCGTATTTGCGATAGTCGTTATAGTATTTGCACGCTTGCAAAAACGACCTAACAATTACGTACCGGATAATATCGACGAATCGGTGGATAAGGCAGCCGAAAAAATTAAAGAAACACAGCCCAAAACCGTACCGCCCGCCGCCACGGTCGAAGCCGACGAGCATATTCCCGGCGAAAAGCCCAAAGAAACGGTTGTTCATGTCTTGTACAACCACACTCTTAAAACATGGGAAGTGGATTTTTATACCGAAGACGAGATCGTTCCCCATTGTACCGAACAAACTAAAGCGGAAGCGATTATATCGGCAAGGAAAGTTTGCGACTCCACGCTTTGGCCGCTAGTCATCCACAACAAATTCGAATAAACAAAATCAATTGCGATTTTGGCAACGATATCTGATTTTAGTAAACACTTACATCGTCCTACCGAAAGGTACGGGCGATTTTTTTATGAACTGAAGCTAATCGTTTTTTGTGATTTCCGTATCGAAATATCTCGACTATGCCTCCGAACATGAGTTTTAACGTTGTCGATTTCAGTATCCGAATACGCAAGGTTGCAGTATCGTTATCGCAAGACGTTATAGAATACACAAGCGCACCATACAATTCATATTGCGCATCCGTTTTTCGCCGGTCAATCGATAGAGCCGATCACACGGCATATAGCTTCAAACGACAATTATAGAATTAGCATCGTAAGCCTTATTTTCTTGTTCGTTGCGCCACATAAAAATCGTCCGACGCTTACGAGTCGGACGACAAAAAACATTTAAAATATTATAACGTATTATCTTTTTAACGCCTCTTCTACCGCAACGGCGCAGGCAACGGAAGCGCCTACCATGGGGTTGTTGCCCATGCCTATAAGTCCCATCATTTCCACGTGTGCCGGTACCGACGAAGAGCCTGCAAACTGAGCGTCCGAGTGCATTCTGCCCATAGTGTCGGTCATGCCGTACGATGCCGGACCTGCAGCCATATTGTCCGGGTGCAAAGTTCTGCCCGTACCGCCTCCGGAAGCTACCGAAAAATACTTTTTGCCGCTATCGTAGCAAAGTTTTTTGTACGTACCGGCTACCGGATGCTGAAATCTGGTGGGGTTGGTCGAATTGCCGGTTATGGAAACATCAACGTCTTCTGCTTGCATAATGGCAACGCCTTCTCTGACGTCATCGGCACCGTAACATCTTACCTTTGCCCTTTCTCCGTCAGAATAAGCGATTTCTCTCACCACCTTAAGTTCGCCGCTGAAATAGTCATACTCGGTCTGAACGTAAGTAAATCCGTTAATACGAGATATAATCATAGCTGCGTCCTTACCCAATCCGTTAAGAATTACTCTGAGCGGATTCTTGCGAACTTTGTTTGCCGTGCGAGCTATGCCGATTGCACCTTCCGCCGCAGCAAAGCTTTCGTGTCCTGCCAAGAAACAAAAGCACGAGGTCTTTTCGTCCAAAAGCATGGACGCAAGGTTACCATGTCCTAAACCCACTTTACGAAGTTCGGCTACCGAACCGGGTACGCAAAACGCCTGCAAGCCTTCGCCTATGGCTTTTGCCGCTTCGCTAGCCACCTTGCAATTCTTCTTTATTGCGATTGCGCAACCGAGAGTATACGCCCAACTTGCGTTATCAAACGCTATCGGCTGAATCCCTTTAACTATACCGTCAACGTCTATACCCTTGTCGAGACAGATCTGTTTAGCCTGTTCGAGACCTTTTATCCCGTACTTAACCAAAGTCTCGTTAATTTTGTCTATTCTTTTTTCATATCCTTCAAATCGTACCATAATCTGTCTCCTACTCCTTTCTCGGATCAATATAACGAGCCGCTCCGTCAAATCTTCCGTATCTGCCGGTAGACGACTTTAACGCTTCGTTAGCATCCATGCCTGCTTTTATCTTGTCCATCATCACGCCGAGTCTTACGAATTCGTAACCTATAACCAAATTATCTTCGCTCAACGCAAGTCTGGTTATATAACCTTCGGTCAAATCGAGATATCTGACGCCCTTAGCCTCGGTGCTGTAAATAGTACCTATCTGACTGCGATGCCCCTTGCCCAAATCTTCGAGTCCTGCGCCTATTTCCAGACCGTCCTCCGAGAATGCCGATTGGCTGCGACCGTAAACAATCTGCAAAAACAACTCTCTCATTGCCGTATTGATTGCATCGCAAACCAAATCGGTGTTAAGCGCCTCCAGTATGGTTTTGCCGGGCAGTATTTCTCCTGCCATGGCGGCAGAATGAGTCATACCGGTGCATCCGATGGTTTCCACCAACGCTTCTTTTATGACTCCGTTTTTAACATTGAGCGAGAGCTTGCAAGCTCCCTGTTGCGGAGCGCACCAGCCTACGCCGTGAGTAAATCCGCTTATATCCTTTATCTCTCTTGCCTTTATCCATTTTCCTTCTTCCGGAATGGGTGCGGCACCGTGATTGGGCCCCTTGGCTACGCAAATCATATTTTCTACTTCTTTAGAAAAACGCATAAAAACCTCCATTATCGTGTATGAGCTTATTTTATCACATTTCATTGTTTTTTACAAGAAAAATAACGGTTTATAAGACGCTTAAAAAAATTTTTGCTTTTTACTTTACTTTAGACTTATCCGTGTGTTAGTATAATATGTGATGTTCTTTTAGGAGGCAAAAAAAATGGAAGTAGGAATTAAAGGCAAAAGAGAACGTATCGTCCCCTACGAGCAAACAGCGGAATACATATCCAGCGGATTGCTGCCGGTGTTTGCTACGCCGTGCATGATTCAATTTATGGAAGAAACTGCACGATTGTCGGTGGAACCGTACCTTGCGGAAGGTCAAAGTACCGTAGGCACCTTGGTAAACGTCAAACACTTGGCTTCGACTTTCGTGGGCAGCAAGGTTACTTGCGAAACCGAACTTATCGAAGTTGACAGGAGAAAACTTGTGTTTAGCGTAAAGGTTTACGATGAAACCGAACTTGTAGGCGAAGGAATTCACGAAAGGTTTATTATCGACAACCGGAAATTTATCGATAAACTCGAAGCCAAAAAGCAGTCTCTTAATAAATAATCATGGATTGGAATATTTTATTTTTCCTTAACAGCGCCTTGCTCGGCGTAGGTTTGGCAATGGACGCCTTTTCTGTTTCGATTGTCAGCGGTCTTAACGAATCCAATATGAAAAAAAGCAAAGCAATGGAAATCGCCGGCGTCTTTGCTTTCTTTCAAGCCCTTATGCCTATGTTAGGTTGGATGTTGGTGTCGTTTTTGGCAGAAAAGTTTACTGCTTTTCAAATATATATTCCGTGGGTAGCATTCGCTTTGCTTGCTTTTTTGGGCGGAAAAATGATAATCGAATCCCTCAAAAAGAAGAGCGACGAAGATCAAAACAAAAAAACCGTTCTCGGCTTCGGAACATTGTTAGTTCAAGGCGTAGCTACCTCTATAGACGCCCTATCCGTAGGTTTTACTGTCGAACAATACCCGCCTATAATGGCATTGGTTTGCGCACTGATTATAGCGGCGATAACTTTCATAATCTGTCTGTCAGGCGTACTACTCGGTAAAAAATTCGGATCGCTGTTAAAAAAAGCCGACCTAATAGGCGGAATAATCTTAATCGGTATCGGCGTGGAAATATTGCTTACGTCACTGCTGTAAAAGACAAAACGAATATTCAAACGACGGCAAATTCGATCGGATTGAATCAACGGTTTCAGTAAAATTAAAGTGAATTATTTGAATGCGCATTCAAAAGCCGACTTAAACGAAAATTAAATATTAAATCAAAACAAATGAGTTCGAAGATTCTTCGAACTCATTTTGTTTCAGCTTGATTAAGTACAAAAAATATATTTTTACAATAATAACTCGTCCGTCTAATTAAATTATGCGATTTGCCGATATGCTTAAAAAAAGCATCGAAATTCATCCGATTTTGCGATATATCGAGCGATAACGCCTTAGCAAATCAGCCGACCGTATCACCGCCCTTTATATAACCTAAACTCAAATAGTCTGTAAATTCGTTGATATGGTGCTATTAATCGTATATGTCCGTATAAGCCTCATGTTCGTGCAATTAATAATTTCGTCTCGTCAAAAAAGGTAGAACCAATCTGCCAATTACGCTATAATGATTCTTAACAACAAAATCTTATTTCCGCTACCGAAGTCAAAATGTCTATCCGCTATCTTGGAGCTACCGGCAGGATTCGAACCGGCGACCTGCTGCTTTGCCGAGCGAGCCTTGCGAGCGAACGCCACGGAGCGCAGCGAAGTATTACGAATACTTTCGTAAGCAGCGTGGAGCTGACTTCGGCCGTAAAAAAAGCTCGCCTATATTGCGAGCCTCTTGGAGCTACTGGCCGGATTCGAACCGGCGACCTGCTGATTACGAATCAGCTGCTCTACCAGCTGAGCCACAGTAGCATGTGCGCCGTTCCCCATCCTACAAAGACGGGAAACGTTTTGTCTTTTGAATTTCTTTGGTTCTTCTTTACGTATATTACCGTCGGCAGTTGCCGAATGGCATCGTTATTACATCCTTACCGGCAAAATAAGGTACATGAATTCTTCACTATCGCCTGTAGGCACTACCACACACGGTGTTACGGCGTTAGTAAACTTAATCACTATATTATCGCAAGTAACAAACTTAAGCATCTCAATAAAGTATTTCGCATTAAATCCAATCGAAAGATCCGTTCCGTCTATACGAGCTACGATGCGTTCGTTTACATTACCGATTTCGCTGCCTGCCGAAATCTCCAACATATCTCCGCCTATATCGAACTTTACGATTTTTACAAGGTTATTCCTATCCGAACGAGCTAACAGCACGGCCCTCTCCAACGAATCTTCGAACTGTTCTTTCGGAAGCGTTACTACCGTATTGAAGTTAGTGGGAATGATATGCTTATAATTCATGAAATCCCCGTCTAACAAGCTCGCATAAATTTTGGTATGAATCAAATCAACCATTACATAGCGCTTTTGGATATAAACGGTAACATCGTCATCCACGTCCTCAAGGAGCTTAGATATCTCGCTTATACTGCGTGACGGCACTACTGCAGACATCATTGCCGTAGTCTTGCGAAGCGGCTTAACACACTTAGCCAAACGATAGCCATCCAAAGCCACACCGACAAGCGAATCCTCTCCGACTTCGAGATTTACGCCCTTAAGCATAGGACGAGCATCATCCAGGCTTACCGAAAAAACAATCTTTGCAATCAAATCTCTGAAATCGTTTTGCGCAATAACGAAGTACTGAGCATTGCCTAAATCCGGCATTACGGGGAACTCCTCCGCATCACGACAGGAAAGTGCGCCTTCGTTACCGTGGTATCTTATAAACAATCTACCGTCATTAAGAGAGAGTTCTATTTGCTCGCGTGTAAGTTTTCGCACAAAATCCGCAAAGAATCTGCCGGGAACAAGCGTTTCTCCCTCTATTTTTACATCGGCGTTAACGACTTTTTCAATATAAAGCTCCTGATCGGTTGCCGAAAGCACCAAAACACCGTCCCCTGCCTTAAGTTTGATACACTCCAACACGGGATTCGTCGTCTTTGCGCTAATCGCTTTATAGACTTTGCCGACAGCTTCGGCAAGGTCGTTTCCGTTACAAACGAGCTTCATAAAAAACCACCTACCGCATAAGTATACACTTTTCAAAAGATAATGTCAATAATTTTTCTGTATTTTTTAATGAAAGAAGTTGTCATATTCTACTGCGGTAATCGTATAGTTGTTACGCTCTGCAATCTGCCGCCGATGCATATAATTTTGTACAACGCCAAAATAACGTATTGGTAAATTGTTTTTACGACGCACTTTATTCAAGATTCAAAACCATAGACATTTAAAACTTTTTTATTGTTCATACATACGGGCTGAAAAATCGAAAATAAATATAACCTACATTGTATTTTAGTTAACACTTACAAAGACTGTTACTATAAAAATAATTATTTTAATCCCGGAAGATAAATTGAACGGTGTACGTGACAGAAAAAACCTTATTAAAATAATTATTTGGATTTGAATAAACAAATTGAATGGTTACAAAAACAATACAGCAACCTGTTAAAATAATTTATTTAAATTTTGACAAACAATTTAAATAGGCAGACTGTCCGTTACAGACAGTCTGCCCTGTAAATAAAAACAAATACAAAAGGTCTACTTAACTATAATTTTTCAATCCTTTTCCTTATGCTTTCTTTACTCAACACTTTTTTATCGCACCACTCTGACTTCATATACGAAGGATCAATTGTAATTTCACTACTCATCAATTCACTTTTAAATTTGTTAACTACAGTTTTAACCCAAAATTTCCGTATGCTTGCATTTCCTTTAGCCAACTCTTTTACATGTTCTAACAGTATTATAGAAGTAACCGTGTCAACCTTGCGTTTTTTTAACAAGTCAAAAACAAAATCAATGGCTTCATTGTTTTTAATTAAGTCTGTATATATGACAACATAAAAACATAATTCTTGTCCTTGAAATAATTCTATTCTTGTTAACAAATATTTTTTTATCTCTTCTTTCCATTTTATTTCATATTCTTTTGGAATTCCACACTTGTCGTACTCATCACCTACTTCTCTATCTATATACATAGAATTGCCGTAATATTTAAAAAAAATACTTTTCCCTTTTTCTAAATTCATAACTCCACCATAAAATATTATAAAAATGTATAAATTCCATATTTCATAACGTATGCAACTTCCTTTGCGTAATAATAACCGCTAACCTGATTAACCAATGTAAAATGAGCCCCAGCTTTAATTTGCTGCTTTAAAAAAGCTTTATTAATTCTCCACATCCCCTTTTTCCCAACACCTTTCATGGATTTATTGGCATTCCATATTGCATCTTTTGTATTAAAATATGTCGCACCCTTATTTTTTGCAACATTAACATATCCTGGACTTCTGCCTAGTACCACTTCATTTGACCCAGCATTAGTAAATTCTATCGCTTTTGCACTATACCATCCGTTAGCACCTATATGTCCACCCAGTATAGCTCCAATTAAAGAGCCGATACCCAACCCAAGCAACCCACCATATAACACATATGACCAAAATTCATTGCTTCCGAAACTTTTGTCGTCAATTAGTGCCCACGCACCTGCACCTACAGCACCTACTACACTTCCAATTCCAGCTCCTACCAAAGCACCTTTTGCCGCACCCACAGCAATAGCGCCGACAAGTGTTGTCGCACCAACTCCTGCCCCCAAAATTGCTATAGCTCCAATGCATAAAACAACACCAACCGATAATCCTATCCAAGCAGCTACTTGCAACCATTTCGGTTCATTTCCGCTCGGATCGGCAAACATTACGGGGTTATTGTTACAGTAGGCGTAGAGATTTAGACCGTGGATACTTTCGGGTTCGAGGTAGTTTATGTTATCTCTGTTAAGAAATCTACATAACGTTGCGTCGTAATATCTACTTTGCAAGTAGTACAGTCCGGTCTCGGTATCGTAGTAGTACCCTCTATAGCGGATAGGATTTAGTATAGCTATATGGCTTTCGTAACTGGCGGCAATTACGCCTGTTGCCGAGTCGTAGATTAGTGCGCTACCATCGTATATGTGGTGGTTACCCCAAGCGTCGTATGTATATCTGTAACACAATCCTCCGTCTTCGTCATAAATAGCTATTACGTCACCGAAGATATTCTTCTCGAACGCATAAGCATTTCTACTTGCCGTTTCGCCATGCCTATCTACAAGTATACCTTCTATACCATTGGCTCCGTAGAGATAAGATATTACCGTATTGCCCTTTGCCTCGCCTAATAGCTTTTCTCCTACGTAAAAGTAACTTATAACTACACTTTTAATATTAACAATAGTGTTTTTGCAAATCTTTCATATTCAACTTTTGCTAAAACAATATTGTTTTGAGTTATAGGAGGTAGAATTTCAAAAACAAAACTTGCAAGTGTTTCTATATCAATATCTTCATGCTTTTCAATAAATTCATGAATTTCTATAGCATAACTTGTATATTCGTCTTGTGGAAACAAATAAAGATTATATGGGTCCCACAAATCTAATAATGCATTAATGATTAGTAACATAACGTATCCTCAAAATAAAACCTTTATAATCTCCTGCATACCTGCGTCATAAAATGCCTTCCCGTAAGTTGTTATAAGAACGCCTGAAGAAGACACAACAGCAACAGCCTTTTGAGTAACAAAAGCAAATTTACCGCCTACTTGAGAAAGTGCGATTCCTCTGCGTACTGTAGAATTAACAATCCTTCTGGTAACTCCCCGTTGCAACATTCTTTCAGACCCATGAATCATGCCTTTTGACCAATTCACTTTTACTCCCGGGTGTTTTACAACCGTACCAATTTTACCGAAATTAGTACCCAATGCTGAACTATACCAACCTGCGCCAATACATCCGCCAACGGTAAACCCAATCGCAGCACCAATTCCAAATCCAATTAATGCACCTTGCCATAATCCATCAATACCACCGATTGCATAGCCTACCCCAGCCCCAACGCCTGCGCCAAAAACGCCAACGCTTAAAGATCCAATCAATGCACCAAATCCAAATGCGGCAACACCACCCGTTCCCAAAATAGCAACGCCAGTAGCTACAACAATTAACGCTATACCTATACCCCCAATTAACCACTGCCACCATTGGGGTGCATGTCCGCTTGGGTCGGCAAACATTACGGGGTTATTGTTACAATAGGCGTAAAGATTTAGACCGTGGATACTTTCGGGTTCAAGGTAGTTTACGTTATCTCGGTTAAGAAATCTGCATAACGTTGCGTCGTAATATCTACTTTGCAAGTAGTACAGTCCTGTCTCTTACGAGCTGACACGAATATCCACAGAAAGGTCATCATTACTTTTGTGGGAAAGCAAAAAACCTAAGTTCTCGATTGTACATACGTAAATATTAACTTCGTCGCACCTTTCTTATCATCCCACAAAATTCATAGTTTTTGTAGCAAAAATGGTGACAAAGATTTTGAAATCGGTAGACCAGATAAGGAGATTGCCACAATGGGCAATCTCGCCTACCAATAGTGAGTACTCACTTTATTACATATCCATTTAACCAATCACATTTGAAATCCAGTTCGGCAAAATCTATTTAATTAATTTTAACAATTCTTTGCTTTTTACGTAAATATCTTTTTCGATATAATAATCTCGTAGCCTCTTATCAATTAAATTTCTGTTAACTATGATTTCATATTGCATATCGTCTGCCAAATATTTTAGCATATTCTTTATTATATACTTTTTCTTTGCAACACTAATTTGAATAAAACGTTGTTTTATTCTATCATAAAAAGCATCAAAGTACGGTTTGTAAAATAAAGATAAACAAATGTCTATAATCTTATTACTCTTAAAAAGCATAATCGATTCATTCATGAAAACACTAAACACCATTTCAAAATTAGGCATCTCTTTCAACCATAACTTTATATTTTCGTCTCTATAAGACGCATATTTTAATCCTAATTGACCATAAGTATCTAAACATATAGGATAGCCACTTAATATTTCTCCAGAAAATATCCCATCTATCTTCATAGCTTTACCCCAAAAAAATAATTCTAATAATATCAATTCCACGTTGAATCAATATAGGCAATTCGTAAGTTGCATAAACCGAACCCGGAAATATTGTTGCCCCCGTCAATACTGTTATGCTACTCATAGAGGTCGTGGACACTGCAAGTTTAGAAGCCCAAATCCACATTTTGTTTGCAATTGCCTTAGGAAACATCGAAATTTTTTTTCCTCCAAATGTTTGACATATTGTTTTCAAACCCATCTTCCCTGCTTCTTGCGCTGCTATTGTTGCCCCATTTTTTCCTAAACCAGTCCACAACATTAAGTTGTTCGCTCCGGATAAAGAAGCTCCTGCCACGCCACCCATCGCTCCGCCAATAACCGCACCTGCAATGGCGCCTACTCCAAATCCAGCTTTTGTCCACAACCAAATACTTGTGCCAAATGCATTGCTTTCAACAACATCATAAATCATGCCGCCAATCGCTCCAATTGCAGCTCCTGCTGTTCCAAGCGCAAGTGTTCCAATTGCAGCTCCCATGATAATTCCTCCGGCGATACCACCAATAGCTATTCCTGCAGCTCCTAAAGTAGCTACAGTTAATGCTGCGGCGAATAAGCCTACGCCTATCCAAGCAAAAACATCATACCAAGCATGTCCACTTGGATCAACATACATAATCGGATTGTTAGCACAATAGCAATATAAATTCAATCCATTAATACTTTCGGGATCTAAATATTTAACATTATCAGGAGAAATCCAACGACAAATTTCAGGCGAATAATATCTAGAGTTGCAATAGAATAACTGAGTCTCGGTATCGTAATAGTACCCTCTATAGCGGATAGGATTTAGTATAGCTATATGGCTTTCGTAACCCGTGGCAATTACGCCGGTTGCCGAGTCGTAGATAAGCTCGTTCCTTGCGTTACCTATTCTATGGTTACCCCATGCGTCGTAGTTATATTCTACCATTATATTCCCGCTTTTGTCAAGTATTACGCGAATATTTCCCAAACTGTCTTTGACGTAGTAAAATTCACTGCTTGCGTAGTACGTTGACGGATCATCCGTAGGCACGGTAACTTTCATGCCCCTTATTCCGCCCGCATCGTAAATGTAATTTATCTCCGTTCGCCCTCTTCGCTCAAACCTCAGGTTGCCCGAGCCGTCGTAGTTGTAATAAGTCTTTTCGCTTGGCGTTTGCTTGAAAACCCTGTAATTGTTCCCGTCGTACTCGTAGGTATTTCTGCCGTACTTCGTCATCTGCGAACCATTCCACTCCACGTTATTGTTGCGGTACTTTTTAGGTCTTCCCGCTATGTCGTATGTCATAAACGAGAAAAGGAGACTGCCACAATGGGCAATTCCGATACATTACAAACGGGAAACCTGTTTACTGCATATTGTAGTACTTTTTGAATAAGTCAATCAGTTTTACAATAATCTTAAAATGTTCTTTAGCATATTCATCAAATATCGAGATATCAGTCTGAATTAAATATTTTTAGTATTCATCCAAAATAAGTTTAAATTATTTTTTGAATTTGAGTTAATACTTCATCAATGTCGTCAACAGGCTGACAAATAATCTCTACAACACCCTCTTTGAAGTTCAAATAAAAATCACATTCATTTTGTTTAACGATTGATTTTTTGAAAACAGGAACGTTGTAATCTAATTTATCATTTAGATATTGCTCCCAATCCGTATA
>ERZ1106943.2450-NODE-2450-length-15979-cov-34.807084_pt1 | contig 15979 bp, 8 predicted proteins | sample MGYA00403671_ERZ1106943 | MGnify/ENA primary metagenome ERZ1106943 (study PRJEB35170, sample SAMEA104062427) | human gut metagenome | biome: human gut; feature: human-associated habitat; material: faeces | place: Denmark | collected 2012-06-14 ...
CCATTCGGTGCTATCTGTATACTCTGAATCGAATCGTCCATCATATTTGCTGCAACATCATAAAATCTATTAATATTTCCATCACCACTTATGACAACCTGCTCTAAGGTATCGGTAACTCCTATTCCCTCCATAAGCTCGCCATTTATACGCTCCGCATATGTCATCGCATTGAGCTTTGCATTTGTCCTGTTCTGCTGTTCCTGACTCTTGCTGACTACATATATAGCGCCGATTAACGCACACATGCCCAATATAAATACCACTGCCGGAACAATGAATCTCCTTTTTAGCTTTTTCATTTGTATCACTTTCTAAAATCAATGCCTATCTGTTCTATATGATTTTAATATTATAGCTTTACGATAAGAAAATGTCTATAAATTCACATAAATTTCCAACACTTCAAACTGATAAGCAAAACAAAAAGAAGCCTCACTCATTATTGAATGAAGCCTCTACTTTTATGATATCCTGTAAATCTACTTAGTTCATATCAATATTTTTCAGTTGCTCACCCGCTCGAGGAGGCAAATACTTTCTACATGCGTCGTATGAGAAAACTGATCAAATGCCTGCCACTTTATGAGTTCATACTTCTCCTCACACAGTATCTTCAAATCCCTTGCCAATGTTGCCGAATCGCAGCTCACATATACAATCCTCTCCGGTGACATCGCAAGCATTGTGTCCAGGCACTTCTCATCGCAGCCCTTTCTTGGAGGGTCAACGACTATCACATCCGGGCGAAGCATATCTGTACGTCCGGTGGTTTTTGTATCATCAGCGATTTTCTCAGTTTTCTTTGCATTCTCATAAAACTGTGGCAGCACTTCCTCAGCCTTTCCTACGAAAAACTGTGCATTTGTGATGCCATTTAGCTTCGCATTGTTTTTGGCATCCTCGATTGCCTGAGGCACTATTTCCACTCCGTACACCTGCTTTGCCTTCTGTGACAAAAAGAGCGATATGGTACCGATACCACAGTAGAGATCCCAGACATTTTCATTTCCTGTGAGCCCTGCAAATGCAAGTGCCGTGCTGTAAAGCTTTTCTGTCTGCTTCGGGTTTACCTGATAGAACGACTGTGGCGAAATCTGATATGTGATGCCTGTCCCCTGTGGTGTGAAATCGGGGTAAGAAAGCAGATGGATGGTGTCCTCAATATATGGTCTGCCCCATATGCAGACTGTCTTTTTGCCGAGGATGACATTTGTGTTTTCCTTGTTGATATTGTAGGAAATCGAAGTCATTCCATCGATTTTTGAGAGTCTTACGCACAGTATATCCGCTGCTCCGTGTTCAGGCTCCAGCTCATCTGCATTTATCACAAGACACACCATAATCTGCTTTGATGTAAAACCATATCTGATAAGCACATGGCGCACGAGCCCTTTGTGTGTGTTCTCGTCATACGGTGTGATGCCGCACTCATTCATCCATTCCTTTATGATGTCGAGTATCTCTTTGTTTTGCGGCACCCCAAGCCTGCAGTCCTCGACCGGGATGATATTGTGGCTTCGCGATGCATAAAAGCCTGTCACTATATTGCCATCCCTGTCATATCCCACCGGAAACTGTGCCTTATTGCGGTAGCGGTATGGATTGTCTGCGCCAACAGGCGGCTGCATTTTACTGTCCAGCTTTGCCTCGGAAAATCCACCTATACGCATGAGATTGTTGCGCACCTTATTATTTTTAAATTCAAGCTGCTTTTCATATGAAAGCGCCTGTATCTGGCAGCCGCCACACCTCTTGTGCAGCTCACATTGCGGCTCAACGCGAAAAGTGGAAGGGGTCTTAATCTCTTCCACTCTTGCGTAGCCATAGTTTTTCTTTAATTTTGTTGCGCGGGCTGTTATGACGTCACCAATCAGTGCATCCTTTACGAAAAAGGTCATGCCATCATAATGTCCGATACCCTCGCCGTCTGTTCCCATATCTGTTATTTCAAGTTCAAATATGTCATTTTTTTTCATGCTTTTCTCTTCTTTATTTTATGTATAATGATATGAGGGTCAAAAGGTATTTTGCCCCTCATTTATGATTAATCAGATTACTACATGCTACGCCTTTTTACACACTTGTTCTGCGGAAATTTGTCTCCATAAATCTGTTGTAGCCCTGCCACTTTGTATCGTTTTCAGGCACATTTACAAGCAGCTCCCTGAAGGTCTCCATCTTGGCATCTATGTTGTCTGCAAAGCTAAGTGCAAGTGCCTCGACAAGTGCCGGCTTTTTCGGAGAACCAAACTCAAGCTCGCCGTGGTGGGCAAGTATGCAGTGCTTCAGCTCGTTTGCGAGCACTACCGGGAAGCCGTCGATGCTCTTAATCGCATCGCCTACCCACTCTGCACCAATCATGATATGTCCGAGGAGCTGGCCTGCGTCTGTATAGTCATTCTCCGGGAAAGTAGAAAGCTCCTTTAATTTTCCGATATCATGGAAAATAGCTGCTGTAAGAAGCAGGTCACGGTTTAAAACCGGATACATTTTTGCAAAATAATCACAGTTCTTCGTCACACCGAGTGTATGCTCCAAAAGACCTCCTACAAAGCCGTGGTGCACGCTCTTTGCGGCTGAATGGAACTTGAAACGGCGCTCGAACTCCTTATTGTCAAAAAAGCTATGTAAGAGCTGTGACAGGTACTGATTCTTTACAGAGCCGATAAAGCCCATGAGTTCCTTATACATGACCTCGACATCCTTATCGCTGACCGGCAGATAATCCGCAGGGTCATATTCTCCCTCGTTCACCTTTCTCGCACGCTTTATGGAACACTGCAAATTGCCCTGAAAGCTTGTGATATCACCGGTTATGGCTATGTAATCCATTGCATCAAATTCCTCAATGCCTACTGAGCCCACATCCCATATCTTGGCATCCAGCGTGCCTGTCTTATCCTGCAGGATGACATTGTCATAAGGCTTTCCGCTTTTGGTCATGGCTGTCTGCTTGCTCTTGCATAAAAAAATCTCATTGATTCTCTCTCCCTCGCGGAGAGTTGAAATATACTTCATATATCCTCCTATTTCGGCTAATTCATCACTCCGATTTTCACCTGACAGGTAATCTCCGTGTAGCCGTTGCTTCCTTTTCTCTTTACTTTCAGATTGCAGGTATCCTCAGGCTTTTGCTGCATAAGCTGTTTGTTGTACGCGGACACATTCGACACATCTGTATTGTTTACCGCAACTATCACATCTCCGCTTTGAAGCCCCGAGACAAATGCCGGTGAATCCATGGTAACCTGCTTTATATAAACACCCTTTGGGATGTTATATCTGTTTGCTATTTTTTCTGTAACTGTAGTACAGGTGATGCCTATGTACGGCACATCTGCGCCGCTCTCGAGCTTTTCAATGACAGGTGACAGGTCGCTTATGCTGACAGCCGTGAGCGTATTGTTTTCCTCCGCCGGATTGAAATCCTGCAGCGAAAGCCCTATGACCTGACCATCTGTATTAATCAGTATACCGCTCTGCAACTTGTTGCTTGCGATATCTGTGGTGAGCACCGAGTAATTGTTGTCCTGCGCCGACAGCTCGTTGGTTGTTGACGTTACAAGACCTGTGAGAATGGCATAGTTTGCCTCAAGCGCAATGACAGATGCTCCTCTTGAAACAATATTTGAATTACCAAGCTCCGCAACCGCTATAGCCCCTGTTGTGGTGTCGTCCAGAAGTGACTTATCCACGGAAATGATTGCTATACCTGTATTGCTGTCATACTTGACCAGCGCAGCATCAGCCATCATGTCGTTTACAAAGGTTACACTAAGCTTATCCGCCTTATCCACTACATTTTTCTCTGTCAGAATGATCAGCTGCTTTCCATTGTCCCTCAGTATCACTCCCACTCCCTGACCCTCGGTCTCATAGGAATTGTTGAAAATATCAGTGGCATCTGTCACACCCGTGACTCCTACTACAAATTTCGAGGCCGAAGCGCCCACGCTGTAGAGCTGGTTCTGCACTGCCTGATAATCTGCGAGTGTAGGCTGATAGGTCTGCAAAGACGGCTCCGAAGAAGTGCCGGACTCTGTGCTTTGTGTACCATTTTCACTATATGCATCATTGCTGTCATCTATGCCAGGCTGCTGTGTGGCTATCTGCACATCATTATTATTTTTTCCATCTGAAGCTTTTTTTGATTGTCTGTTGATAACCGGCAGAAATATAGCAAAAACAATGCTTGCAGCCACTGCAAATGCCACTCCGCAGAGTGCTGCTGTGCCTGCTTTTTTTGCAAGTCTTTTTTTATTCAGCGGTTTATCCTTTATCTTTTCTCTGATAAATTGCTCCATATTGTCACCCTGATTAGATGTCTTTAGTTACTATCTTACATTATATTCTGAATTATATTGCGTTGCAACCATATTTTTTGAGTACGGCCTTGTGGCATGTACCCGCCGGACTGCTGCAAGCCCTTACTTTTTTGCTCGTTTAACAAACTGATTCGTTATGTATTAAACTTTATGTTATCATCTTGTAATTATCATTTAATACATATTTATTATGGTTTTTTTGAAGATTTTCAGCTATAATATGATAAGCTATACAGTAAATATGAATTTAATATTCAACTACCGAAATATAAGGATATAGAAATGAATAAAAAAGTTTACAAAACATTGGAATATAACAAAATCCTCACCATGCTAAGCAGCTACGCAGCATGTGATGAGACAAAGAAAAGGTGTCTTTCGCTTGAGCCTATCACCGATTTATACGAAATCAGACATCTGCAGACCACCACTGCCGATGCACTAAGCCGCCTGTATAAGGACAGCGGAGTGTCCTTCGTTGGCATACACAATGTACATGCTTCCCTAAAGAGGCTTGATATCGGTGGTGCACTGAATACGACCGAGCTTCTTCGCATCTGCAGTCTTTTGGAGGTTGCAAAGCGCGTGAAGGCTTATGGCAGAAGCGCCATGGATAATGAGAAACAGGATTCACTCTCCGGTCTGTTTGCAGGGATTGAACCGGTTTCTGCGCTCTGCGATGAGATTAAGAGGTGCATTTTATCTGAGGAAGAGATTGCCGATGATGCGAGTCCTGAGCTTTTTAAGATAAGAAAGAGCATACGCGGCATGAACGACAGAATCCATGCGCAGCTTACCAAGCTCATGAACAACAGCACAACGAGGACATATCTGCAGGATGCGGTTGTGACCATGCGTGACGGCAGATATTGTCTGCCTGTAAAAGCTGAGGCAAAGGGCAATGTACCCGGCATGATGCACGACCAGTCATCTACCGGCTCTACCCTTTTTATCGAGCCGATGGCTGTCGTCAATTTGAATAACGAGCTCAAGGAGCTTTTCATAAAGGAGCAGGAGGAGATTGAAAAAATCCTTGCAGCGCTCAGCGACAAGGTTGCCATGAATGCAGCTGCTTTGGAGCAGGACTATGAGATTCTTTCAGAGCTTGACTTCATTTTTGCAAAGGCAAATCTGGCTAAATCATATAACGGTGTGGCACCGGAGTTCAACACCGAGGGGCATATCAATATCAGAAAGGGCCGTCATCCTCTTTTGGACGCTAAAAAGGTGGTCCCTATAGATGTACGGCTCGGCGAGGACTATAAGCAGCTCATTATCACCGGACCAAACACCGGTGGTAAGACGGTTTCACTAAAGACTGTCGGACTTTTGACTCTCATGGGCCAGGCAGGTCTTCACATTCCTGCGGCTGACAGGTCAAAGCTCGCCATCTTTGAGGATGTCTTTGCGGATATAGGCGATGAGCAGAGTATTGAGCAAAGTCTCAGTACCTTCTCGTCTCACATGACCAATATCGTAAAAATTCTTGAAAAAGCTGACGACAGAAGCCTCTGCCTGTTCGATGAGCTCTGCTCGGGAACCGACCCGACAGAGGGTGCGGCACTTGCCATCTCAATTTTAAACAGACTGCACCAGTATGGCGCCATCACCATGGCCACCACACACTACAGTGAGCTGAAGGTGTATGCGCTTTCCACAGACGGTGTGGAAAATGCCTGCTGTGAGTTCAATGTGGAGACTTTAAGCCCTACCTACCGCCTGTTAATCGGTATTCCTGGAAAGAGTAACGCATTTGCAATCTCATCAAAGCTTGGTCTGGACGAAAACATCATCGAGGATGCAAAAAGCAGAATTAATGATAACGACCTTGATTTTGAGGATCTGATTGCAAGCCTCGAGTCACAGCGACAAACTATCGAAAAGGAACAGCTTGAAATCAACAGCTACAAGGCCGAGATTGAAAAGCTCAAGAAACAGCTCGAAGAGAAAAATGAGCGCATAGACAAGAGCAAGGACAAGATTTTACGCGAGGCAAATGAGGAAGCCTACAAGATACTGCAGGATGCAAAGGAACTCGCCGACAAAACCATCCGCAATTTCAACAAATACGGACAGGGGCAGGCTCCTATGAGCCAGATGGAAAAGGAGCGCTCTGCCCTTCGTGACAAGATGAATGACAAGGAAAAGAAGCTGTCAGACATCAAGAAAAACACTGCCAAGGCAAATCACAAGGTGCCTAAGAAGCTGCGCATCGGTGATTCTGTGCTTGTGCTCTCCCTCAATCTGAAGGGAACCGTCCACACTCTGCCAAACGCCAAGGGCGATTTGTATGTGCAGATGGGTATACTGCGCTCGCTGGTTAATATTAATGACCTCGTGCTCTTAAACGACGATGTCTCTCCTGCAAAGAAGTACGGCGGCAGCGGAAGCAAAATAAAAATGAGCAAATCAATGTCAGTTTCATCAGAAATCAACCTGATTGGAAAGACTACGGATGAGGCACTTGCTCTCTTAGATAAATACTTAGATGACGCATATATCGCTCATCTTTCATCTGTGCGCATTGTCCACGGAAAAGGCACCGGTGCACTGCGAAAGGCTGTGCATGGACTCCTTAAGAGGACAAAAACTATTGCGGAATACCATCTCGGTGAGTTTGGTGAGGGCGATGCCGGAGTAACCATTGCAACCTTTAAATAACGACAATGTACTTTTACGGAATATAAATAATTTTTAAGAAGGAGATTAGAAATGGCTGTTAAACAGAAAATACTGATAGTAGACGACGACAACAATATAGCAGAGCTTATATCTCTATATCTGACCAAGGAATGCTATGACACCAAAATCGTAAATGACGGTGAGCAGGCTCTTATCGCGTTCGAGCACTACAAGCCAAACATGCTTCTTTTGGACCTCATGCTTCCGGGCATAGATGGCTATCAGGTATGCCGTGAGATACGTGCAAAGTCCGATGTGCCGATTATCATGCTCTCCGCAAAGGGCGAGGTATTTGACAAGGTTTTAGGCCTGGAGCTTGGCGCCGACGACTATATACTCAAGCCCTTTGACTCAAAGGAGCTTGTGGCAAGAGTCAAGGCCGTGCTCAGACGCTTCCAGCCTGCAAAGCCGGAAGCCTATGCTTCCGTAGATATCAAGTGTGTGGAGTACCCGGGGCTTATTGTAAATCTGTCGAACTACTCTGTCACTTATGACGGACAGCAGATTGATATGCCGCCAAAGGAGCTTGAGCTATTATATTTTCTTGCCTCATCTCCAAATCAGGTGTTTACAAGGGAGCAGCTTCTGGACAACATATGGGGCTATGAATATGTCGGTGACACCCGCACTGTCGATGTGCATGTAAAGCGTCTCCGCGAGAAAATCAAGGACAAGCCAACCTGGCGCATCGCAACTGTCTGGGGCATCGGATACAAGTTTGAGGTAAAATAAATAATGAAGCATACCATCTACTCTAAGCTGTTAATCAGCTACCTGATTTACGGTGTCATCGCTTTTTTCATTATATGCACCTTTACACAGCATCTCACCACAGACTATATCGAAAAGCAGGAAGCATCCAATCTCTACAGGGAGGCATCCATCATTGCAGGTGACTATGCCAGTGAATACTTTGGCTCATCCATGTCGCTAAGCGATTTCCAGAATCACATGAAAATCGTAGCCGACTATATGGATGCCAAGGTATGGGTGGTCAGCCCTGACGGTGAGCTGCTCATGGACTCAGATGATCCGTCAATAGGCATTGATATCCAAAATGACAGTTCTAAGCCTGTAGTGATAAATGGATTTGATGTCACCGATTTTGGCAGCGACAACTATATGATTGGAAATTTTTACGGCTCCTTCAAGCATAGGATGCTGTCCGTATTTTCCCCGGTAAATGTCTCGTACCAGAATATCGGCTACATAGTCATTCACAAGACAATGAGCCATATCACGGCAGGTGTAAACGGTTTTATGAATATCTCCTTTTACACTGTAGCGCTCATTTTTGTAGTGGCATTTATTATGCTTGTCACGATGAGCCGCTCCATTTACCGTCCTATCTCCAAAATCACAAAGACCGCAAAGAAGTATGCAAAGGGCGATTTCACTGCCCAGATTGATGTACATTCCAATGACGAAATCGGCTATCTGGCAAACACACTAAACTACATGGCAACTGAGCTTGATACGCTTGAGGAGGATCAGCGCAAGTTTGTTTCCAACGTGTCACACGACTTTCGCTCCCCTCTTACCTCGATAAAGGGCTACGTGGAGGCCATGCTGGACGGAACCATTCCTGTTGAGATGCAGGATAAATACTTAAACATCATACTTTTTGAGACCGAGAGGCTTAATAAGCTCACCAAGAGTCTTATCGATCTGAACCAGTTCGGTCATCACGGCATACATCTGGATATTGCTGATTTTGACATCAATACAATGATCCGCACGACAATCCTCACCTTCGAGGGTAAATGCAGTGAGAAGGGCTTAAGCTTTGACCTGCTGCTCACCGGAAAAGAGCTTTTCGTGCGCGGTGATATGGTCAAAATCCAGCAGATTCTTTACAACCTGATAGACAACGCTGTGAAGTTTTCAAATAATGATTCGAGTATCAAGATTGAGACGAGTATCAGAAATGAAAAGGTGTTTATATCAGTAAAGGATCACGGTATCGGTATACCAAAGGACAGCCTTTCAAAGATCTGGGAGCGCTTCTACAAAAGTGATTTATCCCGCGGAAAGGATAAGCGCGGTACGGGACTTGGCCTGTCTATAGTTAAAGAAATCGTGCAGGCGCATGGTGAGAATATAAATGTGATAAGTACTGAGGGTGTGGGAACTGAGTTTATATTTACGCTGCCGCTCAGCAAAAAAGAAGGGTGAGCATAGCACACAGTATATTCCTCAGAAAAATGTGAAGTCAGCCGCGGTTCTTTATCCGGACAGGTTACGATTTTATTTATGTTTTCTTTCTTCTTTAATTTATGGAACTCCGCGGCAGTTCACATTTTTCTGAGGAATATACTGTATGCTCTCCGGCTAATTCAGGTTTACGAGCGAGGCGCTTTGCTACCTTGCATTCTGGCAGTGCCGGACTTATTTCACTGGCGTGAAATTTTGTCCGGCACTTTTTACTTTTTAAATTTAAAGCTCATTTCACTTATGCGAAATGAGCTTATTTAATAGTTATATATTGTTTATAAATATTCTGAGCCGCCTTGAAAACACAAGAAAAACTGATTTTAAATAATGACGCTTATATCATATTTTTATGGTTCATATTTGCTGCCGGACGGGTCGGTTACTGTGTAGTCTCCGCCGGATATGTCGGCTGTGGTTTCAAAGTCTGTGATGTCCTGATTTACGGTACCCTCGAACAGGTCATATGTGAAGGTGTAGCCCTGTGCCGATACTGCTTTGACATATATTTTGATATTGCTTGCGGCTGTGACAGGGATTAAATCTTCGATTTTGACTGTGCCTTCGAGGCTATGGAGCTTACCGTCGTCCTCTTTTGAGGCATCAGAGGTATCATTTTCCGTGTTATTCTTTGAGCCATCTTTTTTTGCATCATCCTTCCGGCTTAAGGCGGATGTGATGGAATCTGTGTCTGCAGAGTCTGCACTGTCCGTGCCGTTTTCTGCCAACAGCTGTCTGATATCGTATGTCTTTAGCTCTGTATCTGAGCTTGCAACTACGAGCTGCACACTGTTAAAGTCAAAGTAATCATTTCCCATGACTGCTACATCTACATCTGTGCCAAGCTTTATGCTGCCATTGTCAAAGGTTGGTTTATCGGCAAGTATGCCGGATGCTACATTTTTGAACACTGATGTCACACCTTCAAACTTATCGAGCACCTCTGTGCTTCTCTTATTTCCGTCAACAAACAGAAATGTCACATTGCCTGCATAGTCCTCAGACAGTGGAAGTGTGGCCTCACCCGTATACTTGATGCCGTCTAGCTCGAGCGGTATCTCGTTTGTACCGAAAAATACACTGGTTTTTGTATCCTCTGTGTACTCCTTTGGCACCACCGAGACAGAGACTGTGTATGTCTTATCGGTAAAGTCTGCACTTTTTAAGGAAATATCCCAGTCTGTTATGAGGCTGGCCTCCTCCTCAAGGGTGGACTTGATATCATCCTGCATGGTCTGCACATCGGAAAGTATCACCGATGTGTTGTCTGAGGTGTATGACATCTGTGTCTCGAGCTTTTTTATCCTGTTATTAAGCAATACTGCCCCCGCAATAAGTGCGGCGAGCAGTATTATGGTAATCGCATTGAAAATATTTTTTTTCAAATTCATATTATAGTGTTATTCCTCATCTTCCTCTGCAGCTACAGCTATTCCAAGCTCCTCAAGCTGCTTTGGATCTACAGTTCCGGGTGCCTCTGACATGAGGTCCGAAGCATCCTTTACCTTAGGGAATGCAATAACCTCCTTGATATTGTCTGTATGCAGCATATGCATGCAGATACGGTCAACACCGAAGGCAAGTCCTGCGTGTGGCGGTACGCCATATGAGAATGCATCAAGCAGGAATCCAAACTGCTCATGTGCACGCTCCTTTGTGAAGCCAAGCACCTCAAACATCTTCTCCTGGATGTCATCCTGATGGATACGCACTGAGCCTCCACCGAGCTCTGTACCATTGAGTACGATATCATATGCCTTTGCACGAACTGCGCCCGGATCTGAGTCTATCTTGTCCCAATCCTCCTCCATAGGCATAGTGAATGGATGATGCATTGCCATAAATCTGTTTTCCTCATCAGACCACTCAAGGAGTGGGAACTCTGTTACCCAGAGGAAATTGTACTTGTTCTCATCAATCAGGCCAAGCTCAGCTCCGAGCATGAGACGAAGTGCTCCAAGTACATTCCATACGATTTTATTCTTGTCTGCTGCGAAAAGGAGTAAATCTCCCGGCTTTCCGTTCATCTTTGCAACAAGTGCATCAAGCTCAGCTTCTGTCATAAACTTGGCAAATGATGACTTGTATGTGCCATCCTCATTGATGCACAGATAAGCAAGTCCCTTTGCTCCACAGCCCTTTGCATGCTCTACAAGCTTGTCAATCTTCTTACGAGGCATCTTTGCCTGTCCCTCTACATTGATACCGCGGACAGAGCCACCGTTTTCAAGAGCTCCTGTGAATACTCCAAAGCCACAGTCCTTTACCACATCCGAAACATCGCAAAGCTCCATACCAAAACGTGTATCAGGCTTGTCAGAACCAAATCTGTCCATAGCCTCCTGCCAAGGCATACGCTTAAACGGAATCTCAACATCCACATTTATGACCTCTTTAAAAAGGTGCTTTAACAGTCTCTCATTTACCTCGATTACATCATCGATATCTACGAATGAAAGCTCCATATCTGCCTGTGTAAACTCAGGCTGTCTGTCTGCACGCAGATCCTCATCACGGAAGCATCGTGCAATCTGGAAATATCTGTCATAGCCTGAAGCCATCAGAAGCTGCTTAAAGAGCTGTGGTGACTGAGGGAGCGCGTAAAAATGTCCGTGGTGTATACGGCTTGGCACAAGATAGTCTCTGGCGCCCTCCGGTGTAGACTTGCAAAGGATTGGTGTCTCTATCTCCAAAAATCCCTCGTTTGCCATAAAGTCACGCATCACGCGAAGTACATTGCTTCTGAGCATGAGATTTCTCTGGATATCAGGGCGGCGAAGATCCAGATAACGGTATTTAAGTCTGATGTCTTCGCTGGTCTTTGAATTCTCCTCAATATGGAATGGAGGTGTCTGTGCCTCTGAAAGCACTCTGATCGATGTAGCGATAACCTCGATATCACCTGTCTTTAAGTTCTCATTGACAGCAGCTGTTCTCTTCTGAACAGTTCCCTCAACTGCGATGACGAACTCACTTCTTAAGGTGCCTGCCTTTTCAAAGCCCTCTGCACCTACATTTTCCTCACCGAATACTATCTGAAGTATTCCGCTTCTGTCTCTTAAATCTACGAAAATGAGACTTCCTAAATTTCTTCTCTTCTGTACCCAGCCCATCACGGTGACCTTCTCACCGATATTGGCATTTGATACCTCTGTACATCTATGGCTTCTATGTAAGCCCTGCATTGATTCTGCCATTTTATGCTCCTTATATTTCTACTATATATTTATTCTAATAACTGTCTGGTACCGCTGCTGCACAGCTAATCTGCTGCTTATCAGATTCCTATCTGTTAAAGAACTCAACAAACTCCTCGTAGCCCTCTTTCATAAGCTGCTCCTTCTGGAATTTCTTGTTCTTGTTCATGCGCACAACAAGCACCTGCTGTCCGTTTGCTCTTGCGTCTTTTGCCTGGTTCATGACATCAACAAGCTTGTCTGCCGGATATTTCTTCTCAACCAGATAAGCCACCTTCTTTGGACTCTCAGGAATCTTGAAGCCGCTCTCCATGAGAAGCAGGATAATTCTCTCAAAACCGATTGAAAAACCACAGGCAGGTACATCATTTCCGGTGAACTTTCCAATCATCTTGTCATATCGTCCGCCACCGCCACAGGCTGCGCCAAGCTCAGGCATTGATATCTCAAAAATAGTTCCTGTGTAGTAGCTCATTCCACGAACAAGTGTAGGGTCAAATACGAGCTCAAACTTTGCTCCCTTTGTGGCATTGACAGCAGTAGCTATCTCTGTCATATTTGTAACCACTTCTTCGTCTAAATATTCACCGAGCTTTTCTGAAAGTATATTTACACCCTCAGTGACATCCCTTGTCTGCTCCAAAAGCTTGAACAAATCAAGATATTTGTCAATATTTTCCTGTGGATAGCCATCCTGTGCAAGCTCACTTGCAACGCCTTCCACTCCTATCTTGTCCATCTTATCGAGTGTGATAAATACGCTGTCGTAGTTCTCCTCAGCAAAACCACTGTAAGCAGCCATTGCCTTTAGGATTCTTCTCTCGTTGATTCTTATCTCAAAGTTCTCGAAGCCGAGTCTGCCGATCGTGGTAGTGGTTGCTGTAATCAGCTCTATCTCTGCCAGATTGCTTGGCTCTCCGAGTATATCTATATCACACTGTGTAAACTGTCTGTAGCGGCCTCTCTGAGGTCTGTCTGCTCTCCACACACTGCCCATCTGAAGTGCCTTAAACGGCGATGGCAGGTTGTTGGCATTGTTTGAATAATATCTTGAAAGTGGCACTGTAAGGTCATAGCGCATTCCAAAGTCTACTACATCCGACTCTTCCTTTGCTGTCTCCAGATTCAGCTTCTCGCCTCTCTTCATTACCTTGAAGATCAGCTTCTCATTTTCTCCGCCCTGCTTGCTTGTGAGATTTGCTATATTCTCCATGCATGGTGTCTCTATCGGTGTAAATCCGAAGCTTCTGTATGTATCCTTGATCACGCTTGTCACATAATCACGGATTTCCATCTCTGCAGGTAGTATATCCTTCATGCCGTTAACCGGCTTTTTGCTCAGTGCCATTTGGTTTCCTCCATCTATATTAAAATATTGAATTCATTAGCTATTCTATTATACTTTTCGGTTTTGCAATCGTCAAGGGTTTATGGCAATTATACGGACTGCAAAGCTAACGAGCATCTGCTGTGAACGGTTGCAAATGCTAATGCACATCTACTGCGGCGGATTGCAGATGCCACACGGAGACAAGCCCATGGATTTTGCTTCATCAAGCGTTACCTCTGTGTCACTCTTTTTCAAGGTTCGACAGCCCGCACGGTGATATTTCTTGCCGGTTGCAGTGATATGAACCATCGTCTCACTGTTTGAGGAATCTGCAGCGCTATTTTCTGCTACTGAGCTGTCTGAGCCTGATGATGCACTTCCTGTGGTGCCATCCAGCCAGCTGTCACCATTCTCATAGTTTATTCCGACTCCGGGCTGCACATTATAGCAATAGACATTAAAAAGTATGCCGCCACCGTTATCCTCAACCGACTTTGCCTCTATGAGAACGCCGTTTGCAACAAGATTGCTGCCCGAGAACATCGGAGTCACCCTGTAGAGCACATGATTGCCTGTATTGTTTACATAATCCGCTACCAGATTCTCAAACGGAAGCATGCCCTCCACATTCAGGTATCTCGTACCGGTAATAAGGTTCTTTGGATTGGCATTCTCCCCGGCAAGCTGATATCCAATAAGATGACAGCGATTGTATAAATACCTGTCCTTTATCACATCATACTTCACCGTATGCCAGCCTGATGGCTTTATCATGCCTATCTTGCCACGCTCCTCAGTCGGCATGATATCCTTGCAGATATTGGCATAAGCCACACCGCATCTGCCAAGTGAATCCAAATCACTGTAATTTTCAAAAGCAGTGGTAGTCATATCGCTGTCCGTAAAAAAAGGCTCATTATTGTTGACGGCCACGTATGCCTTGCCATCATATGCCGGAATCGCATCAAGGGAAACGTAGGAATTGTTGTTTACAAGATCCTCCTGCGGCCCATCCACTTTATCCTTGCTGCCTAAAGCACCGGAAGAATCCTCCCCTGCCACTACAGCTCCTGCGGCATGCCCGGCACCTTCCGTGCCGGATAAATCAGTGGAGGCACAGCCTGTAAAAATTGTAGCAATTGCAAGTAACTCACATAGTGCAATTGCAGCTGTTTTCCTTAACTTTAGCCATATGTTCATATAAAATCACGCTTTCTATCAATCGATTGATATTGGATTTTCCCTAATTACTATAAATTAAATGAATACTTAAATTACTAAACCTAATATACTTTTATTTCCTCGCTTCATTTATTATAGCAAACATTTGTTTGTTTTTCAACCCTTGCTGTAAAGCTATACATTTCCGTGTGCACCACAACCGGGCGGAGCTTACGGCCCGAACCAACTAAAAAAGCCACCCCAGGCAAACACCCGGTGTGGCTTTTAATCATGTATTATGAAATTATGTGAATCACCTAATGTGAATCAACACTGCTATATTGCAGAACAAATCTACTCGCAAAGCTTAGAAAACTCATCCGCAACAAACTGAACCTTGGTTCCGATAATAACCTGAACAGAATTCTTACCAGGCTTCATAACGCCTGCAACACCTGCAGATTTAATCTTCTTGTCATCAACCTGAGTGATATCCTTAACCTCAAGTCTGAGTCTTGTGATGCAATTGTCAATGCTTGCAATATTGTCTTTGCCACCGCAGCCCTCAAGAATAGTCTTAGCTACTGCTGTGTAGTCATTGTTAGAAAGCACTGCCTTCTTCTCTGCCTCGACATCATCGTCCTCTCTACCAGGGGTCTTAAGATTCCATTTCTTGATAGCGAAATAGAATACAATGTAGAATACGATAAAAGCTGCGATTCCAAGAGGAATGATGAGCCATGTCCTTGCTGCAGCCGGAAGTGAAGATGAGAATAATAAATCCATCGCACCGGCTGAGAATGAGAAGCCTGCTCTAAATCCAAGAGCTACTGTAACCATTGTGAAAATACCATAAAGTAAAGCATAAATCACATAGAGACCAGGAGCAAGGAACATAAATGCAAACTCGAAAGGCTCTGTAACACCACAGATGAATGCACAGATAGCTGCAGAAGCAAGGATACCGATGGCAGCCTTTTTCTTAGCAGGCTTTGCACACTTAACCATGGCAAGTGCTGCACCAGGAATACCAAACATCATACATGGGAAGAAACCTGACATGTACATTC
>ERZ1106943.2451-NODE-2451-length-15978-cov-5.411543_pt1 | contig 15978 bp, 11 predicted proteins | sample MGYA00403671_ERZ1106943 | MGnify/ENA primary metagenome ERZ1106943 (study PRJEB35170, sample SAMEA104062427) | human gut metagenome | biome: human gut; feature: human-associated habitat; material: faeces | place: Denmark | collected 2012-06-14 ...
ATAATTACGCTCCTTATAATTTCATACCGGTTGTTGCAATACCTTCAACAAAATAATTTTGGAAGATTGCATAAAGAATTAAGATTGGTAAGATTGTTAAAATACTACAAGCCATAATAGCTGGATAGTTCTTACCCGCAAAGTCTTTGAAATTTGCCACTACTAATTGAAGAGTATACATATCTGGATTTTGTATATAAATATAAGGTCCTAAATATGCATTGTAATGATTAATAAATGATAATAATCCTTGAGCTAATAATGCTGGAACAATTAATGGTAAAATAATTCTAATGAAAATTGTAAACCATGATAATCCATCCATTTTAGCTGATTCAATAAGGCTATCTGGAATTCCATACATAAATTGTCTTAAGAAGAATATCGTTGAAGCACTTCCCCATAAACCCGGAACAATCAATGGAAGGAATGTATCAATCCAACCAAATGAATCATACATAAGGCAATGCGGTACTAATAATATTGTACCAGGAATCATCATTGTAAAAATCAAAATATTAAAGAAAGTTTTACTTAATTTAAATTTTATTTTAGCAAAAGCGAAAGCTGCTAGAGCGGAGAAGAATAACGAGACCACCGTTGGGACTACTGAAACAAGCATTGTGTTTAGAAATCCTGTTAAAATAAGTGGCACACCATTGCTATCAACATAGGCAAATACTTCTTTATAACCTTGTAGTGAAAATCCATCTTTTGCACCAATAATTGTGAAAGCATCTGACATTGCATCACTTTTAGTTTTAAATGAAGTAATAACAATTATTAAGAATGGAAGAATTACTACTAACGAAGCAAATATTAATCCAGCATATATAAGCGTAAGATTAATTTTTTTAGAATGTGATTTTTTCTTCTTTTTTGGGGTAACACTTCTTTGATTTGGCATTACATTACTCAACATCATAGTTCACCCACTTTTTCGATAACCAGAAGTTTAATCTAGTTAATAAGAAGATAAATAAAGCAAGAATCATACTAGCGGCACATGCTACACCCATTTGTGGTGATCCTCTAAATGCTTTATTAAAGATATAGAAGACAATAGTCATACATTTTTCGCCACCGGCATTAATAACGGAAATTCTGGTGAATTCTTGGAATATACCAATTAATCCCATAACTAATACATAGAATATTGTTGGGGTAATTGATGGAATAGTAACATGGAAGAATACTTGAAGAGGATTTGCTCCATCAATACGCGCTGCTTCTTTTAATGAATTATTAACATTAGTAATCGCGGCAGTAAATAATAAGATACGGTAACCACTAACAGACCAAAGTCCCATAATCATAATTGCCCAAATAAAGTATTTTTGATCAGCAAACCAGGCAATATCTAAACCGAACACTTTGTTAACTAAACCATAGTTAGCGTCAAGTAACCAGTTCCACATAAATGTTGTCGCTGCCACTGAACAAACATAAGGAATAAATAATATTACTTTAAAAGCTTTAGTAAATTTAACTTTTTTAGAAAGTAATTCCGCAATAATAATTGATAAGATAATAGAAATCGGTAATTCTAGAAATAAAATGAAATTGTTTTTAAGTGCCTTATAGAAATAAGCATCGCTAAATACTACTTTATAATTATGTAATATGTCATTAAACGAATAAAACTCCGCACCTTCAAAGTTTATACCTGGCATATTCATAAATGACATAACTACTGCCATTCCTAAAGGGATAATTGTGAAAATAAGTAGGCCGATGATGGGAAGAGAAGTAAAGAGTGTCCCAGTCAACTCATTTTTTAACCTTCGCTTATTTTTCTTTTTTTTGACTTGTTCCATAAAGTTAATCCTTATTTTTCTGTGTATTTTAATAATCTATCAAATGTGCCCGTATAGTCATTAGTGGAATAGAAACCCTCTAATGTATTACGATAGTTACGTACAGTTTGATTTAAGTAGTTAGCCCAACAACCTTCCGAATCAATCCAGTCACCATCTTTTAAATACCACCAGTCACCTGGAGTTTGATATTCTGCTCCATCGATGAATATTTCTAAGTTTTGTGGATCTTTTCCTTCGTTAACATCTTGTTTAACTAATTCAGAAGCAATTGATTTTTGGTTTGGAATAATTGTTCCAGCTTCAGCAAGAATTCTTTGTCCTTCTTCTGTTGTAGCAAATTTTGTGAATAAATAACCAGCATTTTTAATCGGTGATTTACTCCATACGCACCAAGCATTTGAGCCACTATGTGCACCCTTGATACCTTCAACTGTTACATTATCATTTGCATCAAATTCTTTATACATTAACATTGGAGCCACATCCCAACTTCCTTCATCCATTGCATCACGGAAGTCTTGGACACAAGCACGAATATCAACGAGCATTGCCACGTGCTTATTTGAGAAATAGCCAGCACGACCATCAGTAGAGAATATTGCTGGGTTAGGAGAAATCTCTTTATTCATGATTTTCACTTGTGCATTACCATATTTTTCATTTTCTGCTGGAGTAAATGTTGTTACCTCATTACGCATGATTTGATTATTTTTGGTAATACCCGCTTCTTTTCCACCTGCAAGTTTATAAGGTACTATTTCCCAGAATATATCAGTAACACCTTTTTCACTAGCATAATAGTGATTGCTATCTTTTATTCCTGATAAGGACATATATTCGCTAAATGCGCGGCGTTGAGAAGGTAATACCACACATTTACTAGCTAAATCATCAGTTAAGAAGAATTTATCTTCATAAGAAATAATTTCGTCTGTCGCGTAAGAATTATTATTAACAGTTAACGCTTCTTTTACTTTATAGTTAACAGTAGCGTCCGCTAAAGTGAAAGTATAGTAACCACCATTATATTTAGAATCAGAAGAATCTAAGTATTGAATACAATCGCCACCAACAGAGAAACCATAATTAAACCACCATGATGTTAAGAAACCTTCTTTACAACCTGCTGCTTTATTTTTTGGGTTGGATTGTAATTTATTAGCAAGTTCTGCACATTCTTGCCAACTCATTTCTATTTTGTTATTAAAATAATATTTTCCATCGCTATATTTGAAATATGCTTTCTTAGGGTATGTAGTTTTATTAGCGCTATTATAGGTATCAATATCTTTTTCATAAATTGATATTTCTTTAACATTAGCGTTAGCTAAGAATGTTTTATTATAATAAATTGCGGTTGAACCAGTTCCCTTAGGAATTCCATAGTAATGAGCATTTTCACTATTAGATGTTGTTGTTACTGGATCATATTTATATCTTCCTACTCCTCCTTCAAACATATCTGCAAGTTGACTTTGCATATTAAGTTCAGGATATTTACTATTAATATAAGGATCTAAATTCTCCATAAATCCTAAAGTAACGAATTGCTTATAATATTCATCTGAAGCTAAGAAAACATCTGGACCTTGTCTACTAGCAAGGGTGGTTTTCATTTTTTGTTCCCATCCACTCGCGGCATATGGAACAAACTTAGCGCTAATATTATAATCTTTGTACTTTTTATTAAAAGCACTTACTAATTGCTCCATCCTCGTTCTTTCATCACCATCACAATACCCCCATACTTTAATTTTTGTACCTTCTTTTGATACCATTAGATTTCCATCTGAGTCAAACGAAATATCTTCTCCTGAATCATTAGAATTACAACCTGTTAATGCTGTTAAAGCAATTAACATCGATATCAATAAACCTTGTTTTTTCATAATGTTTCCTCCATTAATTATTTATTTAGAAGGCTAAATAATTTATTATTAGCCTCGTCTTCCGTTAAAAGTTTATAATTTGAAAATCTTGCAGTTGCCGAATATGAGCAAATTCCAATAATGCTTTCTTCTACATAATCATCAATTGACGTGACTGAATGTAGTTCAATTTGTTCTTTTGGGACAAATGCCTTATTCTCTAGTGTTATTTCACTAGTATTAGCAAAACATAATTCATCATTAACTAAGAAACCTAATGTATCTCCATTACGGAAAAGCGCTAATTTAACGCCGTTTTTTTCAAAATCATCACTAGGATTAACAAAATCTTCATTAGTGTAAGTTCCGCCTTTTTCCACTGTCCAGTTCCAACTTAAGTTATCTAAAGAACGTTGTGTTACACCAAATCGACCTTTTTCATTTTTCTTAACATAAAGTGTGAATCTATTTTGAAAGAAATATGTTGTTAAGCCAATTTTCGGACTATCACTTTTATTTCCGCCAATTGCATCAATAAACATTTCAAAATAATAATTTGTTCCACTAAAATCTTTGATAAATGCAATAGAAGATTGGGAATTAGAATTTAACAATACACTACCAGTTCCATCAGCTTTGTCATTACTTAAATCAAAGCCATAATTTGGGAAATACATATCATTTTCTCCAAAAAATTCACCTTCTGGAGTAATATTTTTGGGACTATTTGCTTCACCTTTTTTAATTGGAACCCAAGTATGTGGTGTCGCTTGGAATGCTAATTTTTTCGTTGTTCTAATTCTAAATGTTGCTGTTTCACTATCACTTGTACTTGGTACACGATTATATGCTGGATAAACCATTAAACCATCAACATCATCTAAACTATTAAAGCCCAGTTCATACCAAGGAATAAATAATTCAACATTAAATCCTTCGCAAGTTCTTGTATTAAATTCACCTAGTAATTTGGTAGCAAATTGTCCATCAAAATATGAACTTGTATATGTACTAGCGCTTCTTACTCCACATAGTTTAGTAAAACTCCCACCAGCAGCTATACGATATTGTAATGTTTGATTATCAATTTTTGTTTTATTAATGTCATTGAAGAATAATTCGACCGATGAGTTGTAATATACTTTTCGGTGACTATTATAAGCAATAATATTATCTTTTACTTCAACGTAGCAATGCATACCTTCTTTACCAAAATATAAATAGGTATCCATATAAATTTTGCTAGTGCGATCATTATTAAAATATAATCGATGCACAGCTTCTCCATATTTACTTTCTTTTTCTCCATCAATAGTTAATCCATCTGCATTTGTAAAATCTTTTAAAGAAGATGGGATTGGATCTTCATTTTTATAATCATAACTTCCAAATGGGTTACTAGCGGAATTACAGCTACTTAATAGTAAGCATAAAAATGGCATGAATAATAAATGTTTTTTCATTTTTTACACCTACTTTCCTAATACTGTAATCTCAGGAATTGCAATGTTGCCATTTCCTTTTGATTTTGAAACTGTGATTTGAATTTGTTTAATAAGCATATCTTGATATTCAATAGCAATGGAAGAACCTACAAATATACATTTATAATCTTCTTCTGCAAAAATATCGTAATTAAACACTAATTTTCCCGTATCAATATATCCTTCTTTTCCGTCATTTTTATAAAATATACGGATATTATCTATTTGGGTAAAACTTGTATCATAATCCGAACTGTTATATACCATAATTGCTTTAGAAGTAACATAATCATCCCAATTAAGCGTTATCTTTGATTTTCCTTTATTAAATATTGTTTCTTGCACTAAAGAATTTTCATGCATTTTGATTGTTCCATCATTTAACCAATAAGCACTACTTCCTTTAGCTATGTTTGTGGCTTTAACTTCTGCATTAGAAGCAATATCTTGATAACCACTAATTAAGGAAGGTAGAGGTTGCATAGTAACTGTTGGTCCATTGGCGTAAATTACAGGAATTCCATCTTGATTTACAACGAATGATATTTTATCAAAACGAATTTTTCTTGCTTCCACAATATCGCTATCATTTAAGAAAGTATGATAACTAATATATAATTGGTCTCCTACTTTAATAAACGAATGGTGGCCAGATGAGTTGGTATAAATATTAAGTCCATCTGTCGTAATAATTGTTCCACCCTTATCAACATCAATCTTAGTAAATGGTCCCATTGGCGATTTACCAACTGCTTGACGCACTTGATAAGTTGATTCTAAATAAGTATTAACCGAGAAAGTTAAATAATATAATCCATCATGATAAAACATATATGGTCCTTCATTAACGGTTCCTTCATCAATTTCATTACTTCCTCCAATGGAGGTTACACCAGTTTGCGAAATACAAGTAACGCTACTATAATCCGGGTCCCACCATTCATTCATTTTCATAATGTATGTTGATGAACTAGAATATCCAGCGCCTTTATCATGAGTGAATAATAAATATTTTTGATTGTCCGTTGGATCTAAGAATGGTTCAGCGTCGATAGCGGAGAAATAACCATTTGGTATTCCACTTTCTGGAGCATGATACTCAAATAATGGATGATCACTTGGTATTTTATTAAAATTAATTAATGGTTCAGAATCACTATGATATTCTTTAAAAGGTCCCATTGGCGATTTTGAAGTAGCAAGTGAAACATAATGAGAATTAGAGTGCTTTTTCCATGTAGCACTATAATACATATAATACGTTTGATTACTTTCATCATAATGAACTGCTGGTGCCCAGAAGTTTAAATAACCCCAATGTATATCTAAGTTAGGGCGAAATACTGCGCCTAAATATTGCCAGTGTGTCATATCTTTTGTACGCCAGGCATTAATTGTGGATGTGGCAGTTACATAAGCGTAATAATAACCACTATCTTGATCTCCTTCTTTTTCTTCAACATATATTAAAGAAGGGTCTGCGCCTTGCATGGTTTTTACATTTCCATAAAAGACGCTAGTATTAAATTCTTGGCGATTCTCATTATAGAATTTAAACCACGAAGTATCTTTGTTATTATCACAAGAACTAACAACAAATAAAGAACATAAGAACAAAGCAACTTTTTTAAATAATTTACATTTCATTAGCTTATGCCTCCTTAATTGCTGGGAATTTTTCTTCGATTAGTGTTTTATCTGTTGAGAATTCATAATCAAAGAAATTGAATGTAGCGGTAAATGCTGTATCGGCATATAAGCCAAATTTTACTGAGCCATCTTCATTAACACTAAACCACTTTGTATCTAAAGAAGATATAGTTCTTACATATACTAGCGAATTCGTAGCAAAATCTGTTAATAAGATATGAATCTTTTTGTTAACACCATCATACACCATACCCATACGCATAACAGTATTTTTAAAATCTTCATTTTTAATATTTGTTAAGCCACCTGAACTTGGGCTTACATCATTTCCATTAAATTTATCTGAAGTTGGGTCTCCGCTTGGACCACCCATTACTGTTTGATAGCCTGTAATAACTGTTCTAACACCAGTTGTATAACTTAAAGAAGCATATTTTCTTCCAATATACATATTTGTATTAGCGCTATATTTCTTAAAATAATAACCAATTGTTGCTAATTTATTATAATCTCCAAAGAATATTCCAACACGATTTTCATAAGTTGCACTAATTCCTTCATAATCACTCATTGAAAGACATGTTGAGAAATAGAAATATTTTTCTTCCGTGTGGAAATAAGTAAATCCAGCATCTCTTTTTTTATTAGCGTCACCACTACCTGAAAGAGTAATAGATGTTTTCTTATTTTCTGCATCATCTAATGAATAATCCCATTTTTCCGTATTAAATGCTTTTATTTGAGCATCAAAGTCTCCAAATGTAAGACCACCATTTAAATTTTCTTTTGCAAAACGCATACTTACTTTAACATCAGTATCTGGCATTAAAAATTTAACTTTTGTTTCACTATAAATTCGACTTTTATATATTTCTGATTTATTAACAACTAAAGATCTTTCAATACCATAGTAAGAGAAACTTGGAATAATTGTTAATGTGACTAATTCACCATATTGTGCACTTGTCTTATCAGAAGTAATTGTGCCACCTAATGAATTTTCAATTTCAATATTAGAGACAATTGGACTAAATGTTACGCTTATTGAAGTATCGCTACTTGGCATAATGAAACTAGATTCGCTAATTGCTTTATCATTAACTTTGATTTCATTAACTTTATAGCCCGTATCACTAACGCAACTAATAGATAATAAGTCACCTTGTTTAGCTTTATTAACTACTTCACCTTGTTTCATAACATAGAAACTTCCATTAGTTGTCGCATTTAAAATAAGATTATAAGTTTCTTTTTCTTTAAAAGATTCCATGCCACAACTTGTTAAAGCTAAACCAAGTGTTATAAATAATAATCCTTTACCTTTCATAAATTTACTTTTCATAAACGCACCTACTTAATTATTCTTAAAACAACTTTTCCAACATTTTTATTTGTTAGTAATAATTGATGAGCTTCTTCTACTTCACTAATATCTAATACACGATAAATAGTTGGTTTAATTGATCCATCTTCAAAGTATTTAAAGAAATCTCTTTGTAAATGTTTTAGTAACTGTTCTTTTTCATCATTTGTACGTTTTCTTAACATACTACCAACTAAATGTAATCCTTTTGTTAATACTGGTCGTAATTGAATTTCCGTAGTAATGCCCGCTAAAGTGGAAATAAGAATCCAATAACCACCACTAGACATATAAGATAAAGCTTCGCCTAAGTCTTTTCCAGCTAAGCAATCCATAGCAACATTAACTGGATGTCCTTCTTCTTCAAAACGTTTGAAGGCTTCACCAATACTTTCTTTTTCTTGAACTATGACATAATCGGCATTTAGATGTTTAATTTTTTCTTTAACTTCTTCTGTCATAACACTTGTTATAACTTTTGCTCCAAATGCTTTAGCCATTGGTATTGCCGCACTTGCTAGTCCACTAGCGCCAGCGGCAATATAAACTGTTTGTCCTTTTTGAAGTTTGCCTTCTTCAAATAAATTCAAATAAGAAGTGACATATGCTTCTGGAATTGCTGAGGCTTCTTCATAAGTTAATCCTTTGGGCATTGGTAAAACTAATTGATAAGGAATTGCAATTTTAGTAGCGTAAGCTCCGCCACCAACTAAAGCACAGACTTTATCACCAATTTTAAAGTTGGTTTTTTCTTGAGCTTTTTTGCCCATTTCAATAATTTCACCTGCTAATTCTAAACCCATCCAAGATGGCCATCCTGCTGGTGAAGGATATTTTCCTTCTCTTTGAAGTAAATCTGCACGATTTAAAGCCACTGCATGAATTTTTACAATGATCTTATCATCTTCTAAAACTGGATCATCTACTTCACTCCAAACAAGATTTTTCTTTTCATCGACTAGCATTGCTTTCATAAACTTTTTCCTCCTTAGCCTGTTCTATATTTTTGTTTTTTTCTTTATGTTTTATTTGTATATTACTTAAGACAATCGCTGCACTTACTAAGATAAATGCTAATAAATGTTCAATCGTTATTTTGCTATTTAACGGCAAAGCCACTGAGACTAATGCTGCAAATAATGGTTCAGACATCTTTACAATAAATAGTTTAGACAAATCATATTTTTTGACAATTGAATACCATAACCAATAACTGACAATTGTTGCTAATACTAAATAAACAAATATTAACATTCCGGTAAGAGATATATTTCTTAGTCTTCCACCAAAGCATAACCCCACTACTAATAAGATTAAACCTCCAAATAATTGCGAATAACCCGTTACCGCTAATGCGGGTACATCCTTTAAAAATTTCTTATATATAACATTATATATTACTGTACAGAAACTGGCACCAATAACTAATAAACTTCCTAAATCAAATTTAATATGGAAAGCATCCATGTTCACTACTACAATTGAAGCAATTCCTAAGAACGCTGCTAGTAGTTTTAAAATAGAGAATTTTTCTTCTTTTATAAACAAGAAAGAAAAACATACAAATACCAATACTCCAGATTGTTTTAGTAATGCTGTTGAAGCACTATTAATTTTTGATAATCCAATATAAGTAAAGGAATAATGAAATATAATAGCGAATAATCCAACTAATAAAATTCCTAGAATGTTATTTTTCTTTTTTAAAGTTTTATATTCTTTATTTTTAATAGTAAACAAAGATAAGATAAATCCACTTACTAAAAATCTTAATCCTGCAAATAGGATTAAATCTGGCACAAAATCTGTATTTAAAGCAAATTCTTTAAATCCCCATTGTACAAAAGGAAATAACGAACCCCATAAAGCCATAACTAGAACACTGAGTAAGATTATTTTAATGGTATTAGTTTTTGCTTGACTTTCTAATGTGTTTTTTTCGTTAACAGCCATTCACCTTACTCCTTAATATCATAACCACACGCTTGAAGTGTTAATTTATGAACTAAATACTCATGATCATATGTATAAGGATTCAATTCTTCTTTTTGAATCATCTTATATAAATGTTTAAATTGATCAGTGTATCTTCCTACTTGTGGCTCTAATTCAACAACTTTACTACAACTTGACCAAGATTTAGCATAATCTTTATGACAAACTGTAATATGAGTTGGGTTTTCTATTGGGCGAACTGATACTGTTCCTTCATCACCGCAAATAGTGAATTCCCTTCTTTCCCAACCATTAATTTCTGAACTATTGATACGAACAGTGGCTACGCCAAATTCATATTCTAAAATGACAAATCCACTATCTTCAAAATCTAATCCATCAGCTTTTGTACATTTATTAAATGGCACAACACGTAATGGTTCACCTAATACCGAAACAATTAAATCAATCATATGGCATCCATATATGTACATTGAAGGAGATTTAACATTATAAGAAATTAATCGTTTCTTAAAATCAACATTTAATCCCGTTGACATAGAGGTATCAATTGAGAATGGTTTTCCCACAAATCCTTCTTTAACTTGGTTTATTGCATATTGAATCGCGTGATTATAACGATACATATATCCCATTTGAATGATTAAGTCTTTTTTCTTAGCACTCATTAACAAATGTTTAAACTCATTTAAATTAATTCCTGCCGGTTTATCTAAATGAATATGATAACCTTTATCGATGCAAACTTGTGCAAATGGAACTAGGTTTTCTACTGCTGGCTCAACAAGCATTAAGTCTACATCTTTAATAGCAAATAATTCTTCTTCAGAAATAAATTTAAGTCCTTCATAACACTTATCATGTCCTCTTCTATTTTTTACTTCGTCATTTTCCACATACACACCAACAATTTCAAATAAATCTGGTAAATTGCGCATTTCCGCCACTTTAGCAGCACAGTGATTGTGGTCAATTCCGTATACTCCAACTTTAATTCTTTTCATAAACTTACTCTCCTAAAGAGAGTATATTTTGGAAGCGCTTTTTTGTAAATGTTAATAATGATATTATTTGTCTTTTTTGATACGCAATTTAACAAAATATTTATATTTATTATTTAGATATTTGTGTTATTATATTTATATAAAGCGGTTACGAGAGGTAAAAATCCATGAAAAAATCAAATTTGAATTTGTCCAATTTAGTACTTAATAAATTGTTCGCTGTTAACACCATTAATAAATCCAATAAGCAGATGGTAATTCGTAAAGGAAGATTCACTTATGCCTTTGCTTTAAAATTAGAAGGAACCACTATTTATAAGTGCAATGGTGTTGAATATGTTTCTAATCGTCATACATTACTAGTAATATCTAAAAACACTGACTATACTTGGTTTTGTGAAGAATTAGGAAAATGTATTATGGTTGAGTTTGATGCTGATTTTGATGGACAAACTTTTGATTTTTATCCAATTGCTTTAAATGCTCAAAACGAGCAAGAAATTGCTAGACTTTTTAATCTAATGGCACATATTTGGGATTCTAAGAAAAATAATTACATTTTAAGATGTAAATCAATATTTTATGAAATATTAGCAAAGTCCACAATCAACTATGATGATGTATATGTTCCAAAATATATGATTAAATCAATCGAACCCGCTGTTAAATATATGCTAAATAATTATAGCGATATTGATATTTCTAATGAATCTTTAGCAAAATTGTGTGGCATTTCTACAGTATATTTTCGCAAATTGTTTTATAAAATATATAAAGTTGCACCAATTAAATATTTAAAAAAAGTTAGATTAGATAAAGCCAAAGAATTATTAATTGGCGACTTTACTTCCGTTAGTGATGTTGCAATACTCGTCGGATTTTCAAGTGTATACACTTTCTCTAAAACTTTCAAAAAAGAGATTGGTGTAGCACCTACTGAATATGCTAAAACCGCTGAGTTGAGTTAATAAATAAACTTTTATAAGAAGCATGTTATTGTAATTTGCTTCTTTTTTTGCACAAAAAAGGATGTAACTACACGCTACATCCATATTTTGTTTTATTATTTTGTAAAAGTGTTATTACATTCTTCAATAGTCGCACTTGCAGTTTTATATCCTACGATATAACCAACACGCTTATTTTCTTCTGTTCCAACATCTTCAGTAACTATATCACCCGCTACTACTTCTCCAGAGTTAGTACAATTCTTAAGCGTTGTACCATAAGCCATTCCGGCAATACCTCCTAAACGATATCCACCTTTACTATCTTCTGTTGTAGCAATTACTTTTCCTTCGTTAGTGGCATTTTGTAATGTTGAGGTTCTATTTCCATCATAGCCAAACGCTCCAATAACTCCGCCAACATAATTAGTACCTTTTATATCTCCATAATTATGAACATCTTCAATTGTAACATTAGAGAAGTTAAGTCCTCCAATAATTCCACCTGTGTTAGTTTTTCCAACTACTGTTCCATAATTATACAATTTTGATAGTACGAAATTACCACCTTTTCTAACTAGTCCAATGACTCCACCATTGTTAAATCCTCGCCCATAAACATAACCTCTGTTAGTTAAGTTATTAACTTCAACCGCTCCTGATTCAATTGTACCGATAACACCACCAGTACCTTGTGCATCAGCGAATTTAGTTACACTACCGTATACTGAACCATTATTAGTAGCATTTTTTAATGAACCAGCTTTTAATAAGCCAACTACTCCGCCAATATGGCCTTTACCATTTTCATAGAATCTTCCAGCAATATTAGCATTATTAGTTACATTTTCTACTACCCCACCATTTAAGTATCCTACTATTCCGCCACAAACTCGATTAGTAGTAAATACTGTTCCAGATGTAGATACGTTTTTAATTGTTCCTGAACTTGCATTAAATAATCCAGCAACATATGGTTTAGATATTCTTAATTTTACATTATGATTATTACCATCAAATGTACCTTTAAATTCTTTTAATTCCCACTTAGATGAAGTTGTTCCATCTCCATTATCAACTGTAACTAAATCTCCATCACCAATTCCTGTAAAATTAGCGTGAGACATATTTAAATCCGTTGTTAACGAGATAAATTTTCCTTCATAAGTATTGCCTTCTTTTACTTCTTTTGCAAAGAAAGCCATATCATTATTAGATTGAATCAAATATGGATCTGTTTCAGTTCCTGTTCCACTTAAAGAAGTTGAATATGTCTTTCCATCCCATTTGCCATCTTCATAAACTGGTGTTTCAGATGTTATTTCTTTATTTTTTAAATCTTTAATAACTAAATCTACATTTTTACCAAATTCATGACCTAATTCAAGCATTGCACTAGCGTCTAAATGCGCATAATCAGTGTTATCTTTATAAGTTGAAACCCAATTACTATCCGCCACATCAATAAAATGATTTTTTGAACTCTTAGAAGCATAATCTTCTTTAATTTGATTAATTTTATTAAAATTAGTCCAATAATTTGTAATACCCGCATCAATAATTGATAATCCATTAGGAGTTACATATCCTGAATTTTCCCAAGTTTCTTTTAAATCCGCAACATGGGTAGACCAGTTATTTTCATACTCATCACTATAACTCTTAGCATCATTTTCTCCTTGCATCCAACAATAAGAAATGATTTCTGGATATTCGTTTTCATTATTTTCTTTAATTAAATTCATGCTCTCATCAACAAATTTAATTAAATAATTATATAAATTATCACTTGCCATTGGCTTTCCTAATGAAGGCGAATACCAATTATTATGTAATGTAGTCGCCCCAGCAGCGGTTTTAATAATATAGAATTTTTCATTAGGATAATGTTCGTTTAAATATTCTGCCATTCCAAGTTCAGGACCAAAGGAAACTGAACCATCACTAGCTTTTCTGCCTTGTCCCATTTGAACATTTGTGAAGCCATCAGATTTATGACGTGCAGTTTCAGATGCGAATGGGCTTAAATCATAATTAATTTGAATGTTTGGATAACCATCGGCATACTTATTTCTAACATCTTCACTAAAGTATTTGACATAGGAATGACCAACTGCATTGGATTGTCCCGCTAAAACTATGACTTTTACAATGTCTTTTGATTCACTATAATCACAATTTTCTCTTTCGCAACATGTGACTATTTTTGTTCCTTCTTCATTTCTAACTGGATCACCTAATTTATGACCCAAAGCTGGTATCTCTTCTTCATAATTCTTACTTGCATCTTCATTACAAATAAAAGATTTTATGCCTTTTTCGGTACAAGTTGGTTCTTTAGTAATTACTTCCTTAAATGTATAAGTAATTGATGTACTTGGACTAGTACTAGGTTTTACACTAGGACTAGTACTTGTACTAGTTGAAGGAGTAGTTGTACTCCCCATATTTGAAGCACTAGTAGAATTACTAGTACTTATTGAATTCGAATTGCTTGTACTTGCTGAGTTGTCGTTACAACCCGCTAAAGCAAGTAATGTAGCAATTGCGATAAATGCTATGTTTCTTTTTTTCATGTTTTCCTTTTCCAATCTATAATTTAATCTAAATAATATCTTCTATTCTCCATCTATTTTAGCAGTGCTAGTTTTATATCCAACTAGATAACCAATACAAAGTTTTTCAATTTCGTCACTACTATTATTATTTCCAAAATTAATGGTAGCTTTTGTTTCTCCACCTTTTACAATGCCATTATTTTTACAATTATTTATATTAGTTCCCCATGCCATTCCAGCAATTCCACCAACACGATATCCTTTACTATTATGTTGAATAGAAGCAATGACGTTTGCATCATTATTACAATCTACTACTTGTGTGCCTGATTTATCTGAAATGTTACTAGTATATCCTAAAGCACCAACAATACCACCAACAAATGAAGTTCCATTTATTGTTGCGTCTTTCTTATTATTGCAATTTCTTATAGTGATATTGTTATTATCAAGCATTCCGATAATACCACCAACGAAAGTTTTTCCACTAGTTATTGCACTATAATTATCGCAATTAGTTACTTTTATTGATCCTTTTAAAGGAACATTATTTCCATTTGACAAAATAGCACCTACAATTCCACCAGCACATTGAAGTTTGTTTGTTACTGTTCCATGATTTTCACAGTCTTGAATAGTTATATTAGCATTTGTATTTGAACTATTATGCTGTACTGTTCCAACTATACCGCCAACACCCTTTATTGCAGCAAGGCTACTTCCATCTGCTTCAGCAGAACTTCCATCTATAATACCATAGTTCTTACAATTTATAATTTTACTGCCTTTTCTTGAATAAGCAGCTATACCACCCGCTCTACTTTCATTATAAACAATGCTTGCATAATTAACACAATTTTTTATAGTTCCATCATTAATTCCTGCAATGCCAGCAATATTCACAACTCCGTCAACTCTGCCTTCCACTACTAAATTTTCAATAATACCGCCCCTATTGACGCTAAATAACCCTGTACCTAAACCATTGCTAGTACTTTCTGTTATTTGCGCATTTATTTTATTATTATGACCATCAAAGTTCCCATAAAATTCTTTTATCATTGTTTTTGATGTTATAGAAGATGTAACTAAACTAATATATTTTTTAGAAAAGTTTTTCGCGTTGGCATTAGCGTCTTTTACATATTTATCCCAACCAGCTTGACTATAAATTAAATATGGATTTGTTTCTGATCCATCACCACCACCGAGTTTAGATTGAGTTAATGATGAAGAAAAAATTGTTGTTTCTCCATTTATTGTAAGTTCCATGCTAACAACATCATCTTCTTTAACTGATACAGTATCAGCATAAGTAACATTAAAGA
>ERZ1106943.2456-NODE-2456-length-15969-cov-3.317456_pt1 | contig 15969 bp, 13 predicted proteins | sample MGYA00403671_ERZ1106943 | MGnify/ENA primary metagenome ERZ1106943 (study PRJEB35170, sample SAMEA104062427) | human gut metagenome | biome: human gut; feature: human-associated habitat; material: faeces | place: Denmark | collected 2012-06-14 ...
ATAAGTCTATAGCCTCTTTGAATGAGGGCTATAAACTTATTATACGAGGAGAAATAATAATGATACGTCTTGCAAAGACTGAAGATTTGAATAATATAACAGATGTTTATTCATATGCCAGAAAATTTATGGCTGAAAACGGAAATCCGACACAGTGGGGAACAAACTATCCTTCCGAACAGCTGATTGAAAATGACATAAACAATAAGAAAATGTATGTAATTGAAGAGGAAAATCAAATTCATGCGGTATTTATGTTTGACATCTGTGAGGATGAGACATACGAGGTGATAAAAAACGGGCAGTGGCTCTCGGATGAGGAGTACGGTGTCATACACAGGGTTGCAAGCGACGGAAAAATCAAAGGAGTATTAAATAAAGCTGTTGATTTCTGTTCAGCAAAAAAAGCACATCTTCGCATTGATACGCATAAAGATAATAAAATAATGCAACATCAGATTGAAAAAAACGGATTTAAAAAATGCGGTATTATTAGGCTTATAAATGGTGACGAGAGAATCGCATACGAGAAGATATAAGTTCACAGGCATTATAAAATAAATATATTACAGACAATTTTTCTGTATTCCATGCTATTAATCGCTAGAAAATGCAATTCTATTGCAGTATTATTATAAATAATAGATATGGAAATTTTATTTTATAAAAGGAGCAAAAGATGTCAGGTACACAAAAAAGTAAGATTGATATGACAACAGGTCATATAATGAAAAATATTATACTGTTTGCGATACCAATTATTATTGGAAATGTTTTGCAGCAGTTATATACTACGGTTGATGCAATTGTAATAGGTAAATACTGTGGCGATACATCTTTGGCTGCGGTAGGAACAAGTTCACAGCCGGTTGAAGTATTATTATGTGTTTTTTTAGGAATAGGAACAGGTGTGTCTATTCTTATTTCACAATATATCGGGGCTAAGGAATCGGAAAAGGTTGTTTCAGTATGTGGAACTTCAATAACATTTATATATATTATAGGTATTCCGATTGGAATTCTTGGATGGTTTGCAGCACCGTATATTTTGGAATTTATGAACGTGCCGCAGGATGTGTGGAATGCTGCATTAATCTACACAAGGGTTGTATTCTTAGGTACACTTGGTAATCTGGGTTATAATATGAATGCCGGAATTTTAAGAGGACTTGGAGACAGTAAGGCTTCGCTATGGTTTCTGGTTGTGTCATGTGTTTCTAATATAGTATTTGATTTATTGTTTGTTGCAGGGGTTGGAATGGATGTAGCCGGAGCTGCACTTTCTACAAGTATTGCCATGTTTATTTCATGGATTGTAAGTATTGTTTATATAAGAAAGAAGTTTCCGGAGATACAGTTTACATTTTTGCCGAGAAGATTCTCTGGTACAATGATGAAAGATATTCTGGCTATTGGTTTGCCTGTTGGACTTAACAATTCGCTTTATTCATTAGGGCATGTTGCATTACAGACATTTAATAATTCACAGGGTGCTATATTTATGGCCGGAGGTGCAGTAGCAGGAAGAATCACAGGATGCTCTAACATAGCAATTACAGGATTGTCTTCGGCAGCCACTACATTTTCAGGACAGAATTATGGTGCGAAGAAATATGCAAGAATTAAAGAGGGACACTGGAGAATTCCATTGTGTTCAGGTCTGATTACATTAAGTTTTGGATTGCTTTTTATAATGATACATAAACCTATAATCCGTTTCTTTTCATCAGATGAAATGGTATTGATGTATGCGAGCAGACATGTAGTTGTCATGTTGCTTTCACAGTGGTTTTTTGCTATTTTTAACTGTATAATATCTATTGTAAACGGAACTGGAAAGGTGCGTTATACTACAATTGTCAACATTCTTATGCTTTGGGCAGTCAGAATTCCAAGTGCCTATATTATTAACAGATATTTTGATGGAACATGGGTAATGTTGTGTTTCCCAATATCTTTCAGCTTTGGAATGTTTGCAATGATAGGTTATTATCTGTTCTCGCCTGCATGGAAGGAAGTTATGAGAATGGCGGAAAAAAATTCATAATGCAAGTATAATATAAGGGGCTGCCGCACTAACGATTTGAAATTTCATTTCATTAGTGTGACAGCCCTTTTAATATAACAAAAAGTTATTTCAGAATAATTACTGAAGGAAGGTAAAAAAGTATTTCATAAAGCTGTCATGTAAAATTTTGTAAAAATAAAATTAAAATGTGTTACATTTTGCGGGTGTGGATTGTATTTATTATGAAAGGAAAATGATATAATAAATTACATTTCAATGAATATATGGAGCACTACATATGGAAAACGAAAGTAAAACTGAAAATAAAAATCAGGTGGCACGTCTGCTTGAAAAACATGGCGACAGAGTTTTTCGCACTGCATTCATGTATTTAAAGAATTATCAGGATGCGGAAGATGTGTTGCAGATGACATTTGAAAAGTATCTGATTACAAAGCCGCTGTTTAAAAATGATGAACACGAAAAAGCATGGTTTTTACGGGTCGCGATTAATATAAGTAAAAATCTTGTTACAAGCGGCTGGAAGAGAAAGGTTATATATGATGATGAGCAGTTGAGATTGTTTGCAGATGAGGCTGTCGCACAGGATAATACAGGTGACAGTGATGATAACAGTGAGGCTGTATTAAAGGCAGTGCTTGCACTGCCAAAGAACCTGTCGGTTGTAATACAATTATTTTATTATGAAGAATATTCGGTTGCACAGATTGCTGATTTACTCGATATAAGTGTTGGAAATGTGACAACAAGGCTGAACCGGGCAAGAAAAAAATTAGAAAAGTCTTTAAGGGAGGTCTGATTATGGATATTGAAAAGTATTTGAAAAAAGAGAAAATAGAAAAATCTGTTTCCAATCTTAAAGCAAATGACAGGGTAAAACAGAAAATACTTGATGAGAGCAAAGATACAGATTATGAAAAATGGCTTTTTTCATTGGAACGTAAGTCACTAGTTAAAAAGAATATTAAAATTGTAATTGCGATGAGTATTGTTGTGGCATTTTTAATATTATTGATGCTGTATACAGTTTTGAGTAACAGGTTTATGGACAAACTTGTCCAGTCTGATAATTATATTACACTTGAATATAATCCTGATACGAAAACATATTCTTTTAACGGAACTATCAATCATAAAAACATAAATTTAACATGTGAAAAGAACTGGTATTATGTTACCGGGCATGATTTTATGAGAATGTATTATACGGATGGAAATGAATGTGATGCGATACCGGAATTTGTATATGAATATTGGCTGATAAGATATATATTTATTGCGGCGGCACTTTTGGCGGCAATATTTATAATATACAGGTCTTTAAGAAAAATTTTAAATATAAGGAGGATATATTATATGCCATTTGGAGATTATGACAGTTCAAACAACAGTATGGATTTGCTGGGAATGCAGGCAAATAAGGATATGTATGCAAACAACAAAAATTCAGACAGAGAGTTTAAGAAGTCAAAAACTAAGAAAAAAGTTGATGTAAAGAAAATTGTGATTGTTGTTATTATTGTTGCTGCATGCCTCGCAGCATTTTTTGCCAGAAAAGTGTATACAAGAAATTATTATACACAGGAGTATACGGCAGGCACAAAGGAAATCAAAGGTAATGTCAATGTCAACAAATTTACCGACATAAGTGAAGATTTTGCGATTGGTGCAAATTCAAACGGATATGCAGTATTCAAAAATCCGTCGAAAGCATTTAAGACATTTGAAAAAATGTATGCTGATGATATCCAGAGTCTGAAAGATGAATTCGGATTAAAAGACTTCAACAAAAAAACATATCATGATTATATGACATATGGCTGGCAGTCTAATGTAGGAACAGATGAAGAAAAGCAGAATAAGAAATTTATTTCAAGTTTTCTTGATATTTATGAAAATTCGGAGTGGAGATGAAATCAGATAGATATATGGTGAATTAGTAAGTAAGGTTTCCCACGGGCACAATTTTCACATTGGGATTATAAATCCAATATGTGAAAATTGCACCCGTGGGAATATACATATTAAACAATATACATCTGATTATAGTTCTGCTAGTTGCAGTAACACGGAGAAAATATACAGATTTATTTTATACAGCCTGACGCAGGCATGTTTTTATATCATCTTCGGCATTGCTTATAAGCCTGAGGTTAAAAGTGTCGGTAAGATATTGAAGAACATTTGGGCTTATGAAAGCCGGAAGCGTCGGACCAAGGTATATATTTTTGAAACCCAGACTTAATAATGCCAGCAGGTCGGCAACGGCTTTCTGTTCATACCATGATATGATGAGTGACAGGGGAAGACCGTTTATGTCTGTTTCAAAAGCATCGGCGAGTGCAGTTGCAATCCGGACAGCAGAATATGCATCGTTACACTGACCAATATCAAGCAGACGAGGGATTCCGGCAGCTTCACCGAAATCAAGCTTGTTAAAACGGTATTTTCCGCATGCAAGAGTCATGATAATACAGTCATTGGGAACAAGTTTTGCAAATTCTGTATAATAATTACGTCCGGGTCTTGCACCGTCACAGCCTCCGATAAGGAAAAAGTGTCTTATATGACCTGATTTTACGGCATCTACGATTGACTGGGCGTTGCTTAATACCGCCTCATGTCCAAAACCGACAAGTATATTATGAGGTTCAATATCTTCTTTAAACCCTCCAAGTTCAAGTGCCTGTCTTATAACGGGAGAAAAGTCCTTTTCACCGTCAGATTTTTTCTCAATGTGTTTTACGCCTTCCCAGCCGACAACATTAGTTGAATAAATTCTGTCCTTATATGAGTCTCTAGGACGCATAAGGCAGTTGGTTGTCATTATGATACATCCGGGTAAGTTGTCAAATTCTTTTTGCTGGTCCTGCCATGCACCACCAAAATTGCCAATAAGATGAGGATATTTTTTTAATCCTGCATATCCGTGGCTTGGAAGCATTTCACCGTGAGTATATATATTTATTCCTGTGCCTTCGGTCTGTTTTAATAACATTTCAAGGTCTTTTAAATCATGACCGGAGATAATTATAAATGGTCCTTTTTTGATATTCACATTAACGGTGTGAGGAGAGGGGTTATCATAAACAGATGTGTTGGCATCGTCAAGCTGTTTTATTATTTCAACAGCCATTTCACCTGTACGCATAGTAAGTCGTATAAGGTCTTCAACTGTAAGCCTGTCATCTGTTACGGCTTCAAGAGCTGTAATATAAAAATCGTCAACTTCATCGCTGTAAAATCCGAGCTCGCGTGCCTGATGTCCGTATGCACTGATACCTTTAAGACCGTATACAACAGTCTGTCTCAGTGAACGTATATCGGGGTCAAGTGATGAATCATACATAATGCCTGCGATATAGGCATCTTTTAGCATCTCATTTTTATCGTTTGGAAGTTTGTAAGTGGCATGATATGTCGGATTGTTTATTTCACCGACACTGCTTTTTAAAGTTTCTTTGATTTCCTGTGACTGACGCAGCAATTTTACATGAGCATCTGCATCGAAATTGACATTTGTAAGAGTAGTAAAAAGAGCGTTTTCGATAAATGTTACGATTGATTTATCTACGTGTTGTTCTTGTTCAATAAATGTTTTGGCATAACAGCTTATGCCCTTTATCTGAAAAATAAGTAAATCCTGCAAACCGGCTATTTCGGGAGTTTTACCGCATACACCAAGTTTAGTGCAGCCTTTGCCTCCGGCCGTCTGTTCACACTGATAGCAGAACATTTCATATCCGAGTTCCATATTATTCCCCATAAGTTCTCCTTCTTGAATGAAAGATGTATCATCCATTTGATATTGTGCATTCAGAAAGCACTGTCTTTATGATTGACATAAAATCCGGGAATAATACGGTTTTTTGTTAATTTTGTCCTTTGGAAATTATAATTTTGATTTCTTCTATGCTTTTTTGATTCCGTTATAATCAGATCCTTTAAATTCACGTTCTAATTCGGAAGCAGCTTTTGGTTCTATTCCATAAAAAGCGGGGATACATTATATAAGTATATTGGCCAGTATAATTCACAAACAATGATTTTTCAAGAATTAAAATATAAAAAGTATCTAAAATATAATTTAAGTATAAAAAATTATATACTGAAAAAACTTATTATTTTACCGCACAATTTTTATAACAAAACAATTGGATTTATAAAAAAATTTATTATTATATTTTAGAGTTAGATAAGACTAATAAAACAATGAAGATATGAAATATAATATTAATTTGGAATATAAATATAAAAGGAAAGTGTGGATAAATATGTCTGATACAGCGGAAATATTAAGATTAAGGGTGCTGCTTGCATTTTTACAGCTTGAGCGTGAGTCATGTACTGTGATGAATATGTCAAGAATGCTAGGAGAAGAACATTATGCAATAAGCAGAACAATTAACGGACTTGAAAAAGAAGGGCTTGTGAGCCGTACATCGCCAAGACAGCCGGTACTAACGGAAAAAGGAATAGAGGAAGCGGCGTTGACCAGATTCTTCATGGGAGTGTATGCCTTAAAATGAAATATTCGGTAGGACTTATGCACATACCGGAGTCAACTGCCATATTTACAGTATTAATATAGAATAGAAAAATGCATAGATAGAATCTATAATAAATACAGTTTGATATTATTGTATAAAAAATACATTTGTAGTATTGACAAGTATATTATATTATGATATTAATATATTAAAAGAATTGAGAAGACGATTCTTTTATCTTGGGCTGAATGTTCATTCAGTTTTACCCATGTGACACACATTTATATAAAGCAGGCTTGTATTTGATTTTTTTTAATGCTAATATACTCTTATAAAAACATAAAAATAGTATATGTGCACACGGATATCAGCCTGCAAAGAAGAGGAGGATATCTATGGCTGAGAAGAAAGACAATGTAGCAGTTAAGTTTAAGGATAATGTATTTTGTATGATTTACAGGGATAAGAAAAATCTTCTTGAATTGTATAATGCACTCAACAATTCAAATTATGAAGATGTGGATGCTTTGGAAGTTACAACATTAAACGGCGGCTCATATATGAAATATAAAAATGATGCGTCATTTTTACTTAGCATGAATTTATATATGTTTGAACAGCAGTCAAGCAAAAACCCCAATATGCCATTAAGATTTTTGCACTATTTATCAGACGTATACAGGGAAATGTATAGTAATGATTTGCTTCATAGAAGGAGTATGATAAAGCTTCCGGTTCCACATTTTATAACATTTTATAATGGCAGAGAAAAGTGGATTGATAATGAGGAAATAATACGATTATCTGATATGTTTGAAAATTATGTAAATAATCCACAAATAGAACTTAAAGTACGTGTTATAAATATTAATGGAGATGCAGCGATTCTTGACAGATGTAAGAGTCTTCGTGATTACATGACATTCGTTGAAAAGGTAAGATATAAGACTGATTTTGAAAATATAGATATCAGGACTGCAGTAATGACAGCAATGGATGAATGTATGAAAGATGATATACTTGTTGATTTCTTTGAGGAGCACAGAGCGGAGGTAATTGAAGTGAGTATATATGATTATGATGAAGAAAAGGTAAGAAAAATATTGGCTGAAGAAGCAAAAGAAGAAGGAAGAGAAAAAGGAAGGGAAGAAGGAAGACAAGAAGGAAGGGAAGAAGGAAGACAAGAAGGAAGGGAAGAGGGAAAAAAAGAAGGGGAAAAATTGGCTAAGATTAATCTTGTTATAAAGAAAGTTAAAAGGGGCAAGCCATTATCAATAATAGCATCTGAGCTTGAGGAAGAAGAGGATGACATGAAGCCAATGTATGATGCGGTAACAGCTTCGGCTCCAGAGTATAATATAGATGAGATTAAAGAAAAACTTAAAACGAACTGATACAGACAAAGCAATGCCGGCGGGATATACCACTGGCATTGCTTTTTTATAAGCTGTTTTATAAATAGACTGTACAAAATAATGGTGCAATATTGCACGAAAGATATGGAAAACAGGCAGATACTGCATTTAAGTTAGAGATAATTAACAGGAATTAGTCGTAATCTAACAACGCAATAATTAGACATTTAAGGAGGAGAAAGGAATAATGGTAAATGTCAAAGTAACAACAAAAAGATGTGTTTCGGCAGTAATGGCATTTTTGATGGTTGCTATGCTTGTACTAGGAGTAAGTGCAAGTCCTTTAACACAGGTTTTTGCAGCATCTGCAACTAAGAAATTAAAAAGTGGTGACGTTACCGTCGAACTGGATAAAAGTTGTGCAGCAACGAATGTTTCTGTAGATATTAAGACCGCAGCAGAAGGACTTCATGATTTTACAGATGATCCATATGTGCATAATTATCTTGATTATATGTTTGGTGATAACGGCTTGTCGGGAATAATCAACTTAACAGATAAAGATGGAAATAAGGTTGAGTATACAGGAACAATCAAAGTTACATATACACTTCCTGACGATTGGAATCTTAATTATGGAATTAAGGCATTGACGGTATCTGGATCATCGCTTGGGGATTATAAATTTTTAAGATGAAGAGAAAGTTTGGTGGGCATTGGAAATAACCAATACATATAAACATAAAGATAAAGCTGTAGCCAATCTTTCAGGAGGGCAGAAGCAGCGTGTATTTATAGCGATGGCACTTGCACAGGACACAAAAGTGCTCTTTCTTGATGAGCCGACAACATATCTTGACATAAGATACCAGCTTCAGATATTAAAGCTTATACGACGGCTTAACAAAGAATTTGGCATGACAATAGTAATGGTTTTTCATGATATTAACCAGGCTCTTTATTACAGTGATGAAATTGCGGCAATGAGAGATGGACAAATTGCAGCAAAAGGAAAACCGGATGAGATTATAACATCAGAGCTTATAAATAAAGTATACGGTGTTAATCTTGATGTTGAAATCCATAATAATAAGCCGTTTGTAATATCATGGAATTAAGATAATTACAGGTGTAAAAGATAATGCGTTTGGTATAGTCTGAAACTATGTCAAACGCATTAATTTATGTATTATACAAATTTGAATTACGATGTTAGCATAAAACCAATGACACAAAACAAGGAGGCTAAAATCCTCTCCTCATCATAGGATTTGGATTTTGCTTCGCAAAACAAGGAGGCTAAAATCCTCTCCTCATCATAGGATTCGGATTTTTGCTTCGCAAAAACAAGGAGGATTTTATGAAGGCATCGGTAATTGGTTTTCCACGAGTTGGAACATTAAGAGAGCTTAAATTTGCAACAGAAAAGTTTTTCAGAGGAGAGATAAATGAAGATGAATTGAAGCTGACATCTGGGAAGATAAGAAAGAACCAATGGCTGTTACAGAGCAGCAAAGGAATTGATTATATTGCGTCAAATGATTTTTCATTTTATGATAACCTGCTTGACACAGCAGTATTATTTAATATTATTCCCGAAAGATATGTTAATCTTGATGTATCACCTATGTGGAGATATTTTGCAATGGCGAGAGGATATCAGGGCGAAGCCGGAGATGTAAAAGCACTTGCAATGAAAAAATGGTTTAATACCAATTATCATTATATGGTTCCTGAAATTGAGGATGATACACAGATTAAACTTGCAGGAAGCAAGCCGTTTGATGAATATGAAGAGGCAAAAGCGGCAGGGGTTAAGACAAAGCCTGTTATTGCGGGACCATTCACTCTTTTAAAGCTTTTAAAATATACAGGAAGTAAAAAATGTGATGATTATGTAGATGAATTAATTAATGCGTATAAATCGTATGTCAGCGAATTTGAAAAGCTTGGAGCAGAATGGATTCAGTTTGATGAGCCATTTCTTGTACATGATCTGACAAATGATGATGTAGCATTATTTGAAAAAATATATAAAGAACTCCTTAAATGCAAGGGGAGTATAAAAGTTCTTTTACAGACATATTTTGGAGATATAAGAGACTGCTATGAAAATGTAGTAAAACTGGATTTTGACGGAATCGGACTTGATTTTATCGAGGGCAGAAAGACAATAGAACTTGTTGAAAAATATGGTTTTCCAAATGATAAAGTTTTATTTGCCGGTCTGGTTAATGGAAAGAATATATGGAAGAACAATTATAAGAAGACACTTGAAACAGTTTCTGGATTAAAAAATGCAGGAATCAATGTTGTTATCGGTACATCTTGTTCACTTCTTCATGTACCGTACACACTTGAAAATGAGAGCAGGCTTTCAGAAGATTATACAAAGCATCTTTCATTTGCAGTTGAAAAACTTACAGAACTTTCACAGTTAAAGAATCTTGCAGATAATAAAAATCCTGAAAGTGAAAAGGCATATAATGATAATATTGAACTTTTTAGCATAAAAAGAGTGAACAGTTTTAATGATAAGGTAAAAAAGAGAGTAGCTGATATTAAGGAATCGGATTTTGTGAGACTCCCGGCATTTAACGAAAGGGAAAAGATACAGAAAGCTGAATTCGGACTTCCGATGTTTCCTACGACAACAATTGGTTCATTTCCACAGACAGCTGATGTAAAAGCTAACAGAAGTGCTTATAAGAAAAATGAGATACCAAAAGAAGAGTACGTTGATTTTAATAAGAAAAAGATTGCAGAATGGGTAAAAATTCAGGAAGATCTTGATATAGATGTACTTGTTCACGGCGAGTTTGAAAGAAATGATATGGTTGAATATTTTGGTGAGCAGCTTGATGGATATGTGTTTACTGAAAAGGCATGGGTACAGTCTTATGGTACACGATGTGTTAAGCCGCCGGTAATCTGGGGAGATGTATCAAGAAATCATCCTATGACGGTTGATTGGTCCGTATATGCACAGAGTCTTACAGACAGACCGATGAAGGGGATGCTTACAGGTCCGGTTACAATTCTTAACTGGTCATTTCCAAGAGAAGATGTTTCAATAAAAGAGAGTACATATCAGATTGCACTTGCGATAAGAGATGAGGTGCTTGACCTTGAAAAAGCAGGAATAAGTGTAATTCAGGTTGATGAGGCAGCACTTCGTGAAAAGCTTCCGCTTAGAAAGACTGACTGGTACAGCCAGTATCTTGATTGGGCAATTCCATCATTCAGACTTGTACACAGCGGTGTAAAAGCAGAAACACAGATTCATACACATATGTGTTATTCGGAATTTACAGATATTATAACTGCTATTGATGATATGGATGCAGATGTTATAACTTTTGAGGCATCACGTTCAGATTTACAGATACTTGATTCTCTTAAAGAAAATAATTTTAAGACAGAAGTAGGACCTGGCGTATATGATATTCATTCGCCAAGAGTGCCTTCAACAGATGAGATTAAATCAGCTCTAAAGAAGATACTTGAAAAAATAGATGCAGATAAATTATGGGTAAATCCGGACTGTGGACTTAAAACAAGAGGGGAAAAAGAGACGCTTGCAAGTCTTTATAATCTTGTAAAAGCAGCAAAAGAATTAAGAGAAGAATATAAGTAGAATTAACTGGTCATGGTAAAGTAGCAATAAAGGACTATATAATATAATGAAAGACTTGCAAATCATTTTTTGTTGACAAAAATTCGATTTTTGCAAGTCTTTTTTTAACAAAAATGGCACAAAAATACATTTTGATAATTATTAAAATTGTATAAAATGCACAAATCTAATTTCTAATGTGAAAAATTTATCAATATCGCAAAAAAAGGACTTGTAAAACATTTTCGGAGTGATAAAATAACCACGATTGGAGTTAATATATTACAATCTGGAGGTGATAAAACAAATGGGCAATTTGACAGAGTCTCTGATGGAAGAGCTGAATTGTGAAACAGTATTCACTATTCCGATATTTGGAGGTATTGGTGTATCTGAATCTGTTGTTGTAACGTGGATTATCATGGCAGTTATGGTGCTTGTAGCATTCATACTTACGAGAAATCTTCGTATTGACCACATCAGCAAAAGACAGGCAGTGGCTGAGACAATTGTTACCAAGCTGACAGGTATGGTTGAGGACATGACAGGTCCTGAGGGCAAGAGATATGTACCGTATCTTACAACTGTGCTTGTTTATATCGGATTAGCCAATATTATTGGTCTTTTCGGTTTCAAATCCCCAACTAAGGACTTGAATGTAACAGCAGCATTGGCAATTATGAGTATCGTCTTAGTTGAAGGTGCAGGAATATATCAGAGAGGTGTTAAGAAGTGGTTACATAAGTTTACAGAACCGATAGCAATCGTAACACCAATTAATATTCTTGAGGTCTTTACAAGACCATTATCGCTTTGTATGCGACTTTTTGGTAACGTATTAGGTTCTTACGTTATCATGGAACTTTTAAAAATCGTTGTTCCTATCGTGGTTCCGGCAGCATTCTGCCTCTACTTTGATATATTTGACGGTTTGCTTCAGGCATATGTTTTCGTATTCCTGACTTCGCTTTATATTAAAGAAGCAATTGAATAAAGCAAAACAATTTAATTAATGATTTTAAACAAAACAAATTTTTGCATCGGTTACAGATAAGTGATGCATTTGAATGAATGGAGGAAATTATTATGAATACATTAATAGCAATTGGTGCAGGTATTGCAGTTTTAGGCGGTCTCGGTGCTGGTATCGGTATCGGTATTGCAACAGGTAAGGCATCAGAGGCAGTTGCAAGACAGCCGGAGGCAGAAGGTAAGATTAGTAAGACATTGATTCTTGGTTGTGCTCTTGCAGAGGCAACTGCTATTTATGGTTTCGTTATCGCATTGATGATTATTATTATGTTACAGTAATTTGAAAGGCAGGTTGGTAAAATGCTCCGTTTAGATTGGAATTTATTATTTACCGTAATCAATCTTTTACTGCTTTTCGTTTTGATGAAGATATTTTTGTTCAAGCCGGTTCAGAAGATTATAGCTGCAAGACAGGCAGAAGCTGACAAGCAGTTTGATGAAGCTGCTGCAAAACAGGCAGAAGCTGATGGATTAAAGGCTCAGTATGCAAAGTCAATTGCAAGCGTTGAAGAAGAAAAGAGCAAGGCTATGCAGGAGACAATGAAAAAAGCTGATGCTGAATACCAGAGAATTGTTGGTGATGCAGAGAGCAAGGCTAAGCAGATTAAAGAAGATGCGGCTGTTGAGGCTGAGAATCAGAAGACTCAGATATTAAAGAAAGCTGAGAAAGAGATTGCCGATATGGTAGTTGATGCAGCGGTAAAGGTTGTTGGAAAGAACAGTGGAGCTGACGTTGACAGTTCTCTTTATAATGAATTTTTAGATAAAGCAGGTGATAAACAGTGACACAGGCAGCGATTGATTATGCGACAAGTTTACGCAAAACAGAAACTCCTAAGGAATTACTGCAGCAGGTAAAAGATGTTCTCGAGGCTGTGCCGCAGGTACGTTCGGAATTTGAAGATCCAACAGTATCTATTGAGAAAAAACACCTGATTATTGACAGAGTATTTCCTAAGGAAATCAGAGATTTTTTAAAGATATTATGTGATAACATGGATTTCGGGCTGTTTGATGAAATATGCACAGCTTATGATGAACTTGGAAGAAAGCCTGAAGCAAAAGAAAATCAGGCACAGTTAATCTATGTTACAGCTCCAACAGATGAGCAGTTAGAAGGTATTAAGGCATTTCTTGCAAAAGAATTCCACAATCCTGATATGGAACTTACATTAAAAGAAGATAAGTCTATTAAGAGTGGTTTCGTACTGCGTGTCGGAACAAGAGAGTTCGACTGGAGTGAAAAAGGAAGAATTGAGCAGCTTGAGAACAGAATAGCAAAGGCTGTTAATTCTTCAAGAAATACTACATTTAGTGAAGAAAGCATCGTTTCTATACTTAAAAGTTCTATTGATGATTTTGAACTTGAAGCAAAAGACAAGGAAATTGGTGTTGTAAACTGGGTTGGTGATGGTATTGCCAATGTTGATGGTATTGATCATGCATTTTACGGCGAAATTGTTGTATTTGACTGCGGCGTAAAAGGAATGGTACAGGATGTAAGAAGAGATGAAATCGGTGTTATCCTCTTTGGCCGTGATACAGACATCAAAGAGGGAACAAGAGTTATACGTACAGGTAAGATGGCAGGTATTCCTGTAGGCGAAGCCTTCGAGGGAAGAATTATTGATGCACTCGGTGCACCACTTGACGGACAGGGTGATATCGAATCTGTAGGTTTCAGGCCGATAGAGTTTCCGGCACCAAGTATTGTTGACAGAAAGTCAGTTACTGTACCAATGGAAACAGGTATTCTTTCAATTGATTCAATGTTCCCAATCGGACGTGGACAGAGAGAGTTAATTATCGGTGACCGTCAGACAGGTAAGACTTCTATTGCGATGGATACAATTCTTAACCAGAAAGGTAAAGATGTTGTTTGTATTTATGTTGCAATTGGACAGAAAGCATCTACAATAGCAAAGCTTGTTAATACATTAAAGAAAAATGATGCAATGTCCTATACAATTATTGTATCAGCTACAGCATCAGACCCGGCTCCGCTTCAGTATATTGCACCATATTCAGGTACAGCACTTGCAGAGTATTTTATGTATCAGGGCAAAGATGTATTAATCGTATATGATGACCTTTCAAAGCATGCGGTTGCATATCGTGCAATTTCATTATTGCTTGAACGTTCTCCGGGACGTGAGGCTTATCCTGGTGATGTATTCTATCTTCATTCAAGACTTCTTGAACGTTCAAGCCGTCTTACACCGGAAGCAGGCGGTGGCTCAATCACAGCACTTCCTATAATAGAGACACAGGCAGGAGATGTATCAGCATATATTCCTACTAACGTAATTTCTATTACAGATGGACAGATATTCCTTGAAAGTGAGCTTTTCTTTGCAGGTCAGAGACCAGCCGTTAATGTAGGTCTTTCGGTTTCACGAGTTGGTGGTGCAGCCCAGACTAAGGCAATGAAGAAGGCATCAGGAAGCATAAGAATTGACCTTGCACAGTACAGAGAGATGGAAGTATTTACACAGTTTGCATCAGATCTTGATGATACGACTAAGGCACAGTTACAGCACGGAAAAGCCCTTATGGAGCTTTTAAAGCAGCCACTCTGCCATCCACTTTCAATGCATGAGCAGGTTATGACACTTGTTATGGCTAACAACGGCGTATTTGATGAGATACCTACTAAGGAAGTTAAGAAACACCAGACAGAATTACTTGAATTCATAGATCTCAAGCATCCTGAAATAGGAAAGCAGATTGAAGATAAGAAAGAGATTAATGATGAGCTGGTTAAGAATATTCTGGAAGCAGTAAAAGAATTTGCATAATGCATGTGTGCTAAAAGAAAGGTAAGCGTATAGATATGGCAAACACAAAGGAAATTCAGGATCGAATAAAAAGTATCAATGATACATTAAAGATTACTAATGCCATGTATATGATTTCTTCTTCCAAGCTTAAGAAATCTAAGAAAATGCTTTCAGACACGGAACCATACTTTTTTACTCTGCAGTCAGAAATGAGCCGAATCTTAAGACATATACCTGATATAAGCAGTATATATTTTAAGACAAATGAGGATAAAGACGCAGCGGATAAAAAGGTAGGCTACATAGTTATTACTGCTGATAAGGGACTTGCAGGTTCATATAACCATAATGTTTTAAAGATTGCGCAGGAGCAGCTTGAAAAGAATCCTAATCATTCATTATTCGTATTAGGAGAACTTGGACGACATTATTTTGAACAGCGCGGTATTGAGATTGAGAAGCAGTTCCACTATACAGTTCAGAATCCTACTCTTAACAGAGCAAGAAATATTTCAGAAGAAATAATAGAACTGTACAGAAAAGGTGAACTCGATGAGGTGTATATCATATACACAAGTATGATTAATGCTATTCAGGAGGAAACACAGATTGAACAGCTTCTTCCTCTTAAGAAGGCAGATTTCAATATCCAGATACCGGTTGATTT
>ERZ1106943.2470-NODE-2470-length-15893-cov-2.498358_pt1 | contig 15893 bp, 10 predicted proteins | sample MGYA00403671_ERZ1106943 | MGnify/ENA primary metagenome ERZ1106943 (study PRJEB35170, sample SAMEA104062427) | human gut metagenome | biome: human gut; feature: human-associated habitat; material: faeces | place: Denmark | collected 2012-06-14 ...
CAATAACAAATATTTAACTACTTCGGAAGCCATTTTTTTACTTCCTTTCTCTCGTCTATATATTCACTTATTCCATTTTCAATCATTGTTTTTTCAGGGCCTTTACCAACAAGTAATAAAATGTGATTGCTACTTAAAATTGATGTAGCCCATTTAATTGCCAATTTTCGATCTTTTATTATTAAAAACTTGTCTTTATGCTTTTTGACTATATCATTTGCAATACATGAAAAATCTTCATTTCTATTATTGTCAGAAGTAATTATCGGTAAATAACAATATTTTAATGCTATTTTTCCATAAATTGCTCTTTTAGACTTTTCTCTTTCTCCACCAGCTCCAAATACTACAATTATTTTTTTATCGTTACTAATCGTATAAACTTCTTTTACAATATTTTCAAAAGAACTTGCTGTGTGGGCATAATCAATAATGACTAATGGATCAGTATTAATAACCTCACCTCTTCCAAGTAAAGGTTTTATTTCTTTGATAGCTTTTATAATTTCAAATTCTTTTATATTTAAAGACTTTAAAGCCTCATAAGCTAAAACAATATTTAAAGCATCTCCCCATTCAAATGGATTGGCTAAGCCTGGGATTTCAAATGTATGAGTATAGGTGCAAATTGCTTTTTCAGCATATATGAGTGGGAAATCTCCATCTGGAGTAAATCCATACTTTGGATATGGTTTATGCATAACGTTGAAATAATGTTCTAAGCATCTACTTCCTAATTCTTCGTTGCCACCGACGACCATTCTTACTTTAAAGCCTTCAAGCTTTCCTTCATCTTTTAAAAGCTTCAAGGCATATAAAGCTGCAATAGCTGGGCCTTTATCATCTGAAGTTCCTCTACCATACATATTGTCACCTTCAATTTGGGCGCCAAATGGTTCGTGAATCCAATCTTTTGAAACAGGTACGACATCAGCGTGAGCATAGATATCGATTAATTCACCTTCTCCATATGAGATTTCAGTACAGTAGTGATCACACCAATCGACATTAAAGCCTAATTTAATAGCTAAGTTTCCAACGTAGTCTAAGGCATCACGTACACCTTGACCAAACGGCTTATCATCACTAACTGTACTCTCATCATTAACAGAGTTAATTTTGATAAAGTTAACTAATGATTCTAAAGCTTCTGGATAATACTTTTTAGCTAATTCGCTATAGGCAGTCTTTTGTGTAAACTCGTTCATAAGTTTATCTCCTTTCGATTTCTTTGACTTGAAAAATATTATTAAATAATGGTGTTAAAGCAAATGTTGCGAGTGGAGTTAATATAGCAGCAACAGCACATTCTGGCAAAGAGCTTGAAACGATAGTACCAGCTAATAAGACTCCAAATGTGTTTTCGAAAGCTTCTTCAATTTGATGGAAATAAATTAAAGCGAGCATGCTCATAAATAACATAGTGTGTATAAAAGTTAAAACGATAGAAGAGCCAAGAACTGTAGCATATCTACCTGTCTTGTTTTTAATCTTTTTAACATATTCAAATACTAAACCAGCTAAAAATCCAAATATTACTCTTGGTAAAACTGAAATAAGTGGGTTAATACAATAAGCATCTAAAGCACCATGAGGCGGGAATGTACATCTAATTAAAGACATAATGCCAAACATTAATCCATATAACCAACCACGTTTAATTCCACCAAAATAAGCAAATATTAAAACTGGAACATGTAAGATTGTAATTGATAATGGTCCAACTGGTATAAAGCCCAAAAATGGTACCAAAGTTAATAATGCAATAATTGCAAGTGCCATGGCATCAAAAGTGAGCCATCTAATTTTTTCATTTCTCATTTAAAATAAACCTCTCTAAAAATGTTAAATGCGCGACAAATACCCTTTATAATGTGATCTGGGTCATGCGCGAAGTTATTATACCCTATTTTCTCCATAGCTTGAACTAAAAAAGCACTAGCACCTCCAGTTAAGGTAACTTTTACATTTGGAAACTCTTTATTTATGAACTCTATATAGCTTTTTGCCATAAAAGCAGTGCCATAAATAGCTCCAGCGTTAACCGCTTCATCAGTTTTAAGAGAATAAGGGTTACTAGGAACGACAATATTATAACTTTGTAATAAATCAGTATTTGAATCTAACATGTTACTACACATTGTGATTCCAGGAGATATTGCCCCACCATAAAACTTTCTATTCTTATCTACAATTAAAAATTTTGTAGCCGTTCCACAGTCTATTATGAGTTGATTACAATTATAATCAGAACCGACAATATCTGCAAATAAATCGCTTCCTAAAATATCAATATTATCTATTTGATAATTATTCTCTAAAGCAAACTCTTTCATGATATTAGAATTTAAAGTATGTATCAAACAATTGTATTTTTTAGACATATTAACTATAAAAGCTAAAGAATTACTATTTACACTTGAAACATATACTTCTTCATTAACATGTTCAGCAAATAATTTTTCTAACTTTTTTATATCTATATCGTTTGAAATATTAAATTTATATCTTTTAGCATTATCTTTTTTTACAGCCAAAATCTTGGTAACGCTATTTCCAATATCTATTACTAACACAAATACAACCTTCCTTAGCTCTATTATACCAAAAAAAATATGTAAGTTTAAATCATTAAATATCTAATACTAAGATTGTTAATTTTAAATAAATAGAATATAATTTAATATATATTTTAAGGAGGCGATTACAATGAAGAAGTTTTTCATCAGTTTGGTTGCTCTATCAACATTAAGTTTACTTTCAAGTTGTGTTTCAACTCCAAAAAGAACAATTACTTTCGATACTAAAGGTGGAACAGAAGTCGACTCAATTTCAGGTGTTTCTGGTTCAAAAATAACGCAAAATATTTCAACGACAAAAGAAGGCTATGTCTTCAAAGGTTGGTATACTAAAGAAGATTACACATCAACAAAAGTTGAACTTTCAACATATCCTTATGCCAATGTAACTTTATATGCTAAATGGGCTAAAGAGATTACTGTTAACTTTGTAACAAATTTTACTGATGTAACTAAAGAAAGCCTAACTGAAGTTGAAGGTAACATAGTCAATTTAGGTGAAAATCCAACTCAGACAAACTACTATTTTGATGGTTGGTACTTAGATAGCGATTTTTCAACTCCATTTAATTTAGTTGAATATGGTGTTGACGATTTAACTTTATATGCTAAGTGGTCTAAATACCCTACTTTATATTTTGAAACAGGTATAGAAGGAGTTATTATTCCTGAAATAACCAAAGCCAAGGGCGATACACTTGATCCTATTGATAGCAATTGGATTCCTGAAGATCAAACAAGAAAATTTGTAGGGTGGTTTATAAAAGACACCGACACGCAATTCTACTTCACAAAAATGCCTGATGAAAATACAACAATTGTTGCTAAGTGGTCGTATCTTAGAACGATAACTTTCAATTCTGAAGGCGGAAGTAATGTAGTTGATATTGTAGCGTTTAGCGGTGAATCAATAAGCGCTCCTATTGCCCCAACAAAAGCAAACTATTATTTAGGTGGTTGGTATACTGACTTATCAGACGATTCAACAAAATTTAGTTTTGATGTTATGCCAGATAGCGATATTACTCTTTACGCTAAATGGATCGATAATCCAGTTGTATCATATTACGATGCTTACGACAAAAATAATCCTATCTTACTTTCTTCAGATTCAAAAATGCCAGGAACTAAAATAACAACCGATGGAATAAATCACGGAAATCACTCAAGTGATAATGCACTGTTCCTAGGTTGGTACACTAAAGAAACCGATAGTTCAGGCAACGATATTTATGTCAAATTTGTAGAAAATACTTTAATTTCAAAAGAAAATCTCAACCTCTATGCCTTATGGCAAGAACAAATTGTTGTTAATTTTGAAGGTGCTAAGATGAATCAACAATCATACGATTTAACTGATGGATCAACAATATTAACTTCACCTGAATTAGCTGATGATTCAAAATGGCTTGTCGGTTGGTACGAACAAATCGATAGTACAACAAATAAACCTGTTGGAAATCCAATCTCGTTCCCTTTCACATCCGATAAAAGTCTCACTTTATATCCATATGTAGTTAATAAAGTAACAATTTCCTTTGTTATCGGAGATTCAACCTACGATTTAATTGGTGGTGAATTCTTAAAAATTAATTTAACAGATGATATTCAAAATGCTATTGAAACTTATAAAACAGCAAATAGCATTAAAAACTACGAGTGGAAAATAGTTGAAAATAACATTGAAACTAGTACAGTTTTTGATCCAAAAGTCTTCCCTGATTCAAACTTAGTAGTTAAACTAGTTAATAAGGATACAGGTTTTAATCCAGATATCGAATTATAAAAATTGCTCTATAGTGAAAAACTATAGAGCATATTTTTTAATCTAATTTAAACTGGCTGTTATATAGATTATAATAGAAACCTTTTTTCTCTAATAATTGATTGTGATTACCCATTTCAATTATATTGCCGTTATTCATAACAAGAATAATATCAGCATTTTTAATGGTTGAAAGTCTATGAGCAACAATGAATGAAGTTTTACCTTCCATCAATTTGTTAAATGCTTCTTGTATTTTTATTTCTGTACGGGTATCAATTGAAGATGTAGCTTCATCTAAAATCAAAAGTGGTGGGTGAGTTAACATAATTCTACTAACGCATAACAATTGCTTTTGACCTTGAGATAAACCACCGCCATCTTCTTTAACAATAGTGTTAATTCCATCTTCAAGTTGGTTGACAAAAGTCATACAGTGACATTCTTCTAAAGCTTTAATTACTTCTTCATCAGTAGCATCTTGTTTTCCCATCTTTACGTTATCTTTAATAGAAGTTTCTTTAAGCCATGTCTCTTGTAAAACCATACCGTAATTGTTTCTTAATGAGTGCCTTGTAACTTCATTTATTTTATGTCCATCAATAGAAATTGAACCTGATTTTGGATCGTAGAATCTCATTAACAAATTAATAAGAGTAGTTTTACCGCAACCTGTTGGACCGACAATAGCAACTTTAGTACCTTTTTTAACATTTAGACAGAAGTCTGTAATAAGTGGTACTTCCTCAGTGTATTGGAAATAAACACGATCAATATCAAAATCGCCTTCAGCTTTTTGTAAAACATAAGTTCCATCAGCAACTTCTTCTTTTTCTTCTAATAGCTCTTTTACTCTGCTAGTTGTTGCAAAAGAGTTTTGAAGTTCAGCGATAACTTCAGTAATTTCATTAAATGGTTTAGTGTAGTGGTTTACATAAAATAAGAAAGTAGATAATACACCAACTTTAATCGGATCAGGAGATAAACATAACATAGCTCCAGTTAAAGCGACACCTGCATATATTAGTGCGTTAATAAATCTTGTTGTTGGATTAACTATACTTGAGAAGAAGACAGCTTTAATACCAACTTTTTCAAGTTCATTATTCATTCCTTGAAGTTTAGCGTTGTTTTCTTTTTCCATTTGGAATGTTTGAACAACTTTTTCATTTGTAATCATTTCATTAATAAAGCCTGTTTGTTTGGCTTTAATAACAGATTGCTTTTTAAATAATGAATATGTGGATTTAGAGATGAATCTAGCAACAAATAATGGTAATGGAGTAAGTAAAATAACAACCATGGCTATTTTATAGTTCATACAAAGCATAATTGTTAAACATGCTATGATTGTTACAATGCTTGAGAACAATTGGTTAAAGCCCATGATTAAACCATCGCTAATTACTTCAACATCAGAAATAATTCTATTAACAACTTGACCGACAGGTTGATTATCTAAATACTTTAATGGAAGAGTGTGAATTTTATTATTTAAATTTCTTCTTAAATCGCGTGTCATAGAAAAACATATCTTAGTGTTAATTATGCTAGCAAAATATTGTGTAAAACAAATTCCAACAGTTGCAATTAAAATTATCAAGCAGTTTTGAACTATTTTCTCCATGTCGACTAATTTTTTTCCTAAAAGTAAATCGATAGACTTACCGACAATATACGGAACAAGTAAAGTTAATAAACTTGAAACAATGGCGCACAATATCGATATTGCTAATAAAGGAAGATATTTTTTCAAATAAGTTAATAAGAATTTAAAATTACTCTTTTTCATCTTACTTTTCCTCCTTTTCATATTGGCAATAGTGGATATCTTGATATAACTTGCAACGCTTTAATAACTCTTCATGAGTACCTTGATCGACAAGTTCTCCTTTGTCTAAAACAAGAATCTTATCACAGTTAACTAAAGAAGAAGTACGTTGAGAAATAATGAATATAGTCATATCGTGAATTTCTTTAAGTTTCATTCTTAAATCTTTATCAGTTTTAAGATCTAAAGCTGAACTACTGTCATCTAAAATAAGAATTTTAGGATGTTTAACAAGCGCTCTAGCGATAGTTAATCTTTGCTTTTGACCACCTGAGAAGTTTCGACCATTTTGTTCAACTGGTTCATCTAAGCCTTTTGCTTTATGACTTATAATATCTTTTGATTGAGAGATTTCAATTGCATTTGCAATATCTTCATCTGTCGCATCTTTTTTACCCCAAAGTAAATTAGATCTAATTGTTCCTTCAAACAAAACTGCTTTTTGTGGTACTAAACCAATATCATTTCTTATTTCATCTAAAGAATATGAATCGAGTCTTTGTCCTTTATAAATAATCTTTCCTTCAGTCGCATCATAGTTATGGCATAAAAGATTGATTAAAGTACTCTTACCAGCACCAGTTCCACCTATAATACCAATTGTTTGGTTTTCTTCAGCTTTAAAGTTAATATTCTTTATAGCTGCTTTACCATCTTTATTATATTTGAAAGTGACATTATCAAAGTTAATATAGTCGTCACTTGAAACACTTTCTTTTTCAGTAAACTTTAATGTCGATTTAACATTGAATAAAGCATTAATACGTTTAGAACATGCAATTGATTTTGAAACGTTAATAATTAAATTAGCAAATTTGATTAATTCAATTAAAATGTAGTTCAAATAATTATAAAGTGAGAATACTTGGCCATCAGTTAAATTTCCGTGATTAACTTTAATACCACCAAAATATAAGATGCAAATTACACCTATATTAATAACGACAACAGTTAAAGGATTCATTATACTAGAAATTTTACCTACAGCAATTTGTAATTTAGTAAAGTTTTGATTTTTATCCTCAAAGTCTCTAATTTGTTTTTCTTCACTTGTAAAAGCTCTTATTACTCTAACACCAGTTAAGTTTTCTCTTGTTTCTTTAGTTAAAGAGTCAAGCGATGTTTGAATTTTACTATATCTTGGTAATGTAAAGCGCATTATCAAAAATACGATTAAAGATAAAATTGGAATGACAATTGCAAAGACAATAGCTATTTGGGCATCGACAATAAATGCCATTACTAAGGCACCTAATACAATAAAAGGAGATCTTAAGAAAAGTCGTAAGAACATATTAATACCACTTTGTATCTGGTTGACATCGCTTGTCATTCTTGTCAATAGAGTCGAGTTGCCTAAAGAATCTAAATCTCTATGTGAAAGAGTCTGAACGTGTTCAAAAACACCTTGTCTTAATCTGCATGCATATTTATTTGCAACACTTGAAGAAAAATATTGGGCTGTTAATGAGAATATAAGTCCACAAACAGCTAAACCAATCAAGAGAATAAAGTGTGTAATAATGTAATTTTTATCGTTATTTTTTACACCTATATCCATAATATTAGAAACAACAAGAGGGACTAAAAGCTCAAATATTGCTTCTAATAATTTGAAAAACGGAGCTAAAAAAGAGCGCAGTTTTAACCCGCTAAAATACTCTAACATCTTGTTAGAACTTTTACTTTTTTTCATAAAAAACCTCGCAACTTTTATATTATACTTCTTAATTAAATCTTTTTCATTAAACTACAAAATAAAAATGCACTTAAAACATTAAACATTAAATATTAAGTGCATAATTAAATATAACTTTTAAGCTAGCGTAATATTGATACAAGGTCTAACGCAGTGACTTTCACCATCGACTGCATAAGAGCTTAAATAACCAGCCGAATTAACGTTCCAAGCACAGTAAGAAAATTCACTAGACGGTGAACGAGTCCAATATGATCCATTGTTCTTTAGTCCACTTGTATCTTTACTGCACCAAGCACCTCTAGCTCTTGCATAATCTGTCGTTTTACATTCCCTAGTTTTTGAAGTGTTATATCTTTCCCATTCAAATCCATAATCTGTATTAAAGTAGTCTACATATGATGGTAAATATACTTTATCATTTGTATCGTTGCATTCAAATTCACTATTTGAAGAATCTGTAGTAGTAGAAACGTTTTCAACCATTGTAGTAGAGATATAAGAATTATTAAAAGCAAAAGCAGAATTATAAAATTCGTTATTTAACCAACTTCTTATATTGCTATATTCATAGTTATTAGCATAAACTGTCGTATTATCAATAGTTCTAATATCATAGTTAGAATAATAAGCTTTCGCATCTAAAAGTAATGACGAAAGCAAGAAATAAGAACCCGCATCATCGTACAATATTTGCCATTTAATCGTTTCACATTTATACCAATATTGAGTACCCGAAACAATATTTATTCCATCATCAAACGTATAACTTTCACTGTTATAAACTTTAGCTTCTTCTTTGTAATAATATTCTTCGTTATATAAATACCAACCATTAACTTCAGTTTTAGTCAATTTGTTTAGTTCAGCTATAAGAGCTTCATCTTTAACATGCGTTTGTGGATAGAAACCATATTCTATAGTTTTTCCATCTTCAGATATAATTGGATCTTCCCCAGGAATTAACTCATTCTTTTTCTTTTCTATATACGAAGCGATATAAGTTACATCTTCTTTTACTTTATCTATTTTTTGATTCCAGCCCTTAAAAATATATTTATATTCTTCAGTATCTTCTTTGCTTGGTGTAGGTCCATCATACGTTGGAATACTACCATAAGGAACATTAAGATCAGTTTCAAGTACTTCACCATTTTCATTTTTCCAAGTAACTGTATAGTTATTTATATTGGAAGTATAAATGGCGGTATATGTTACATTTTCATATACTGCACTTATTTCTGGTTCCCATCCAACAAAAGTATAGTTATATTTATTTGTCTTTTCTCTTGTAGGATTAGAACCATCGTACGAAGGCAAACTACCTTCTTTAACGTTTCTATCTAGCTCTAAAATATCACCATTATAGTCTTGCCAAATAACTGTATATTCTTCTACATAATCTTGATTAGAATTATTTCCACACGAAGTAATAGTTGTACAAGTAACTAATAAAAATAGCAATAATATTTTCTTTATTTTCATAATCTAATACCTCACTATTTTTATAACGAACTTGCAATAGAAATAAACTCTATTGAAGTAATATATATAGGCTTTTTATTTAATGTTGAAATTTTTAAACTATCAGTACTTTCAAAGTCAATTATTATCGTTGTTGTTTGTTTTCCATCAATTATATCTTTGCTTGCTTCGTTCATTGATGATAAAACCGTTGTAGTTGTCTTATTATCGTTAGCTTCAGTCGTCCAATCAGTTGAAAGGCTATCACCAACTTGAATCTTAGCAGCATTATCACTTACATATCCAGTTATAACTATTCTATTTACTTTTTCACTTAGTTTTAAAGTGACGCTTCCGTTATAACTTGTCGTTCCAAACTTAAGCATATCTCCAGTATACCAAGCAGTTTCACTTCTTCCTCCATTACCACCACCATAAATATATTCAAATTGATCTATTGAAGAAATTAAGTTAATACCAGTTCCATCTAATTCAAATACTTTAATTAAATCTTTAGAAGTAGTAATTTGTTTTGCTGTTTTTCTAGTTCCTAAATCATATTTTACGTTATATTTTGCAAGTGAAGTAAATGTGATAGATGAGTCTACTGTTTCAATAGAAATAATCATATCACCAAACACTTCAAATGAATATTTTTCTTCTACTGGTGTAATTACACTATCATTTACCTTTACTTTATCAACGTTAAATCCGTTAATGCCCTCTACTTCAAATTCAAATGTTTCGCCATTAGGTACTAATATTGAACTATTAACTTCAACACCTTTATTTCTAACAATGACATTTTTAGAATTGAGAGATATTGTTGAATTACCACGCTTATTAGAAATAACTTCTACTGAACTATTATCTTTTTTGTTAAATTCTATAGTTCCTTTATAGTTCATTATATATCCTTTTAAAACTACTTCATCGTGTTGTCCAACTTTAGCAACACCTTCGTTATTTGTCGAATTATAAACTAACATATTAATACTTGATTCATTTTCATCAAGCAAAGTAAATTTACCTGTACTAGTTGAATTATTACTTGCAATACCTTTGGTATAAATTACTTGTGATGTATAATCGTTTTCATTTGCACAAACTTTATTAGCTATAGCAAGTGTTTCTTCAACAGATAAAGGAGATTCAATAGAACCATGATTACAAACTTCAACATTGACTGATTTAATCAAATCAGGATGTTCAATAGAGCTAACTTCTATTGTAGTAGTTCCATATGCTAAACCACTAACAAGGCCACTAGCATCGACTGAAGCAATTGATTCATCTTTTATTTTATAAGCAAACGTTCCTTCTCCTTGATTTAAATTAGGTAAAAGCTTTAAAGAATTATTTAAATCTAAATCTATTGCATTTGGCAAATTTTCAATTGTCAAAGATACCTTTTCGGTAACTTTAATAGTACATTCAGCACTTGTATTAGAATTATATGTTACCTTAACTTTAGCTGTTCCTGTCTTTAAAGCACTTATTGTAGCTTCGTTATTATTAGATGTTAATTGTATTACATCACTACCTTCTATAACACTCCACAAAGCACTATCAGTTGTATCAATTGGAGTAACATTAGCTATTAATTTTATGTTACTATCTCCAACCGTTAAATCTAATGTGTTTGGATTTATTGTTACTTTCTTTGCACTCTTATCTTCAATTAGTTTAACTTCTATTGTCACATCTTTATTAGGCATATCAAAGCTATATTTAAAGTCACTCGTTGCCAAGATTTCCACTCCATCAACATAAACTTTATCTAACTTCTTTGTCGTATCAATTATATTTATCTCAAATTCAACTATATCATCTTCATCATACGTATCTTTTAATCCAAGTATTTCAAAACCTTCTTGATTAGTTACACTAACTTTATGAGTTATAGAATTTGGATCATATACTTTTATATTTATATTTGCATATAGATCTTCATTTTCTACACTTGTCGCTTTTACGATGGCATTTCCAACTTTATTAGCTTTTATGGTTGAACCATCAAGTGTGAACACTTCATTTGTCTCACATGACCAAATTACATCTCTATTTGTAACATTTTTAGGCTCAAATCTTAGAGTAACAATACCGTTTAAGTCTCTAACACTATTAACGATAAGTTTTACTTCATTTGATGCTACACTCAATTTAGATGGTAAAACATTCAATTCTTTGCTACATCCACATAATAAAATAGCCACAACTGGAATTAAAAATATTATTTGTTTAAATTTAAGTATAAATCGTTTCATATTTATTATCCTTTGTCTTAAGAGTTAACACTTTTACTTTTAACAATATTAGTTTGAATGTCTTCCCATGGAACACAAGCTCTCATGTTTTTAGCAATTGTTGAAACGTTGGTACCTTCAACTTTTCCTTTTTCAGCCACTTCTTTAGCCGCTTTAACCTTAATTGGATCTACTCCACTTGCTTCATAGATCCAAAGAAGAAGTTCTGGACATAATAGACCTGTATATACTCTTCTTTTGGCATCAGCATCCATAGTTATGCTTCCATCATCTAAACTTTGATATAACCACGAGTCAAAAAAGTGCCACTTTTGATTCGGTTCATGTCTTTCTTTATCGACTAAATGTCCCTTTTTATTTGCGTAATCTATATAACCGCCACTTGTTTGTTGATATCTTTCTATAAACTCATCAGAAAGTGGATAATGTTCCTTTTTATTTGTCAAAAAGTCTGAGATATCTTGCATTGTAATTGTGGTTGTATTTGCTTGAGCTTCAACCTTATTATCTTTAATTTCTTCTTTCAGATTTATTGATTCATTATCACTTTCGATATAATTATTAGTTTTTTTACTTATTTGATTTGTTAAGGAAGTTGTAATAAACGCACTTAGTAATAAGATGACAATTTTTCTTTTCATAATTAATCCTCCAGAAGATTATGAACTTGTTTTAATTATCTATTTTAAACGTCTAAAAAGCAATAGTATTTTACATTTATATTTCTATAAACAGTTAAAAAAGTCTTATAGAGCTACTTAAATAGAATTTGAAAATATATTGTAAATAGTATTTTATTTTAAAAGCTAAGCATTAATATTTAATAAAAAATAAGCATATCCTCATTTAGGTTTATTCTTATTTGAGTTATATGCTTATTTATTTATATTTAATTTTTAGATTAAAGAGTATTAGATAATTCATAGCCTTCCCAAATTGCATTCATAATTGTCTTAGCTTGTTTAGCATCACCAATTACATGAACGTTTTCTTCTTTAAGTGGGTTAGAAGCTCTAAAGCCTAAAGCTAATACAACGCTGTCAACCTTAATTTCTTCTAGTTTATCATCGTGAGAAACTACAATTCCATCATCTTTAACTTCAACACATCTTTCAGCAAAAAACTTTATTAAAGTACATGTTTGTTTGGAAGTGGACTGGCACCTAATGCGCTATATGGATCAACTTGGTAATCTAGGCATAATGCACCAGGAATAATCAATCCAAAGCCACCTTTTGTTCTTAATGTAAAATAATTGATAGCTTGATCAGTATAAGAGCTGTCATGATTATTTGTATTACCACCTGTAATAGGTGCAACACAATAACGATTTGGTAATGTTACTCCACCAACTTTTAATGAAGTTGCTAAAATAGAATAATCTTTCATAGAACCTCCATAATTTAAAGACTAATATCTTTATAATTAAGATTTATCGCTAATTAATTTAGTTGTAAAGTACATTTTTTTAAATATTTTTATAGGTCAAAATAAATTTAAATGTAAAATTATCTTTTAATCTGCATTTCAAGTAATTTTTCTAAAGCACTAACATCAGCTTTTAATTCTTTACAAGCAGCTACAAATATTTCACAAGCTGTAATATAACCTAGTCTATTAATTGTATTACTAGCTTTTTTACGAACATCGGCTAATTTCCATTGTAATATTTGCGGAACCATTGCTTGTCGTCCATCCCAGTCAGCAGCCAAATAATCATCATATTCTTTTTTAGCTGATTTTAATTTTTCTCTAAAGTCTCTTATATCTTCATTATATAATATCGAATCAATTCTAGCTGCCCCGTACAATTCACCTGTTTCACTAACTAGTTTCATAGCACTCTCTTCATCTATACTAAGTCTTTTACTTATATTAACAGCAATCATTCGATATAAAGATCGATATTTAACATATAAGATGCTTTGATTACATTCATCTCCTCTTTCACATAACCTATTATAAACTAGTGTATTTTTTCGAAATTCATTATATAAACTTCCAAGTTGCCAATCTTTTTCAGGAGTAAAGAAACTTGTCATTCTATGAACTATAAAATCACCTGTTTCTTCATTTAAATAATCCCTTGCTTCATGTGAAGTAATTCCCAATTTATTATGGATATAATCAAGTAAATCTAAGTAATTCTGATTTTTAGCAAGATTCTTTTCCTTTTGAGCTACATCATATCCCATACAGTCTCTAAATTCACGAATAGTATAAGTCATGAGCGTAAGATATCTTTCTTTTAACATTTGAAGATTCTTAGCTTCAACTTCCTTCTTTTGTCTTTCTTGTTCGAGTCTTCTTTGTTCTTCTTGACGTTTTCTCTCTTGCTCTAATCTAATTCTTTCAGCTTCTTTTCTCTTTCTTTCTTCTTCGAGTCTCTTTTTTCTTAAAGCTTCCTGTCTCTTTTCCTCTTCTAAAGCCTTTCGTCTAGCCTCTTCTTCTTGTTTCTTTCTTTGAGCTTCAAGTTCAACTCTTCTACGTTTTTCTTCAGCTTCTCTTCTAGCTCTTTCCTCTTGTTCCTTTTTCATGGTTCTTTTATCTTCTTGAATTTTTTTATGTCCAGTAAAAGATTCTTCAACATTTTTAAACCATTTATTTATAAATTCTTCAGTAACATTATAGCCACCAATTTTTTCTACCATACGCATGAAGAAGTATAAACAATATTCCTTACTATTCTTAAATTCATTTTTAGTTTCAGCAATACATTCATTAAGTTTATTATAAATAATATAATTCGAAAATATAGAAATACCGTTTGATAAATTTTCTTTTCTTATTTCAGTTAAATCTGGCGTGTTTTTATTTTGCAATAAATCTTTTATGATTTTATTAACTTTATCAACACAATATCTATATCTTACAATATCTTCATTTAAATCTTCTAATTCATTTTTTTCACTCTCACTAACTGACAAATCCTTGCTATACATTTCTTCTAATACTTTTGTAGTTCCAATTTGATAAATCATTGACTTAATTGATGAAGAATTATTTCCACCGATTGAAATAGCAAGAAAAACTTTTTTTGCAAAATAGCTATAAGCATAATCAGTAATAATATTGTCTAATCTATTCAATGCATCAGAAAGATTATTTAATAATGTTTTGTCTTTATTTAAAGTAGTTTCACCAAAGACACTAGAGTAACATTTAACAAATTTTATTATCAACACATATATATCTGTATATGTCTTTAGTTTTTTATCTAAATCATTATGACACCATAAATATTCATATTTTCCTTCTTTAGAAGAAAGATATTCACTACTTAACTTATTAATTTCTATAGTAGCATTTTTACAAGCATCAGAAATTTCTACATCATATTTTAATAGATTTACTACATCCGTATATTGAATGCCTGGGCATCTAAGTAATACTTCATTATAAATTTCTTGTTTAATTTCATCGCTGCTAATTTTAAGTTTTGAATTATCAAAAAGTGTATATCTACTTTGAATAGCAAAATCATAAGCTTTTTCAAAACAATTAAATATGTCTTTTATTGCTTTTAAGTCGCAATTATTATCAAAAATATTTGTTAAAATGTTTGATATTTTTTCTGAATATTCTTTATATAAATCAATTATTGGCAAAATTCTTTTCTTTATAAGATTGCAAAGCCTTATTTGCTCTTTACCATTTCTATAGATACATTTTTTAAACACTTCATCTAATTCAGCTTCATCATTAACATCTTTTTTATAATCGTACTTAAAGCCAAAAACATCGCTTAAAATTATTGTTAGATAAAAGTATTTTATATATTCTTTTGGATTATCCATTTCATCTTCTACAGTAAATATAAACATATCGACACAATTTTTTAATTCTCTTAATTCGTTAGAAATATTTATTAAATCACCATAGACATTTGGATATTCCCTATTAAATCTTGTAATATCTAAACCTTTTTCATAAAAGAAATTCATTGATTTTAAACTATTATCAAATTTATATAGGTCTTTAGAATCTAAATTACATTTATATTGTTTATTTAAAAATTTAGTTATTTCTAAAGCTCTATTACGAATATCTTTATTTGATATATTTATTATTTTTTCTTTGAATTCACCTATTTTTATCTTATCTACTATATTATTTGTACTTTCTAAAACTAAGTCGTTAAAAGATTCTTTTTGTTCTTCGTCAAATAATTTAAATAAAATTCGAATCCTTTCCAGATTATCTAATAAATCCCCAAATTCCTCTTCTACTACTTCATCGTATTCTGCTTTGGTGTCTTTTTTATATACTTGGTTCAATAAGTATATTG
>ERZ1106943.2476-NODE-2476-length-15830-cov-5.342377_pt1 | contig 15830 bp, 16 predicted proteins | sample MGYA00403671_ERZ1106943 | MGnify/ENA primary metagenome ERZ1106943 (study PRJEB35170, sample SAMEA104062427) | human gut metagenome | biome: human gut; feature: human-associated habitat; material: faeces | place: Denmark | collected 2012-06-14 ...
TTTTGAATCTTGTCGTTTTGTCGTGTGTTTTTGTCAAACTGGCAGAACATACAAAAAGCGCACCCCGCCTTTGGACAGAGTGCGTAGCTTACAAGGCGGTTTCAGAAGCCTTCCCCCTCACTCCTCCCGCCATTCCATCACGTCCGCCAGCGGCTTGCGGGGGCGGGCCTTGGGGGCTTCGTCCGGCCAGCCCAGAGCCACCGCGCCCACCAGCCGGTGCTCGGTGCCCACAAAACGGATCAGTTCTTCATAGGCATAGCCGGTGTTGCCGATCCACAGCGTGCCCAGCCCCAGCTCGGCGGCGCGGATCAGCAGGTTCTGCATGGCGGCCCCCACGGCCAGATCGTCGTACATGGCCTGACGGGCGTCGCCGGCCCACGAGGCGAACAGCTTCTTCGGCATATCGTCCCCGAACCACTTGTGCACGAGGCCGATGATGCAGTTCATGTAGAGATCGGGCTGGCCGTCCGAACGCATCGCCAGAAACTGCGGTTCGAATCCGTAGTCGCCGCAGACGGTCCAGACCTGATTGATGGCGCGCCGCTGGCAGGCGCTGTAAGCGGAAATTTTCATATCAGTCGGAAAACAGGCGGCTGCGGTCGAGCTTTTCCGGAATTCTGGCGGCGATGACGTCCCGGATGAGTCCCTGCTCGTAGCTGTCGAAGGCCTTGTTCGTAATGCCCATATCGAGTGCGGCTCCGGCGCGGAGACCCTTCCGGATGAGCCGCAGAGCGTCCAGCATGCCGCGGAGGTCGAGCGCCTTGGAGGAGATCTCGGCGTTCTCGCACTTTTTCTGAAGATCGAGGAACAGCTGCACGAACTGCTCGCGGTATTTCTTTTCCAGGGTGGGGAATTCCTCGGTCAGGAGCCGCTCCAGATTGCCGCCGTCGATGGCGGGCACCTGAATGACGGCGAAACGGCTGGTCAGCGCCTCATTCAGCTCCCGGGTCCCGGCGTAGCCGTAGTTCATGGTGCCGATAAAGCGGGCGGCGGGGTGGATGGCCACCTGCCGGTAGCCGGGGACGTCGATGGCGCGGCGGAAGTCCAGCGCGGCGTGCAGCACGGCAAGAGCCTCATTTTTGGCCATGTTGATCTCGTCGAGCACGCCGAAGCCCCCGTGCTTCGCGCAGAGGTAGACGGGGCCGGGGCGGAAGGTCACCTGTCCGTTTTCAAAGGTGTCCATGCCGATGAGCCCGGCGGCGTCCATGCTGACGTGGAAGGAAACGTCCCACGCGGGGCGGCCGAAGGCCTGCGCCAGATTTTCAGCCAGCACGTTCTTGCCGGTCGCCTTGCTGCCGGCGAGCAGCAGGTTCTCGCCGCACAGCAGCGCGGCGATGGCGGCCTCCCAGACCTCTTTCCCATAATAATGATAGCGCGGCTGCGGGATGCGGCCCTGCAGCGCCGGCTCGGCGGGGTATTGTGCGCGGTAGGCGCGGACGCCGTCGAGCAGCGCGGGGCTGATGTGCTCCTGCTCTAAAAATTCCAACAAGCTCTCCTCATCCTCTCTTTCGGAAATGCGCGCGTCGCGCGCTTCGTTTCGGCCTCATCATAGCACAACGCGAGGGCTTTGCAAGCCCTTTTTCCGTCAAAATTTCGGACGGCTGCGGCGCGTTTCCTGGACGCTTTGGCGCGAGCGGCGCAAAAAAGAACGCCGCCCGCGGGCGGCGCTCTCTGAACGGCTCAGTCTTTTGTAAGGATGATGGGCATGGCGGTGGTCTCGCTCTCGCCGTCGGCGCTGTTGTTGGCGGAGGGCATTATCTCGCGCGTGAGCATTGCCGAGAGCCGCGTGCCGTCGGTCAGCTCCGCATGGAATACGACCTGCAGCTCCGCACCGTAGGGAAGGCCAAATTCCACGCCCTCTGCGCCATAGATGCTGTAAACGCCGGCGGTGCTCTCATCGGGAATGTCGCTGATCCACCACTGCACGACGGAGCGTTCCTCGTCGTCAGCCTCCGCAAATTTGAGCACGCTTTGCGCCGCGCTCTTTCCGTCCACCCGATAGTCGAGCCACGCGGACCGGACGTCGGCATCATAAGCGCCGAGGTAGAGGTCCGCGGTGCGGTGGTCCTCGGGGTCCTCCCAGCCCCTGACGCTGCACCGGATGACCGAGCTGGAATAGGATTGGCTGTAGCCGTAGCCGAAGGAAAGATCCTCATAGAGCTTCGGCAGCGCCTCGTTGGCGAAGCCGGGCAGGTCGCGGATCGTCTCGAGCTGGCGCTCGCCGCCGGTATCGTAGGCGGCGGTGGCTTCGAAGCCGGCGTCGTTCATCGAAAGCACGGCTTCGCCTCGGTAGACGTCGTACTCGTCGCGGACCAGCTCGACGGCGGTCGTTCCGTCGTCGGAGGCAAGGGAGCGGAGACGGAGGGAGACGGCAAGATCGTCCTGCACCGTCTTGGGCTGGAGGGCGAAGGCAACCGTGCAGGTGTAGGCGTCCAGGTCGAAGCGCTTGACCGTGTAGTCGAACTGCGCGGTCAGCGTGGCGCTCTCCTCCATCGCTTCGCGCACGGAGCTGCTGATGCCCGCGATCTGCGAGGAAAGGCTGGACTGCACGCTCATGATCTGTGATTGCAGAGAGTCGACCTGCCACTCGAGCTGCTTGACGCGGTGGTTATTGTAGAGTGCCAGACCGACGGCGAGGGCGAGGCAGACCGCCGCCGCGCCGAGAAGGAGCTTCAGGCGCAGCGTTTTCTTCGGCTCGGAAGCGCCCAACGACGGCTGTGCCGGTGCGGGGGCATCGGTGGGGGCATCCGGCCCTGTCTCGGCTTTTTCAGCCTCCTCAAGGCTCAGCAGCACGTCGACGCTCACGCCGTAGAGACGGCTGAGCTCCACGAGCTTGCTCAGCTCGGGCTGTGCCGCGCCGTTCTCCCACTTGGAAACGGCCTGACGGGAGACGTTCAGCCTTTCGGCCAGCTCCTCCTGCGAGAGGCCCGCCGCGCGGCGGAGCTCATAGAGTTTTTCACATAGCTTCATGGGCGCTTTCTCCTTTGCTTTGATGGCATCAGCTTAGCAAAAACAGCCGTTTTGCGCCACCAACCGGGTGTTTCGTTTTGTCAACCAATGGTTTCCTTTTGACCAAATGCCCTTTTTCGTGCAACCTTTCGCCGCTGCGCGCATATACTGCATGGTATGGCACGGGGAGGTGAGAGCATGAGAGAGTGGCAGGGCGTCCGCGGCGATGTGGACGACATGATCTTTGTGGACGACTGGTTCGTCAGCGAACGGTAAGTGAGAAAAGGCTCCGCGCGTTTCAGGGAAGGAACGCAGGCGGAGCGTTTTTCGTTTTTATAGAGCCTTGTCGATGGTCGCGCCGCCGGCGACAACGTCGCCGCGGTAAAAGACCACGGCCTGCCCCGCGGTGATGGCGCGCTGCGGCTCGTCGAAGTCCACGCGGACCGCGCCGCCGTCCAGCGGCGTGACGGTCGCGGCGCTTTCGCGCTGGGAATAGCGCGTTTTGGCGGTGACGCGCAGCGGCTCTGCGGGCGGCGTAATGATCCAGTTCACGCGCGAGGCGAGCAGGGCGGAGGAAAACAGCTCCGCGTCGTCGCCGAGGAGCACGGTGTTGTGCTTCGCGTCCTTGGAAAGGACGTAGAGCGGGCGGTCGGCGCTCACGCCGAGGCCCTTGCGCTGACCGGCGGTGTAGGCGACCAGTCCGCGGTGACGACCGAGGACGCGGCCGCTCGTATCGACGAAGTCGCCCGGCTCGGGCGTGACGCCGCCGAACTCGCGCAGGAAGCGCACATAGTCCCCGTCGGGGACGAAGCAGATGTCCTGCGAGTCAGGCTTCTGCGCGTTTTCAAGGCCGAAGTCCGCGGCGAGGGCGCGGATCTCCGGCTTGCTGTATTCGCCGACGGGAAGCAGCAGATGCGCGAGCTGGCGCTGCGTCATCTGGTAGAGCACATAGCTCTGATCCTTGTGCGCGTCCACGCCGCGCAGGAGCAGGTGACGGCCCGACGCAGCGTCGAAGCCGACGCGGGCGTAGTGCCCGGTGGAAACATAGTCGAAGCCGTGGTCGAGCGCCCAGTCGAGCATCGCGCCGAACTTCAGCTCGCGGTTGCAGTCCAAGCAGGGGTTCGGGGTGCGGCCCGCGCAGTATTCCGAGACAAAATGCCCCATGACCTCGCGGCGGAAAAGGTCGCACAGGTCGAGCACCCGGTGGGAGATGCCCATCTGCGCGGCGACGCGCCCGGCCTCCTCGATGTCGTCGGCGCTGCCGCAGGTGCCGGGACGGTCCTTATAATGGTGCAGCCGCAGCGTGACGCCCGAAACGTCATAGCCCTGCTTTTGCAGCAGGAGGACGCAGGCGGCGCTGTCCACGCCGCCGGACATACCGACTAAAACCTTCTTTGCCATGCGTGCCGCTCCCTCAATCCAGGTATTTTTGCAGAAACGCGCGGCTCGGCAGCGCATCGCTCAGCTCCATGAGAACATGGTCGAAGCCGCCGGCATAGTCAAAGCGGCGGTCGGACAGCGACAGATCCGTCGAGCGGGCGTTGGGCAGCGAGAGCGTGAAGGTCGTGCCCTTACCGACAGCGGATTCCGCCACGAGCATCCCGCCGTGGCCCTGCGCGATGCGGCGGCAGAGGGACAGCCCGACGCCGAGACCGTGCGGCGGCGCGGGATCAAGGCGGTCCGTATCCAGATAGCGCTCGAAGATGTGAGCAAGACGCTCCGGCTCGATGCCGCGGCCCGTGTCGGCCACGGTGAGCTGAACATGGCGCTCGCCGCATTTGACGCGCACGCTGACCGTGCCGCCCTCCGGCGTGAATTTCAGCGCGTTGGAGAGCAGGTTCAAAAGCGCGCGCTCGAGCATGGGGGCGTTGAATGCGATGACGTGGCTCTCGTGGCTGGCGGAAAAGCGCAGCGCGACGCCGCGCAGCGCGAAAAGCGGCTCGGCACGCTCGCAGAGCGCGTGGCAGAAGCCGACGATATCGTCGTTGCACAGCCGGAAGCGTCCGCCCTGCACCAGCTCGCTCGCGGCGGAGAGGTTGCCGACCAGACGCAGCATTTGATGGCAGCTCATCGTGAGAATGGCTGCATTTTTATCCAGCATGGGGTCGGCCTCACGCGCTTCCGCCGGCGCGAGACGGTTCGCCGCGGCAAACACGTTCGCCATCGAGGAGCGGAGCTGGGCCGAAACGTTCGGCAGGACCTCGGCCAGAAGCTGGAGGTCTTTTTCGTCAAGCGGCATCATAAAGTGCGCCTCCTTTGGGAAAGCTGTTCATATCCTTTGCAGGACGGCGCGATTTTCGTGTGGAAAAAAGTACCGCAGCGCGATGAGCGCAATGTGAGATAATAAGTAGAATACCAAACTCCTGTCGAAAATACAAGAACTTTCGTGTAAAGGAAAATTTTTTGAAAAAACACTTGCATTTGAAAAAGAGTATGCTATAATACCAAATGTGCCATACATTTGATATATTCCGTAAAAACGAAAGGGAGCGCATTTTATGTCTATTAAAATCGGTATCAACGGCTTTGGCCGTATCGGCCGTATGGTGTTCCGTGCCTGCCTCGAGCATCCCGAGATCGACGTGGTCGGCATCAACGATCTGTGCCCTGCCGATTATCTTGCCTATATGCTCAAGTACGATACGATGCACGGCCGCTGCAAGGCTGACATCGAAAGCCGCGAGAACGCGCTGGTCGTCAACGGTCAGGTCATTCCCGTGTTCAGCGAGAGAGACCCCGCGAACCTGAAGTGGGGCAAGCTCGGCGCGGAGTATATCGTCGAGTCCACCGGCCTGTTCCTGACGAAGGAAAAGGCTGCCGGTCACATCGCCGCCGGCGCAAAGAAGGTCGTCATGTCCGCGCCGAGCAAGGACGACACCCCGATGTTCGTCATGGGCGTGAACCATAAGAACTATACCAGCGATATGCAGTTCGTCTCCAACGCGAGCTGCACCACCAACTGCCTCGCCCCCATTGCCAAGGTCCTGCATGAGAACTTCGGCATCAAGGACGGCCTGATGACGACCATCCACTCGGTCACCGCCACACAGGAGACGGTGGACGGTCCCTCTCTCAAGGATTGGCGCGGCGGCCGCGCGGCTACCGCGAACATCATCCCCAGCTCCACCGGCGCAGCCCGTGCGGTCGGCAAGGTCATTCCCGAGCTCAACGGCAAGCTGACCGGTATGTCCATGCGCGTTCCGACGCTGGACGTTTCCGTCGTTGACCTGACCGTCAACCTCGAGAAGCCCACCACCTACGATGAGATCTGCGTCGCCATGAAGAAGGCCAGCGAGGGCGAGCTGAAGGGCATCCTCGGCTACACCGACGAGGCCGTCGTTTCCTCCGACTTCCTCGGCGACTCCCGCACCTCCATCTTCGACGCCACCGCCGGCATCGCCCTGACGGATACCTTTGTCAAGGTCGTCAGCTGGTACGATAACGAGATCGGCTACTCCAACAAGGTCCTCGAGCTCATCGAGCACATGTATGAGGTCGATCACGGTCACTCCGCCAAGTAAGCGCGGACAATAAGCCAACTTCTGAGAGTTTCCTCCTCTCGTTCGTTGTAGAAAGGGAAAGCGCAGCTTAGGCTGCGTTTTTTCTTTTGTGGTTGCATTTGTCACTTTACGCAGCGCGGAAAAGCTGATAAACTGACGAAAACAAAAGCAAAGAGGTCTTTTCTATGTTTCAGGGCTTTTCGCAGAACGCCATCGACTTCCTTTGGGGCATCAGCCTGAATAACGAGCGGGGCTGGTTCATGGCGCACAAGCAGGATTTTACGGACTATGTGGACATTCCCATGCGCGAGCTGGGGAAGGAGGTCTTTTCCGCGCTGGCGGAGGACTATCCCAGGCAGGACTGGCGGCTGCACGTCTGCCGCATCTACCGCGACGCGCGGCGGCTGCACGGACGCGGGCCGTACAAGGAGCATCTGTGGTTCACCATCGAGCGGCCGCACGAGCGCTTTGAGAGCGTGCCCGCGCTCTATTTTGAGCTTGCGCCGAACTACTACAGCTACGGCTGCGGCTACTGGGACGCGGGGGCGGCGACGATGGCGAAGCTCCGTGCGCGCATCGACAACGACCCCAAACCGCTCGAAAGGCTGGCGCGGCGGCTGAATAAGTCAAAATTTGTGCTCTCCGGCGAGGAATTCAAGCGTCCAAAGGGTGATGCGGGCAAGCTGCTGAATCCGTGGTACAACCGCAAAAACATTGCCATCGGCTATGACGATAACCCCGAGGGCGTGCTTTTCACGCCGCAGCTCAAGGGCGAGGTGCTCGACGGCTTCCGCTTTCTGATGCCGTACTACCAATACCTCGACACGCTCGCCGGCGACATGGAGCCGAACAGGTGAATAAAAGCTGAGACGGCGTGAGCCATCTCAGCTTTTTCATCATTTGCCGAGCGTTTCACCGATCACAGCCATTTGCGCGGCATCGGGTGAGAAGCTGCGCGGATGGAACTCCACGATGCGCTGACCGTAGATGAGCAGCCAGGTGTCATATTTTTCGCCGCTATGGGCGTCGCATTCCCGCCACGCCCGGTCGGCGCCCCACGGCGCGGGATCGGTCTCGCGGTATTCGATGCCGTAGAGATCTTCTGCGCGCAGCGTGCTTTGGAGGCAGAAGTCGAAGAGCGGGGCGAGCTTCACGTCGATGACGGTGTAGAACAGCTCCGGCAGCGGCGGGTCATTCTCGTCGCTCCAGCGCACGTCATAGGGGAGCTCCTGACGGTATTCGACCTGTCGGACGAAGACGGAGTCTCCGCGCTCGAGGGCCTCGCAGGAGTAGCGGGCATAGTCGGTATCGGTCAGGCCCTGCACATAGAGCGGGAGCGTGTCATGGTAGAGGTAGCCGACCTGCGGGCTGCCGCCGACGGTGTAGGTGTATTCCTCCGCGTTTTTCGGTACGTCGTCAAACCAGCCGCTTGATATGCCGTAGGTCATGACGCCGATCATCAGCATGACGGATAACAGGACGGAGCAAAGAACCGTGAGCGCTAAGATGAGCCTGCGTTTTTTCGGCGGTACGCTCCTTTTCCGCACCTGCTTGCCGACGAGCATGGCTCCGCCGACGGGGACGAGCACAACGCCGGCGGAGACGAGAACGATACACAGACCGGCGCTACGGAAAAGCAGGGGGATGACCATGAGCGCCCAAAAGACAAAGATCCAGATCGAGCGCAGGAAGCTCAGCCAGCGGCTCGAGTGGGTGGGGGTGAAGATGCCCAGCTCGCGGGCGTTGCGCTTCGCCTTGCGCAGCCAGAGCCGGTAGCCGAGCAGCTCGACGCCGAAGAGGAGGATCATGACGAAGATCATCAGCATCATGGTGAGGTCGTAGCCGTCCGCGAGAAAGGCGACCGGATCGCGCCGCAGCTGCGACACCTGAAGATAGAGCATCGTCGGCAGCATGCAGGCGACCGTGATCGTGTTGCTGAGCACATAGCCCTTCTTGGCGCGCTCCATCGTTTCGACCTGCACGACGGCCTCGGTCTCGATGGGCACGGCGTCAAGGTCCTCGTTGTAGAAAATGTGCGTGTCGCCGCGCTGCGTAACGATCTGCCAGCCCGCGCCGGCGCAGTAGTCCCAAAAGGTCAGGTTCTCGTGGTTTGGTTCGTCGGGACAAAAGCTGTCGGTCTTGGGGTAGTAGACCACCGCGAAGCGGAGCTTTTTCGGCTCGCAGCGGCGGTAGCGCAGGGCGTAGGTGCCGACGGATTCAAGCATCCAGCCGTTGGCGGCCATTTTCTCCAGGTGCCGCTCGAGTCCCGTGTGGTCGTAGAAGGCGTAGAGGTTCAGTTCTCGCTTCTTGTTCCATCGGTCAGTTCGCATGGCTTGTCGCCTCCCTTCAAAAGTCGCTGGTAATCGTTCATCTGCGCCGTCAGACGGTCCATCTCGCCGTGCAGCCGCTCCTCGCCTTTTTCGGTGAGAACGTAGCTGCGGCGGCGGCCCTCGCATTTGGTCTCGACGATGTAGCCCTCGGCGGCAAACTGCTCCAAAAGATTGTAGAGCGTGCCGGGGCCGACGCTCACGCGGCCGCTCGTGAGCAGGCGGATGCGCTCCATCAGATCCATGCCGCAGCATTCCTCCCGCAGGCAGAGGAGGACGTAAAACATCTGCTCGGTGAGCGTCTGAAATTTTTCGCGGGCCATTGTACCGCCTCCTTTTATCGATATTCGATATTCTTGAGGAGAGTATACTATCGAATATCGATATTGTCAAGAGAAAAAATCGGAGAGCCGTCGGCTTTCCGATTTTTCATTCAGGCTTTGTCCTCTTCCCGGTATTCAAGAATATCGCCGGCATCGCAGTTGAGCGCCTCACAGATCGCCGCGAGCGTGGAGAAGCGGATCGCCGTCACCTTGTTGTTCTTGATCTTGGACAGATTCACGTTGGAGATGCCGACGCGCTCTGCCAGCTCGTTCAGCGACATTTTTCGCTCGACCATCATGCGGTCCAGTCTCAGAATGATCTTTCCCATTTACACAAGCCCTTCCACATCTTGTTCCAGCTCCACGCCGCGCGCAAAGAACTGCGTCAGGCAGAGGATCACAAGACCCATGGAGAAGCCGTAGAGCCGAACGCTCGTTTCGACGGTATCGGTGCCGAGGATCAGGCGGCACACGATGCTCAGCGCAAGCCCCGCGAGCGGAATGGAGATGGCGAAAATGCCGATCTCGCGGAGCATACGGATATTATCCGCCTGAAAAACCGTGCTGCTCTCTGACCGCTTGATGATAAGGTAGAGATTGCGGAAGATCATCGCCATGAGGGAAGGAAGCACGACGGCTGCGGCAAAATACAGAAGCATTGCCCGCATATCAATGCCGTTCGCGGTCGGTACGCTGAACTCAAAGCCGAGGACGCTGAGCTCCAATCGACCGGTACGGATCGATCCCGCCAGAGCGTCCGCGAGAAATGTGCGGTCCGCAAACGAGTATATTCCGGCTGTGAGCATGAGAGCGGCCGTCATCCAATAGCCGAGCTCGGTAAACCTTGTGATGATCTTGGCCGCCTTGACGATCCAACGGCTCCACTTCATTTTTCCGACCTCCTCAAGATGCTTGATGAGGACAGTATAACCGCCGAGTATTCGTTTGTCAATATGTTTTTATCGTTTTACGATAAATTATATATGATTATCATAAAATCATCACGCGGATATAGGCAAAGCCCCCGACCGCAGCCGGGGGCTTTGAGAAGAGAGCGTTAAATTGATTGGACGGTCGGTCATTCCAGCTCCACCGTGGCGGGGGGCTTGGAGGTGACGTCGTAGAGGATGCGGTTGACGCCCTTGACCTCGTTCACGATGCGGCGGGAGACGGTGTCGAGCAGCTCCCACGGCAGACGCGAAAAGTCGGCCGTCATGAAGTCCTGTGTCTCCACCGCGCGCAGCGCGATGGCGTAGTCATAGGTGCGCTCGTCGCCCATGACGCCGACCGAGCGCAGGTTTGTGAGCGCAGCGAAATACTGGTTGATGCTGCGCTCAAGGCCCGCCTTGGCGACCTCCTCGCGGAAGATGGCGTCCGCCTCGCGGACGATGGCGAGCTTCTCCTCGGTGATGTCGCCGATGACGCGGATGGCAAGGCCCGGGCCGGGGAAGGGCTGACGCCACACCAGCTGCTCCGGCAGACCCAGCTCCAGGCCCAGCTGCCGCACCTCGTCCTTGAACAGGCGGCGCAGAGGCTCCACGATATCCTTGAAATCCACACAGTCCGGCAGACCGCCCACATTGTGGTGGCTCTTGATGACGGTGGACTCACCGCCCAGACCGGACTCCACCACGTCGGGATAAATGGTGCCCTGGGCCAGGAAGTCCACAGCGCCAATCTTCTTGGCCTCCTCCTCGAACACGCGGATGAACTCCTCGCCGATGATCTTCCGCTTGCGCTCGGGGTCCGTGACGCCGGCCAGCTTGCCAAGGAACCGGGGACCGGCGTTGACACGGCGGACATCCACGTTGAACTGCTTGGTCATTACATGCTCCACCTGGTCGCCTTCGTCCTTGCGCAGCAGGCCGTGGTCCACGAAAATGCACGTCAGCTGACGGCCCACCGCCCGCTGCAGCAGCGCGGCGGCCACGGAGCTGTCCACGCCGCCGGACAGAGCCAGCAGCACGCGGCCATTGCCGATCTTCTCCCGGCACTGGGCCACTGCCTCCTCCAGATAGGACGCCATGGTCCACTCCGGCTGGAAGCCGCAGATCTTATACAGGAAATTCTCCAGGATCTGCCGGCCATACTCGGTGTGCACCACCTCAGGATGGAACTGCACGCCGTAGAGCCGCTTCTCCCGGCACTGGACCGCCGCGTGGCGGCAGCCCTCGGTGGAGGCAATGATCTCGAACCCGGGAGCCAGACGATCCACCTCTACCCCGTGGCTCATCCAGTACACCGCCGTTTCCGGCACGCCGTCAAACAGCGGGGAATCCGTATGGGTCAGCTCCGTCTTGCCATATTCCCGGGTGTCGGCCTTGCAGCACTGGCCGCCCAGCAGGTGCATCATCAGCTGCAAACCGTAGCAGATGCCCAGCACCGGCACGCCCATAGACAGCATCTCCGGGTCGATCATGGGAGCACCCTGGTCGAACACCGTGGCAGGGCCGCCGGTGAAAATGATGGCGTCCGGGGCAAAGGCACGGACCTCATCCATGGTCATGCGGAAGGACTTGATCTCGCAGTATACGCCGCACTCACGGATGCGGCGAGCCACCAGCAGGTTGTATTGGCCGCCGAAATCCAGCACTAAAACCTTTTTCATACGGGGTCATCCTCCCGGAAGGTGATGTGGTCGGGGGTAGCCTCCTCGATGACGGCCAGGGAGTGGATGGGATAGCCCTTCTCCCGCAGGGCGTCGCCGCCATGCTGGAAGCCCTTCTCCACGGCCACACCGATGCCCACCAGCTCTGCACCGGCGGCCTTGACGATGTCGATCAGGCCCTGCATGGCATAGCCCTTGGCCATAAAGTCGTCGATGATCAGCACCCGGTCGTTGGGACCCAGCCACTCCTGGGCCACAATGAGGGTGACCTTTTTCTTATAGGTATAGGAGAAGATCTCGCTCTGATACAGGCCGCCCTCGATGTTGTCGCTCTTGGCCTTCTTGGCGAATACCATGGGAACGCCGTATTTCTGGGCACACACGGTGGCCAGAGGGATGCCGCTGGCCTCCGCCGTCAGCACCATGGTGATGTCCTTCACGTCGAAATACTTGGCGAACTCATCGGCCAGCTGGCTCATGAGGGCGGTGTCCACCCGGTGATTCAGGAAACCGTCCACTTTGATGATGTTGCCGGGCAGGACCTTACCCTCCCGGCGGATACGCTCCTTCAGCAGTTCCATATACTCCTCCTATTAATTTCACATTGCTGTGAATAATGACATTATTCTGCCCTATTCCTCCTATAAAAGCAAGGGGGCGAAAGGGCGAAGTTCCCGGACCTTTCCGGGGCGGCTTTTGTCACATATGACGGGGATCAGTCCCGGTGCAGGCTCCCGCGGACAAAATCGCTGAACCGCTGGGCCGCGGACGTCAGGGGCACGTCCCGCAGGACGCACAGATCCACGCTGCGGGCCGGGATATCAAAGGATGTGCGCAGCTTCCGCAGACGCCCGCTGTCCAGCTCCCGGTGGACGAACTCCTCCGTGACTCCGGCCACGCCGAAGCCGATGGCCGCCAGGTCTACCAGCAGGCTTCGGGCACCCAGTTCGATCTCCGGGTGCAGATGCAGACCGTTCTGCAGGAAATACTTTTCCAAAAACAGCCGGGAGGACGCCTTCCGCTCCAGCAGGATCAGCGGGAACTGGGCAATCTCCTCCAGGGAATAGACATGGTCAAAGTCGCAGGGATACTCCGCCCCGGCCACAAAGATGGAATGGGTGGTCAGGCACGGGAACGTCTCCAGAGACGCCGCCTCCTGAGGGGTGCTGGCAAAGGCAATATCCACCTTGCCGGATTGCAGCAGGCCCAGGACCTTATGGCTGCGGCCGGAGATGATCTGAATGTGGATGGCCGGGTACTGCCGGTGGAACCGGTCCAGGTACGGCAGCAGAAACTGGCTGGTAACGGTGTCGCTGGCGCCGATGGTCAGGTGGCCCATTTGCAGATCCCGGCTCTGGGACAGCTTTTCTTCCCCTGTTTCCAGCAGGCCCATGGCGCTGCGGACGTATTCATACAGCATCCGCCCGTCGGCGGTCAGGGTGACGCCCCGGGAGTTCCGGGCGAACAGGCGGGTCTGAAGCTCCGCCTCCAGCTGCTTGATGGACTGGCTGACGGCAGACTGGGATATAAACAAAGTCTGGGCCGCGGCGGTAATGTTTCCGGCCTCGGCCACTTCCTTGAAAACGCGATAAAGCTCCAGCTTCACGGACATAACAGCACCTCATTAAGAAAAATAATGCGTGTGGGTTTATTATCTGCGGTAATTATATCAGATATTTTCAGGAATGCAACCCCCATCTGTATTTCACCGGAGGATTCGGCATTTTTCCCGATTTCCTCTTGCTTTTTCCGGGGGCCGTCTGTATAATCGTAACTGGCTTTTGCTGCAAGAGTAGAAGCGGCGCGTTAAGTGCCGGTCGGATGGGAGGTTGCCGCCGGACGAAGGGGACCCTGTCTCCGCGGTGCCGTCTTCGCATCCGCTTTGGCAGCAGGCCCGGGGGGCCTGCGCCCTGACAAGTGCATACTCCCCAACCTCCTCCCATTTCATCCGAATTAGGAGGTATTTTTATGTCCGAGATCCACAACACCAATGCACCTGCCCGCCGGGGGCCCAAGTGGCCCGTGAAGGCCATGGTCACCTGCGCCCTGCTGACGGCTATCAGCGTGGTGCTGGCCCGGTTCCTGATCCCCACGCCCAACGAGGTGACCCGCTTTTCCTTGGAAGCGGTGCCCATCTTCCTGGCAGGGATGCTGTTCGGGCCGCTGCCTGGGGCGCTGACAGGCTTTGCCGCCGATTTCATCGGCTGCCTGTTCTCCCCCTATGGCTACAATCCCATTTTCTGCGTGCCCCCCATTCTGTATGGCCTATGCGCCGGGCTTTTCCGTCCCTGGCTGACCCGCAGGTGCAGTCCCCTGCGTCTGGCGGCGGCGTTTTTGCCGGCGGTAGTTCTGGGGTCCATCCTGTACCAGAGCTTCGCCCTGGCCATGATCTACGGCGGCGAGGCCAGACAGGCGTACTTTTTGGCCCGGTTGGCGGCGCGCAGCGTGCAGTTTGCCATTACCGGCGTGCTGGACGTGCTGGTAGTGTGGCTTTTGCAGCGCTCCGGCGCTCTGCGGGCTGTGGGCCTGCCGCCGGTGCAGTCGAAAGGAAATGATAACGCATGAACATTGACGAGACACTATCCTATATCCACGCCGTGTGCTGGCGGGGCAGCGTACCGGGGCTGGAGCGCATCGGCGCGCTGCTGGCCCGGATGGGCGACCCGCAAAAGCAGATGCGGTTCATTCATGTCACCGGCACCAACGGCAAGGGCTCTACCTGCGCCATGATGGCCAGCATCCTTCGGGCAGCCGGTTATCGGACGGGGCTGTATACGTCTCCCTTTCTGATCCGATTCAACGAGCGGATGCAGGTGGACGGCCGGCAGATCACCGACGACGAGCTATGTGAGATCACCGCCTATGTCCGCCCCCTGGCGGATGCGCTGGACCCTCACCCCACGGAGTTTGAAATGGTCACGGCCATTGCCTTTGCCTATTTTGCCCGCCACAACTGCGACATCGTGGTGTGCGAGGTGGGCATGGGCGGCGAGTTTGACGCCACCAATGTCATCCCCGCCCCGGAGGCTGCCGTGTTCTGCAACATCGGCCTGGATCACACCCAGTACCTGGGCGATACCATTGAAAAAATCGCCGCCACCAAGGCCGGGATCATCAAGCCCGGCTGCGAGGCGGTGCTGTACCGCCAGACGGCCTCTGTGGAGGAGATCATCCGCCAGCGGTGCGCGCGTCTGGGCGTTCCCCTGCACCTGGCGGATTTTGACGGCATCCGTCCGGAAAAGGCCGGACTGGAGGGCCAGGTCTTTGACTGGGAGGAGCTTGCCGGCCTGCACCTGCCCCTGCTGGGACGGCACCAGCTGTGCAATGCCGCCGTGGCCCTGACAGCCATGCGGGTGCTGCAAAAGCGTGGCTGGTCCATTACGGAGGAGCACATCCGCCGCGGCCTGGCGGCCACCGACTGGCCCGGCCGGTTCCAGATCATCGGCCATGATCCTCTGTTCATCATCGACGGCGGGCACAATCCCCAGTGTATCCGGGCGCTGGAGCAGAATATCCGGGATTATCTGCCGGACCGCCCGCTGACGGTGCTTACCGGCGTCATGCAGGACAAGGACTATCACTGCATGTACCGGGGCGTGGTGCCCTATGCCCGCTCCTTCATCACCGTCACGCCGGATAACCCCCGCTCCCTGCCTGCCGGGGAGCTGGCAGCGTATATCCGGGAGCTGGGAGCGCCGGTCACCGCCTGCGATACCATCCGCGGCGGCGTTTCCCTGGCGCTGGAGCAGGCCGGACCCGGCGGCACAGTGCTGTGTTACGGCTCTCTGTATCTGATCGGCGACGTGGAGACACAGCTGCGGGACCTGAAAAAAAGCTGAGTCCAGGGGATTCGCGAGGGACAGGCACATGGAAAAGCGCCATGTTGTCTGTCCTTCGCTTTTTATCATGGCAGTTCTACAAATTTTCCCGGCAGGCCCTAAAATTTCTGTTGCATTTTTATACCGTATCGTGTAAAATGAGAGGGACAATATAAGATTGGTAGCTGTAAGGAAGTGCTTCGCGCACGGGCTGCAACTATCACTCGGCTGACGCTTGAGTGTTTCAGTCTCCGAAACCGGGAGACTGGGGCACTTTTTGTTATTCCGCCGGGGGAGGAACGAGG
>ERZ1106943.2477-NODE-2477-length-15828-cov-4.579027_pt1 | contig 15828 bp, 10 predicted proteins | sample MGYA00403671_ERZ1106943 | MGnify/ENA primary metagenome ERZ1106943 (study PRJEB35170, sample SAMEA104062427) | human gut metagenome | biome: human gut; feature: human-associated habitat; material: faeces | place: Denmark | collected 2012-06-14 ...
TTCACCTACAATTATTCCATTGAAATTCTTGTAATGGTGGTTCTGGGCGGCATGGGAAACATGGTCGGTTCTGCCATTTCGGCAGTGCTCATCACCTTCTTAAACGACCAACTGACCAATGTGCTGACCGGAAATCTGGCGGTGTTGCAGAAGCTGTTCTACGCAGTGATCCTCGTGGCGCTTGTGATCTACCGGAACGCTCCCGGACTTCAGGGATTCCGGGATAAGTACAATTTCCGCGCCCTTTCCCAGAGACTGAAAAGGAAGAAAGACGATCCCTCCAAGGTCAAGGAGGATGCCGGATATTGGGACAGGGTACCGACCAAAATTGAGATGGATGAGATTCTTTCCACCGATGTGAAGGTGGAGAGCAATTCCTCGGTGCGGAAGGACGGTGATCGGTGATGGAAACCTTTGTGTTGGAAACCAAAAACTTGGGCATTTCCTTCGGCGGGTTGAAGGCCGTTCAGGATGTGAACCTTCAGGTCAAGAAGAACCAGATTTACGGTCTGATCGGACCCAACGGCGCAGGAAAAACCACGATTTTCAACATGATTACCGGAGTGTACCGTCCCACATCCGGAGCTGTGTTCCTGAATGGCGAAAAATTAAACGGCTTCAGTCAGGAAAAGATCAATCATAAAGGCGTTGCCAGAACCTTTCAGAACATACGGTTATTCAACAACATGACGGTGATCCGGAATGTAATGGTTGGGTTGAACAATCAACCGCAGTACCGGTGCAGTCTGTTTGAATCGATGTTCCGCCTGCCCCGGCATTTTAAGACAGAAAGAGAAATGCGGGAGAGAGCCAAAGAGATTTTAAGAATTTTTGATCTGGATGAGGATCGGAATAATCTGGCATACAACCTGCCTTACGGGAAGCAAAGAAAATGTGGAGAACATCCCCTGCGGCGATTCGCCGCACATTCTGGGTCCTCCCTTTCAGGGAGAACCATTCAAAGGAGCCTTGCAATGGCCAAACGTAAATCCGCCTCCTATATGACCCCCGGTGAGCAGATCGCCGGAACTGTTTTCTTTGTGATCTATCTGGTGGTGCTGCCCTTTGCCACAGCGCCCCTGTTCCGATTGGCGGAGCGGCTGCTGGATGCCAGCATTTCGCCCTCGCTGCAAAATGCCATCTATTATTACACACTGTTTGCCGTTACGCTCATCATTTTTCACAGCTTTCTGGGCCGCACCACCCGGAATTTTGCGGACAATTTGGGCAACGCCTGCAAGTCGATCTTAGTGGGTCTCATCGCTCTGTACGGCCTCAATGAGTTAGTCTACCGGCTGACCCGGATGCTGGTGAACAACCACACCAACCTGAATGACACCACTATCTCCGCCCAGATCCATGACGCCCCCAGAGTAACGCTGCTGATCGTAATTTTCCTGGCTCCCTTCGTGGAGGAAGTGCTGTTTCGCGGGCTGGTATTCGGCAATCTGAAAAGCAAAAGCCGGACGGTGGCCTATGTGGTGAGCTGTCTGCTGTTCGCTCTGCTCCATGTGTGGCAGTTTGCCGTAGTGCGGCAGGACATCACCTATTTCCTGCTGATGGTGCAGTATCTGGTGCCGGGTCTGGTGCTGGCCTGGGCCTATGACCACACCGGGACCCTGTGGAGCTCCATTCTGCTCCACGCCGCCGCCAATGCCCTTCATGTGTTGGCAGGTATGTGATACCCTATATAGAATCGAGCGTGGAGTTCTGTGAGTTTTTTTGACGTGTTTTCTGAAATGCTGGTCATTCTCTTCTGCATGGCCGCAGGTTTTCTCGCCCACAAGCTGGGATATCTGAGCAAGCAAACGGATCAGAATCTTTGCCGTTTGCTCCTGAGTATCATTGTGCCTTGCCTGATTTTAGGCTCCGTCTCCGCTGGAGATACCCTGCCCAGTACCGAGGAAATTCTTTCCGTTTTAAAGGTAGCAATCGTTTATTATGGGCTGGGTTTCTGTGCCGCTACCTTTGTGCCCCACCTGTTGGGTGGAACAGTCAAGCAGCAGTGTGTCTGGCGCTATTCGTTGATTTTTTCAAATATGGCCTTTATCGGCTATCCGGTATCGGTCGCTCTCTTTGGTCAGGAGGCACTGTTCTATGCCGTGATCCTGGTCCTGCCCTTTAACCTGCTGTCCTATTCTCTGGGTCCCTTGATGCTGGCTGGACAGGCAAAGTTTCGTTGGCAGCAGTTGCTATCGCCATGTATCGTTGCCTCGGTGATTGCCTTGATGGTGGCCCTGTTCCACATCAATATGCCAGCCTTACTTGGGGAGTGTCTGAACTTTACAGGCAGCCTGACAACCCCCTTATCCCTCTTATTGGTCGGTTCTCTGCTGGCAGATTTGCCTTTTGGGCGGGCATTTACTTCACCCCGGCTGTGGGCTCTGGCTGCCTTCCGACTTCTGATCCTTCCCATTATGCTGTGGCTGCTCCTGAAGTGGACCGGTATCGGCACACCTCTGGTGGCTAATATCGCCGTGATCCTCATGGCCATGCCCACCGCCCTCAACGGCAGTATTCTGGCCATGGAATACGGCGGTGACACCGAATGTATGGCCCAGAGCATTTTCCTGACCACCCTGATGTCTATTATCACCATTCCCGTTTTGGCAGCATTGCTGTAAGGAGAGATCGTATGCCTCACATTCAACAATTATCGTCTCATGTGGCCGACCTGATCGCCGCCGGCGAGGTGGTGGAGCGCCCCGCCTCTGTTGTAAAAGAACTGGTGGAAAACGCCATCGACGCCGGAGCCTCCGCCATTGTGGTGGAGATCCAGCGGGGCGGCATGGGCCTGATCCGGGTGACGGACAACGGCTGCGGCATCGCGCCGGAGGAGCTGCCCACCGCCTTTTTGCGCCACGCCACCAGTAAGCTCCGCACGGCGGAGGATCTGGCCAAGATCGGGACCCTTGGCTTCCGGGGCGAGGCTCTGGCAGCCATTTCCGCCGTCAGCCGGGTGGATGTGCTGACCCGGCGGCCGGGGGATACCACGGGTTCCGCTATCCATGGCGAGGGCGGGCACATGGAGCCTGTCCGGGAGGAGGGCGCCCCGGAGGGCACCACCATCCGGGTGTCGGATCTCTTTTACAACACCCCTGCCCGGTTGAAATTCATGAAGAAGGACAGTGCCGAGACCGCCGCCGTGGCGGGGCTGATGCAGCATCTGGCGCTGAGTCACCCGGACGTTTCCTTCAAGTTCATCAAGGACGGGCAGGAATCCCTCCACACCCCCGGAGACGGCAAGCTGGAATCCGCCGTGTACGCCGCCTTGGGCCGGGAATTTGCCAAAACGCTGGTGCCGGTACAGGGCCGAGGTGGGAACATCGAGGTGCGGGGCTTTGTGACCGCTCCCGTCAATGGCCGTGGCTCCCGCTCCATGCAGGTATTTTTCGTCAATGGCCGGTTCATCAAGTCCCAGCTTCTGACCGCCGCTTTAGAGGAAGGCTACCGGAATCAGCTTCTCAAGGGCCGGTTCCCCGGCTGTGTGCTGGAGGTGCTGCTGCCGGTGACGGCGGTGGACGTGAACGTCCATCCCGCCAAGACCCAAGTGAAATTTGCCAAGGAGCATGACGTATTTGATGCTGTGTTCCACACGGTCATGGACGCGTTGGATGCTCGCGGTGGGGCTGTGACGAAGCCGGCTCCCCCGCCGGTCCGGGAGACCCAGAATCCCCGGCAGGACTTTTTTCAGTCCATGGACGCCAAAACCTACCGGGAGCAGGGCCACAAGCCCATCGCTCCCGCTCCGGAACCGGCGGTTTCTCCCCGGCCTTCCGGAGAGAAAGTACGGCCCGCTTTCAGCGCCCAGCCGGTGAAAGGGGCGGAGCCGGTTCGGCCCACATGGAATACGGAGTGGAATACCGGCGCCCGGGTGGCGGACAGCGTCCAGCCCATCTGGCCGCCTCGGGATACTGTCAAGGCAGCGCCTGCCAGCGCCCTGGGAAAGGCCCCCGCCTCCGTGACCGCCAAGCCTGCGGAGCCTGTGGTTCCTGTGCCGGAAAAGGCGGCGGAACCCGCGCCGACTCCTAAGCCCTTTGTTCCGGCCATTCCCGCCGTCCCGGCCCAGCAGACTGCCATGGAACTGCCGGGGCAGGAAACAGTGCTGCCGGAGGCAGCCCCGTGGCGCATTGCCGGAGAGGTCCTGAATACTTACATCATCTGCGAGGATGACGCAGAGACCCTCTGGCTCATCGACAAGCACGCCGCCCATGAGCGGATGAACTTTGACCGGCTGATGACCTCCAAGGAGCCGCCCATGCGGCAGACCCTTTTGCAGCCCATCGCCGTGGAACCCGGCAAGGAAGACGCCGCCCTGCTGCTGGACAATCTGGAGCTGCTGGAACAGTTCGGCTTCGGCTGCGAGGATTTCGGTGACGGCGCAATTCTGGTGCGGGAGGTCCCGGCGGATTTGGACGCGGCGGACACCGCCGCCACGCTGGAGGAATTTGCACAGAATCTCCGCACAGGCCGGAATCTGGACGAAAAGCGGGAGGCGCTGCTGCACACCATGGCCTGCAAGGCCGCCATCAAGGGCGGCTGGACCAGCGACCCCGCCGAGTTGAAGATCTTGGTGGAAAAGGTGCAGAGCGGGGAGGTCCGGTACTGCCCCCACGGACGGCCCGTAGTGGTGCAGGTCACGAAATACGAGCTTGAAAAGCTTTTCAAGCGGGCCTGAAAACGGAAATTTCAAACAGCCAAAAGCCACCGCCGTCGCGGCGGTGGCTTTTCAACGAAAGGATGCAACAAGCATGGATATGATTCAAACGCTGGCGCAGGAGCTGAATAAGGACCCCCGGCATGTGGAAAACGTGGTCCGGCTGCTGGACGAGGGCAACACGATCCCCTTCATCGCCCGCTACCGCAAGGAGCTTCACGGTGCCATGGATGACACTTCCCTCCGGACGCTGGAGGAACGGCTCCAATACCTCCGTGGGTTGGAGGAACGCCGGAATACGGTGAAAAAGTCCATCGAGGAGCAGGGCAAGCTGACGGAGGAATTGGCCGCCGCCATCGACAGCGCCCAGACCTTGGCAGAGGTGGAGGATCTCTATCGCCCCTACAAGCAAAAGCGCCGCACCCGGGCCACGGTGGCCCGGGAAAAGGGCCTGGAACCGCTGGCACAGCTGCTGTTTGCCCAGGAGCGAAACTGCCCCCGGCCGGAGGAAGCTGCCCAGGACTTCATCGACCCGGACAAGGGCGTGGAGACGGCGGCGGACGCTCTGCAAGGAGCAAATGACATCATCGCCGAGTGGATCAGCGACGATGCGGCCGTCCGCAAGAGCCTGCGGGAGCTGTTGGAGCGGCGGGGTACTCTGCGTTCCCTCGCCGCCACGGAGGAGGACAGCGTTTACCGCCTGTACTACGATTTTGAGCAGTCCCTCAGCAGATTGCAGGGTCATCAGATTCTCGCCATCAACCGGGGCGAAAAAGAGGAAAAGCTGAAGGTCACTGTCCTGCTGGATCGGGAGCAGGCGCTGCCGCTGCTGCGGCGGGCCGTAGTGAAGCCCGGCTCCGCCGCCATGGAGTTTGTGAAGACCGCTGCCGAAGATGCCTATGACCGGCTCATTTTCCCCTCTCTGGAACGGGAAATGCGGGCAGCGCTGACGGACCGGGCTGACGAGGGCGCCATCGGCCAGTTCGCCCTGAATCTGAAACCCCTTCTGATGCAGCCGCCGGTGAAAGGCAAGGTCACCATGGGTCTGGACCCCGGCTACCGTATGGGCTGTAAAGTCGCGGTGGTGGACGGCACCGGCAAGGTGCTGGATACCGCCGTGGTCTATCCCACCTACGGCGAACGGCAGAAAAACGAGGCCATTGCCTCCCTCAGCAAGTTGATCGCCAAGCACGGCGTGGAGCACATCGCCATCGGCAACGGCACCGCCAGCCGGGAAACAGAGCAGATGGCGGTGGAGCTGATCCGCAAGGTCGGCGGGAACGTCAGCTATATGATCGTAAGTGAGGCAGGGGCCTCCGTCTATTCCGCCAGCAAGCTGGCCGCCGAGGAATTCCCCCAGTACGATGTGAACCTCCGCTCCGCCGTTTCCATCGCCCGGCGGTTACAGGCCCCCCTGGCCGAGCTGGTGAAGATCGACCCCAAGGCCATCGGCGTGGGCCAGTACCAGCACGACATGCCCCAGAAGCAGCTGGACGAGGCCCTGAACGGCGTGGTGGAGGACTGCGTCAACGCCGTAGGCGTGGATGTCAACACCGCATCCCCCTCCCTTTTGCAGCGGGTGGCGGGACTGAACGGCACCACAGCCAAAAACGTGGTGGTCTACCGGGAGGAAAACGGTGTCTTTACCTCCCGCGCCCAGATTAAAAAGGTGCCCAAGCTGGGGCCCAAGGCCTTCCAGCAGTGTGCGGGCTTTCTGCGTGTGCCGGAGAGTAAAAGCGTACTGGACAACACCGCCGTCCACCCGGAATCCTATGACGCGGCCAAGGCCCTGCTGGAGCTGACAGGCCATACCTTAGCGGATGTGAAGAATGGAGCCATTTCCGACCTTCCCGCCCGCCTCGGCGCTTACGGAGAGGAAAAGGCGGCGGAGGAGATCGGCGTAGGCGTTCCTACCCTGCGGGACATCGTATCCGAGCTGCTGAAACCGGGGCGGGACGTCCGCGACGAGCTGCCTAAGCCCATCCTCCGCACGGACGTGCTGGAAATGAAGGACTTGAAGCCCGGCATGATCCTCACCGGCACGGTGCGGAACGTCATCGACTTCGGCGTGTTCGTGGACATCGGCGTCCATCAGGACGGTCTGGTGCACATCTCGCAGGTGTGCGACAAATTCATCCGGCATCCCTCCGAGGTGGTATCCGTAGGGGACATTGTGAAGGTGGTCGTTCTGGAGGTGGACGAGAAGAAAAAGCGCATCAGCCTTTCCATGAAGCAGGCAAAATAAATTTTTTCCATGTAAAATTCAAATCATCAAGGGAGCCGGCGGCCTTTGGCTGCCGGCTCTTTTTTCGGACAAACCACCCCCGGCGCGTCTTGACGGGCAAAATCCTGCATAGACTGTCCCGAAAGGGGCGATGGGATGCTGGAAGTGCTGAATACCCTCCTGTGGGGACCGGGGACACTGACGCTGATTTTGGGCACCGGGGCGTGGCTGACCCTGCGGACAGGGGGCTTTCCCCAGCGAAATTTAGGGCGGGCACTGACCTTGTCTTTAGGGCGGGAGGCCCGGCAGAAGGGCCGGGGCGGCGTGTCCCCCTTCGGCTCCCTGATGACTGCGCTGGCCTCCACGGTGGGCACCGGCAACATCGTGGGCGTGGCGGCGGCGCTGGTATCCGGCGGGCCGGGGGCGCTGGTATGGATGGAGCTGGCGGCGTTGCTGGGACTTGCAGCCAAGTTCGCTGAGTGCATGCTGGCGGTGAAATACCGCCGTGTCCGCCGGGACGGCACCCGTTGGGGCGGACCCATGGCGGTGATGGAGACGCGGCTGGGGTCAGCCGGGGCGGTTTTGGGCCGCTTTTATGCCTTGTTCGCCCTGCTGATGGCCTTTGCTATGGGGGCGATGGCTCAGTCCGGGGCCTTGGCGGACACCTTCTCCGCCGCCTTTGCCCTGCCCCGGTACAAGGTGGGGCTGGCGACGGCGGTCCTGGCGTTGATCATTCTGCTGGGGGGTGTCCGCAGCATCGCGGGCGCCTCCACGATGTTGGTGCCGGTGATGGCCCTCTTGTACATCGGCGGCGGGCTGGCGGTGATTTTAGGAAATGGAAACCGCCTGCCGGAAGCCATGGCCCTGATGGTCCGGTGCGCCTTTGCGCCGGAGGCGGCTTTGGGCGGCGCTCTGGGCACAGTGACCCACCGGAGCGCCATCCGCTGGGGGGTGGCCCGGGGCGTTTTCTCCAACGAGGCAGGGCTTGGCTCCGCCGCCATCACCGCCGCCTGCGCTGACACGGATGAGCCGGTAAAGCAGGGGCTCATCAGCATGACCGGCGTGTTTTTCGACACCATGGTGATCTGCACCGTTACCGGTCTCGCCATCTGCTGCTCCGGCACGCTGGGAACGGCGAACGGAGCCGGACGCCCCCTCACCGGCGCGGCGCTGACCCTCCGGGCCTTTGAAACGGTGCTGGGGCCGCTGGCCCCGTGGCTCATCGGCGTGGCGTTAGGGCTGTTTGCCTTTACCTCCGTGCTGGGCTGTGCGGTTCAGGCAGAGACAACGGCATCATACCTGCTGGGACCGGAGGCGGTACGGCCCTGCCGGGTGCTGTACGGACTGGCGGTTTTTGCCGGGGCGGTGATCCCTATGGCCACGGTCCTTCAGCTGGCGGATCTTGCCAACGCACTGATGGCCTTTCCGAACCTCGTCTGTCTGCTGCTGCTCTCCGGTGAGATCGCCGGGGAATGCGGGAGAAAGGAACGGTAAAAATGGCAGTCAACAGGAAAGCGAAACGAGTAAGAAACCGGTAAGGAAGAATGTCTCCGAAGCCGCAAAGGTTCTGAAAATAGCTCCAGTGGTGCAAAAATGCTTTTTTGTGCCGCTGGAGCTGTAAATTTTCTGTGACGGCGTTGCATTTTCGTGATTTCGTGGTATGATAACCGTGGTATAAAATTTTTGAAAAGGACTGATACCATGACAAAAATCGACATCGTCTCCGGCTTCCTGGGCGCCGGTAAGACCACACTCATCAAAAAGCTGCTGGCGGAGGCCTACAAGGGCGAAAAGCTGGTGCTGATCGAAAACGAATTTGGCGAGATCAACATTGACGGCGGCTTCCTGAAGGAATCCGGCATCCAGATCTCCGAGATGTCCGCCGGCTGCATCTGCTGTTCTCTGGTGGGCGACTTCAACAAGGCTTTGAAGGACGTGGAGGCTCAGTTCCACCCCGACCGCATCCTCATTGAGCCCTCCGGCGTGGGCAAGCTCAGCGACGTGATCGTGGCGGTGGAGAACACCGTAAAGGACGTTCCCGAGATGAAGCTCAACAGCTTTGTCACCGTGGCGGACGCCACCAAGGTGAAGGTCTATATGAAGAACTTCGGTGAGTTCTACAACAACCAGATCGAGGCCGCCGGTACCATCATCCTCTCCCGGACTCAGAAGATGACGCAGGAGAAGCTGGAGGCCGCCGTGTCCATGCTCCGGGAGAAAAACGCCGATGCCGCCATCATCACTACCCCTTGGGATGAGCTGGATGGCAAGGCCATCCTCTCCGCCATCGAAAAGGTCTCTCTGGCCGATGAACTGCTGGAGAAGATGCGGGCCGAACATGAGGCCGATGAGCACGAGCACCATCACCATCATCATGACGGCGAGGAGTGCGACGATCCCAACTGCTCCTGCCACCACCATGACCATGAGCACGAGGAGCATGAGCATGAACATCACCATCATGACCATGACCATGAGCACGAGCATGACCTCGAGAATCACCATGACCATGACGAGTGCTGCGGCCATGAGCATGAACACGAGCATCATCATGACCACGGCGAGTGCGATGACCCCAACTGCTCCTGTCATGACCATCACCATCATCACCACGCCGATGAGGTGTTCATCTCCTGGGGCAAGGAGACGCCCAAGGTGTATACGCAGGCGGACATTGACCGTATTCTGACGGCGCTGGATTCGGGCGACTACGGCGCCATTCTCCGGGCCAAGGGCATCGTGAATGGCACCGACGGCGCATGGATCGAGTTCGACTATGTGCCGGAGGAGCATGAGATCCGGGCAGGCCATCCCGACTACACCGGCCGCCTGTGCGTCATCGGTTCCAATCTGAAGGAGGAAAAGCTGGCAGAGCTGTTCGGCCTGTAAGCGAAAAAATTCATGGCTGATATTCCTGTATATCTCATCGCCGGGTTTTTGGACGGCGGCAAAACGGATTTTATCAACGGCATTCTGGAGGACGGCTTTGCCCGTGAGGACAAAACCCTCCTGATCTGCTGCGAGGAGGGCGAGCTGGAATACGAACAGAAGGCTCTGGACAACGTGACCGTGGTCACAGTGGACGAGGAGGCCGCTCTCACCTGTTCCCAGTGCAAGGCATGGGAAAAGCAGTACAAGCCCAAGCAGGTCCTCATTGAGTACAACGGTATGTGGTCCATGGAGCGGCTGTACCGGGAGGTGCTGCCCGCCAACTGGGTCCTCTATCAGGTGATGACCTTTGTGGACGCCAATACCTTTGAGACCTATGCCAAGAACATGGGCCAGATCATGATGGAAAAAATCACCAACGCCGACCTGCTGGTGTTCAACCGCTGCACCGATGAGCTGAAGGCCGCGCTGCGGAAGCGGAACCTGCGGATGGTGAACCGCCGGGCGGACATCTATCTGGAGGATCTGAACGGCAACAGCGAGGACTACAACAACGGTGAGGTCTGTCCCTTTGATCTGGACCAGCCGGTGATCAACATTCCGGACGATGACTACGGTGTCTGGTATGTGGACGTGATGGATTACCCTGACCGCTGGGCAGGGAAAACCGTTCACATGAAGCTGCTCATGTGCCACTCCAAGAAGTATCCCGGTACCCACTGCCCCGGACGGTTCGCCATGGTCTGCTGTGAAAATGACGTGCAGTTCTTGGGTCTGGTGGCCAAGGGCGTGGATCTGAATAAGTACAAGAACCGGGACTGGGTGGAAGTCGAAGCCCGTATGGCTTTGGAAAATCACTCTGCCTACAAGGGCAAGGGCCCGGTAATGCACATCATCTCCATCAAGCCCTGCGAAAAGCCCGCCAACGAGGTTGTGACCTTCTGATCTACTGATATTCAAAAAGCACGTTTCCTTTTGACGAGGAAACGTGCTTTTCTTCTTGCATGCGCTTCTTATATTTGTCACCGTGCAAGCCATTGGCAAATCGGCCGCGTTTTCAATACGATTCGTATTTTTTGTTTTCAAATCGACATTTTGTATTGTAATTCCGCAAGTTTTTTGGGGAATCCCGGTTTTCTTTCCGCTTTGCAAAGCTCGCAAAATTTCGGGAATACTTGCAAATTCCGGGCAAATCCATATAATAGAGGTATTCTGGTATGAAAGGACTTTACGTTTTGAAAGAAAAGCGGATCTATAAAAGAGAACTGCCCCTCTGGGGGAGTCTGCTGGCCGCCGTTTTGCTGGCAGGCTGTATTACTTTACTGGCCTTGTGGTGCCAGCCAAACGCCCTGCGGACGGTGCTGGCAGGGTTCAAGGCCCAGCCCCTGCTGATTGTTTTGAACGCTCTCCCCATCGGACTTTTGCTGCTGGCCTTCGCCTTCCTGTTCCGGAATGTCTTTTACAGCGGGGCGCTGGTGAATTTCTTCGTCTGCGCGCTGTCCCTTGCCAACCGGGTCAAAATTGAGGTCCGGGATGAGCCGGTGTTCCCCCGGGACTTCTCCCTTCTGCGGGAGGTAGGCAGCGCCATCCAGTCCTATGACATCCGCTATCCGGTGAAGGCCATCGCCGTGGTGGTGCTGACCACCGCGCTGCTCATCGGCCTTGGGGTCCTGTTCCCCAGCCGCCCGGTGTCCTTCGCCGCACTGAAGGCCAAGCTGACAAAACGGGACGCCGTGGCCGTGTTCCCCGGCCGCTGCTGGCCGGAGCGGATCGTGGGCGCGGTCCTCAGTTTTGGCGTCCTGACTGCGCTGATCTTCACGGTGTACGCCAGCAATACCCTCTACAATTCTTTCCGGGTCAGCAACGCCTACTATGTCCCGTCGGTATTCAACGAGCTTGGTTTCCCCTACTGTTTCTGCCACCAGTTCACCACCTATCCGGTGGACAAGCCGGAGGGCTTTTCCAAGTCTGAGGCCGCCGGTTGGGAGACCGGCGGGCAGACGGGGCTGGGCAAGGACGTCAGCGTGATCCTTGTGATGAACGAGGCGTTTTCCGATCTCACCGACCAGCCTATGTTCAACTGGACGGAGGAAACCGATCCCCTGCCCAACCTCCACGCTTTGCAGAAGGACCCCCACGCCCTTTCCGGTCACATCGTGGTCCCCGGCTTCGCCGGAGGCACCGCCAATACGGAGTTCGATGCGCTGACGGGAATGCAGACCAACGCACTGTCCGTCACCGCCACCTCCGCCATGCGGGTGGTGAACCGGAATCTGGACAGCTTGTTCCGGGTGTTCGGGGCGGACGGCTACCGCACCTCCTTCTACCATCCCGGCGACGCCTGGTTCTATAACCGCGAGAACGTCTACCGCTGGCTGGGGGCGGAGCACGAGGTATTTGCCAAGGACATGAAGAATCTGGAATACAAGGGCCGCTGGGTCACGGATGACTACATGGCTGGTCTGATCGAGGAAGAATTTGAAACGGCGGTCAGCGAGGGCCGTCCCCTGTTCAACTACACCACCACCATCCAGAACCACATGAGCTACACCGCCGACAAGTACGGCGAGGGCCACACGTTCGCGCCGGTCTCCACCACGGCGGACATCTCCCCGGAGACCCGCTCCATGCTGGAGGTCTACACCGAAGGCGTCCGTGACGCCGACGCCATGCTGGGCCGGCTGACGGCTTACTTCGCAGAGCGGGAGGAGCCTGTGGTGCTGGTGTTCTACGGCGACCACCTCCCCTATCTGGGGGACAACCAGAAGGGCTACGCGGAGTTGGGATCTGAGGTGTCCATTCCGGAAAACGAGCGGGAGGACATTCTCTGCTCTTACAAGACCCCCTATGTGCTCTGGGCTAATGACGCCGCCGCAGACACGCTGAACTGGAACGAGGCCATGGCCGCGCTGAATTTGCCGGAGGACGGCGTTCTCTCTGCTTCCTTTTTAGGCAGCGTCCTGCTGGACCTCACCGGCCGCGCCGGGGAAAGTCCGTGGTTCGACTTTCTCTCCTCCCTCCGGCGGATCGCGCCGGTGGTGCAGAAGAAAACCTATATCCTGGCGGACGGCTCCGTGCTGCCGCAGCGAATTTTGAACGAGCAGACGGATGAAGCGTCCATGGAATTAAAAGACGCCGTCCGCAAGTGGCGCTGCTGGAGCTATTACAAGCTGAAATACGCGGACGTGGGTTAGACCCACTGCGAATATATGGAAAAAGCGGTTCCGGAACTTCCGGAACCGCTCTTTTGTATCAGCTTTTCGCTTCGATCTTCGCTCCGCATTTGGGACAGGTGATAACGATCTTCCCCTTCCCAACCGGCACCCGGCAGATGGCGCCGCATCTACAGGTGAAGTACTTGTGCTCCTTATCCGCCCGGCGGGCCTTGGCCCCGGCGGCGTTGTTCCGGGCCTTCCAGATCCAGCCCATAAACTTCTGGTTCTCCGCCCGGCGCTTGGTCAGGTTTTTGGAGAACATCCGGAACAGAATAAACACCATCAGCACCCAAAGGAGGGATTCGCAGATCCGGGCGGGGATCCATAGCCGCAGAAGGCTGAAAATCAACTGGGCCACCAGAATCACCAGGTAGCCCCGAAGGAGCGCCTGATTCATCTGATCCATGCCGTTCCGGCCGTACATGAACCGCGCCACCGCGCATCTGAATTTATAGAACATACGCCTGCTGCCTCTTTCCGTCGGCTCCCGCGGAACCGTAACTGTTTTTACCTTACATATTTTAGCGGATAGGTCAGAGAAAGGCAACGGTTTAGCAGCGGAGTTTACAAAAAAGTAATTTCTTTCCAAGTCATTCCGTGTTAAAATGACATACGATATGAAAATACACAAAGGAAGTGTTTGGTTTATGGCAAAGAAACAATTCAAAGCGGAGTCCAAACGGCTGCTGGACCTGATGATCAACTCCATCTACACCCACAAGGAGATCTTCCTGCGGGAGATCATCTCCAACGCCAGCGACGCCTGCGACAAGCTGTGCTATCAGGCTCTGACGGATGACAGCGTGAAGCTGACCCGGAAGGACTTCAAGATCGACCTGTCTGTCAACAAGGACGCCCGGACCATCACCGTTACGGATAACGGCATCGGTATGGACAAGGAGGATCTGGAGAACAATCTGGGCGTCATCGCCTCCTCCGGTTCCTACAAGTTCAAGCAGGAGGTGGGAGATGACACCAAGGACACTGACGTGATCGGTCAGTTCGGCGTGGGCTTCTACTCCGCCTTCATGGTCTGCGATCAGGTGACGGTCCGCACCCGGAAATTCGGCAGTGACACCGCCTATCAGTGGCAGTCCTCAGGGGCCGACGGCTACACCGTCACGGAATGTGATAAGTCCGATGCGGGCACTGAGGTCATCATGCACCTGAAGGATGATACCGAGGACGAACATTACAGCGAGTTTTTGGAAGAATGGAAGCTCCGGGAGCTGATCAAAAAGTATTCCGACTACATCCGCTTCCCCATCCGCATGGCGGTCACGAAAACGAAAAAGGTGGCCTCCTGCATGTCCGACAAGCCGGACGAGGTACCCTATGTGGAGATGGAGACCCTGAACTCCATGGTCCCCATCTGGCAGCGGAAAAAGGCCGACGTGAAGCCGGAGGAATATAACGAGTTCTATCGGGAGAAGTTCCACGATTTCGCGGACCCCCAGCGGGTCATCACCGTGTCCGCTGAGGGTGCCGTGACCTACAAGGCCTTGCTGTTCATCCCCGGCGCCACCCCCTTCGACTTCTACACCAAGGAATACGAAAAGGGCTTGCAGCTCTATTCCAGCGGCGTTCTCATTATGGACAAGTGCCCGGATCTGCTGCCGGAGCACTTCCGGTTCGTCCGGGGCGTGGTGGATTCCCCGGATCTGAGCCTGAACATCTCCCGGGAGCTTTTGCAGCATGACCGCCAGCTGAAGGTCATCGCCGGAAATCTGGAAAAGAAGATCAAGAGCGAACTGGCCAAGATGCTCAGGGACGAGCGTGAGGCTTATGAAACCTTCTGGAAGAACTTCGGCCGCCAGTTGAAATACGGCGTGGTCAGCGAGTACGGCATCCATAAGGACCTGCTGCAGGATCTGCTGCTGTTCTGGTCCTCCACGGAGAAGAAGCTGGTGACGCTGGATGAGTACGTCTCCCGGATGAAGGAGGATCAGAAGGTCATCTATTATGCCGCCGGTGACACCGTGGACAAGATTGACAAGCTGCCTCAGCTGGAGGCTTTGAAGGATCAGGGCACGGAAATCCTCTACTTCACAGAGGAAGTGGACGAGTTTGTGGCCCAGACCCTGCGGAGCTACAAGGACAAGGAGTTCCGCTCCGCCATGGACGGTGCATCCGACGAGTCCGCTCAGGAAAAGGCTAAGGAGGAGGCCGACACCCATAAGGATGTGTTTGCCTTCGTGAAGGAGACGCTTGGTGATGCGGTGGCAGAGGTGAAACCCTCCACACGGCTGAAATCGCACCCTGTATGTCTCACCGCCGGCGAGGGCCTGAGCTTTGAGATGGAGAAGTATTTCCAGCTCATGCAGCCTGACAGCAGCATCAAGGCCCAGCGGATTCTGGAGCTGAACACGGAGCACCCGGCCTTCACCGCTCTGGAGAACGCCGTGACCGCCGACCCGGAAAAGGCCAAGATCTACGCCAAGCTGCTGTACGATCAGGCGCTGCTGATCGCGGGACTGCCGCTGGACGATCCCTCCGGCTACACGGATCTGGTGTGCGGACTGATGAAGTAAGTCTGATAAGCAAAACCTTGCCCCCGGCGTGTCTTACAAGATACGCCGGGGGCAGCAGGGTGAAAAGGTCTTTTCGCCCTGCTGCCAATATTTTCAGAGCTTTTGTAAAGTTCTGAAAATATTTAATTTAAATAGCGCAGGACACCCTTCTTGGGTTTCCCGCGCACACTCTTCACCCGCAAGGGGTATGCGGCATCCGTAAAGCGGCACAGCCGCTAACGGCTGCCCTACCTTACCGTTGCGGAGAATTTACTACTTTATCGGCAGTCTCGACTCTCTTCTGATTTCCGATTGCCAGCCTTACAGCCCACA
>ERZ1106943.2480-NODE-2480-length-15816-cov-11.286720_pt1 | contig 15816 bp, 8 predicted proteins | sample MGYA00403671_ERZ1106943 | MGnify/ENA primary metagenome ERZ1106943 (study PRJEB35170, sample SAMEA104062427) | human gut metagenome | biome: human gut; feature: human-associated habitat; material: faeces | place: Denmark | collected 2012-06-14 ...
AGCTGGAGCCGCTTCTGTCCATGGTTGCTGGCGGCGATATTTCCGGCATCACGGCCTGGGATCTGCTGCTCCAGCTGGCAGAGCGTGTCAGCCCGAAGACTGAGGTGACGGTGAAGTTCCAGTTCGACCAGAATGTCGATGTGGACATTTCCAACCTGACGGTGTCGAATGATTATTTCCGTCTGACGTCCGCATCCATGGACGAGAATAATCTGCTTACGGTGAAGTGCAATTTCATCAAGCAGAGCCAGGCCATTGATCCTGAAACGGCCAACCCCATCTGCATTCTCAGTGGTGTAAAGATGACCGCTAAGAACGGCGCGAATCAGACGCTGACAATTACGAACGCTGGTTCGATCGGCTATGATATCTATCTTGGCGCAAACGCGCTCTACAGCATGGCCAAGCAGACCTCTTTCCAAGAGCAATATGGTATTTATCCCTATGAGGAGCCGGAAAATGTCACACATCCCAAGGGCGGCCATTTTTACTGCGAATCGTATCAGGAGTTCACGGATCGTTTCATCCTGGACAACGGCTCCTGGTCCGGCTGGAAAACGGTCAACGGTACATCCTACTACTTCGTCGAAAACAATGCCTTGAAGGGTATCCACAAGGTCCCTGGCCTCAACGATGAAAGCAACGAGTATTTCTACCAGTTCAATGAGACGACCGGTGCTTGCGAGGGCAAGGTCACAGGTCTGTTCGAACTTGACGGCGCACGGTACTACGCCATCAACGGTGTGGCCAAGTCTGGCTGGTGGAACCTGACGGATGCAGATGGTGAGAACAGCTATTATTACTTTGATAAAGAGACATTCAAAGGACTGAATGGCCCGAGTAGAGCATTCTTCGAGAATGTGACGTACACGTTTGATAACGGAAAGCTGTTGAAGGGAGAATGGCTGACAACCGATCAAGGAACCAAGTATTATTATGGGCCGACATTCGTACAGGGAAAATGGTATACGGTTGAAGGCGAAAAGTACTATTTCGACCCGCAGGGCTATCGTTATACAGGGCTTAGATATGTGAAAGAAAGCTACAATCACGATGATCATATCTACTGGTATGACTTTGGCGAAGATGGGATTTGCCACGGCGTATATCAGCACACAGGCCTCTTCTATCTTAACGGAAATACGTACTACACCATCGACGGAATGGTCTGCTTTGGCCTGTATTTAGCGGAAGATGGATACTACTACTATTTTGGAAGTGGCAATTATACCGCTGTTAAGAACACCCGTCACTGGGTATCCTTCCCGAATGACACTGGTCTTGCACAGGCGTTCTACGATTTTGACGAAAACGGCAGGATGATTATTGATAATCCGGATCCGAGCAAAAACGGCATTGTCAACGAAGACGGTACGCTCTATTACTACGTGAATGGTGTCAGGAACTATGCCGGTCTGATTCAAATTGACGGTGACTACTATTACGTGAACAGTTCCTGCAAAGTAGTCACGAGTCAGCGTTACTGGGTATCTAAGACCAATGATCTGCTTCCTGCCACCTTCTATAACTTCGATGCAGACGGTAAGATGACGGATGCACCGATTCCGACGCCGGATCCTGACCCGAATCCCAATCCTGATCCCGGGGTGAAGAACGGCATCGTCAACGAGGATGGCGAGCTGTATTACTATGTCAATGGCGTCAAGACCTACGCGGGCCTGATCCAGATCGACGGCGATTACTACTATGTGAACAGCTCCTGCAAGGTCGTAACAAATTGCCGTTACTGGATTAGCAAGACCAATGATCTGCTGCCCGCAACCTTCTATAACTTCGATGCAGACGGCAAGATGACTGATGCACCCATTCCGACGCCTGACCCCGATCCTAATCCCAATCCTGATCCCGAGGTGAAGAACGGCATCGTCAGCGAGGACGGCGAGCTGTATTACTATGTCAATGGTGTCAAGACCTACGCTGGTCTGATTCAGATTGACGGCGATTATTACTATGTGAACAGCTCTTGCAAGGTTGTTACCAACCAGCGCTATTGGATCAGCAAAACCAACGACCTGCTGCCCGCTACCTTCTATACCTTTGGTGCAGACGGTAAGATGACGGATGCACCGATTCCGACGCCTGAGCCTGATCCCGAGCTGAAGAACGGCATCGTTAGCGAAGATGGCGAGCTGTATTACTATGTCAATGGCGTCAAGACCTATGCCGGTCTGATTCAGATCGATGGTAACTACTACTATGTGAACAGCTACTGCAAGGTCATCACCAACCAGCGCTACTGGATCAGCAAGACCAATGATCTGCTGCCCGCAACCTTCTATAACTTTGATGCAGACGGCAAGATGACCGATGCACCGATTCCGACGCCTGAGCCTGATCCCGAGTTGAAGAACGGTATCATCAATGAAGATGGTGAGTTGTATTACTATGTCAATGGTGTCAAGACCTACGCTGGTCTGATTCAGATCGACGGCGATTATTACTATGTGAACAGTTCTTGCAAGGTTGTTACCAACCAGCGCTATTGGATCAGCAAAACCAACGATTTGCTGCCCGCCACCTTCTATACCTTTGGTGCAGACGGCAAGATGACCGATGCACCCATTCCGACGCCGGATCCCGATCCAGTCGATCCTGCAAAGAACGGTATCGTCAGCGAGGACGGCGAGTTGTATTACTATGTGGACGGCGTCAAGACCTATGCTGGCCTGATCCAGATCGACGGCGATTACTACTATGTGAACAGCTCCTGCAAGGTCATCACGAACCAGCGCTATTGGATCAGCAAAACCAACGACCTGCTGCCCGCCACCTTCTATACCTTTGGTGCAGACGGCAAGATGGTCAAATAACCAAAAGACCCATGGGGTATGGTGATTTTAGCGCCATACCCCATGGAAGATACGAATACGAAAAGGAGTACGTATTGCTTGATCTTGTATTTATCTGGCTGAAGGAGCATTCACTGATCGTGCTCCTGCTTCTGGGAACTATCTTCAATGTGTTCTGGCTGTACAGGATGCGGCGGCAACTCCAAATGAAATGGTACGCCGTGATAGCATTCTCGGTGCTGCATACGGTATGTGGTGTTTTGAGTGTAAAAGCATTTGCGTTTCTGGAAACCGGAGATGCTGGCAACATGAGCTTATTCGGCGGAGTGTTCTTTATGCCAGTGCTTTATTTCATCAGCGCAAAGGTTTCAAAACGCAATATCAAAGCCGTTTTTGATATTTTTACGATTTGCATGATCTTCACGGTGATGTGCGCTCGGGTCAACTGCATCGTCTCTGGATGCTGCGCTGGCTTAGTCATACCGGGAACGCACGTTCACTTCCCAACAAGGGAACTCGAGATCCTCTATTATATTGTGATGCTGATTCTGCTCATCCCCAGAGTGAAAAAGAGCAAGAACCCCGGCAGTATTTACCCACTTTATATGGCATCCTATGGAGCGTTCCGCTTCATTGATGAATTCTTTCGGACGTCCTCTACGGGGATGCTATTCCACCTTTCTCATGTCTGGGCAGCCATCGCATTTGCGGCGGGACTCAGCATTTACATAGAAATAAACGCCAGAAATCATCAAAGAAAGAAGGTAATAAAGAAATGAAAAGCACATTGAAGCGATTCCTTTCGCTTGTGCTCTGCATGTGCATGGTCATGGCACTGCTTCCAAATGTGACCATGACAGCGTTTGCAGCAACCAGTGGCACTGTGACAGGTTTAACCGACGAAAATATCGGGCTGAGTTTTGAAGGTGATGCAGATGATGCTTGGTCGGCCAATGGTACGAGCATTATCGGCGCAGCTACCAGCACGGGTGGAACATGCGGCGATACACAGCATAGTTCCACACTGACAATTACAAATAAGAAGTCGACAACAGCAACCCTTTCTTTTGACTATACCATTGAACAGAATAGTGGAACGATTCAGGTAGATGGTACTGTAGTTTCTTCGGGTGCCAGTTTTACCAAGGAACTGGCGGCAAACGAGAGCGTTAAAGTATACATCAAGTCTGGCAGCACCAGTGCTGCCACGAAGATCACCCTTACCAACGTGGTTCTGGTAAGCGATGTCAATGCAACTGCGACTTTCGTGCCTGCTGAAAACGGTACTTATACAGTAGACGGAAAACTCATTACCGAGGAATATAGCAACACGCAAAGCTCCATGACTGCTTATCAGGTAGTGGCGACTCCGGCGGATGGTTATCAGTTCATGGGCTGGTATGATGTTTCTAACGAGAAATATATCAGCACGTCTGCAAAGGCTGCGTTGAACATTGAAAATGACTGCACTATCACAGCGCGGTTCGCAAGTAAAACGGCGGCCCTGTTTGAAACCGGCGGCCAGCGGTTTGCAGACCTGAATGAAGCGGTTGTTTATGCGCAGGCAAACGGTCAGTCCAAGATCACCTTGGCTACAAACGGTTCGATCAGCGGTACTTATACCATCCCGACGGGTATTACCCTGCTGATTCCGTTTGATGAGGCGGGAACGCTGTATACGGATGCTCCTGCGGCGATTCGGACGACTCCCGAGTCTAAGCCTTTCCGAACGCTGACGATGAGCGAAGGCACTTCTATTACCGTCAATGGTGCCATCAGTTTGGGCGGCAGATATTTTGCAGCTGGCGGCGGTCAGCAGGGACGTCCCGTTGGTGATTATGGATACATCAAAATGGCGGATAACAGCTCCATTACGGTCAAGAACGGCGGCAAGCTCTATGCATGGGGCTTTATCTCCGGCAGCGGTTCTGTTCTGGCGGAATCTGGCGCAACCGTGTATGAGTTCTATCAAATCGCGGACTTCCGTGGCGGCAGCGCATCTTCCGGCATGGGCCATGGGGTGTTCCCATTTTCGCAGTACTTCGTACAAAATATCGAAGTTCCCTTGACGTTGAATGCCGGCGCCAATGAACAGGTTTACAGCGGCGTTTTTGCAATGAGCACCACATATACTACTGCTATTAATTTCATTGGTGACAACGGTATGTTCAAAGTGGAATCCGGTAGCTTTACTAAGGATTACGATGAAAAGACAGACCGTCTTGTATTCACAGTAAACGGCGAGGCGGCATTGAACACGTTGTCGCTGACGCTTGCAAGCATGGATGTCGACTCTGCAAGCTATGTGCTGCCTATCACCAACAACATTACCATCAATATTCAGTCCGGCAATGTGACCATCAATCAGGATGCAGCTCTGCTGGCGGGCGTTGAGGTCAATATTGCCGAGGGCGCTGGCCTGACGGTTGCAAACGGGAAGAATATCTATTTCTATGACAGCGATGAGTGGAACTCCGACAACTTCGTCTGGGGCCCCTGCAAGTTTAAGTCCGTGGCCTATGCGCCTGGTAAGGCATATAACCGTTCTAACAACGATTTGGTCGATGCCAAGATGAATGTGAACGGCAGTGTAACGGCGATTGGCGCCATCTACACCACCAAGGGCGGTGCAAATATCTGCTCCAGCAACGGCACCGGTAAGTACATTCAGCAAGGCACACCCGGTACGGAAACCGAAACCTATCAATATAATGCGGGCAGCAATGCAGTGACTATCCCCATCACCGCTGCCAAGCTACACAACGCAGACGGCTCTTACACCGAAACTGCGACCGCAAACGCTGGCGATGTTATCAACTATGTCAATGGCGTCTGGGGCGGCGAAGAGCCTGCGGAGCTGACGGTTACCTTTGAAGCCAACGGAAGTGCGGAATACCCGGTCGAAGGCACGATGGCCCCGCAGACCGTAACTGCAAAGAAGGATACGGCGCTGAATGCAAACACCTTCACCCGTGAAGGCTACAACTTCCTGAACTGGAATACGGCGGCTGACGGTACTGGCGACTCCTATGCGGATGGTGCGACTGTTAATCTGACCGAGAACACCACTCTTTATGCTCAGTGGGAGGACAATCATTCTCTCACCAAGGTGATCAACAAGAAGGATGCCACCTGCACCGAGTGCGGCTACACCGGTGATACAGTCTGCGCCATCTGCGGCAAGGAAATCACCAAGGGTGAAACCATTCAGATCAAGGGTCATACTGAGGTCATTGACCCCGCAGTCGCGCCGACCTGCACCGAGCCCGGCAAGACCGAGGGCAAGCACTGTGATGTTTGCAAGGAAGTGCTTGTTAAACAGGAGGTAGTCCCTGCGACCGGCCACAAGCCGGAGATTCGCAATGCGGTCGAAGCGACGCTTACGACGCCCGGTTACACCGGCGACACCTACTGCTCTGTCTGCAATGAACGGCTGAAACAAGGCGAGGAAATTCCTAAGACCGGCGCACATATCACTTGGGTAATTGATGGCCAGGTCGTAGCTGAGGAAGATTATCTGAAGGGCACCATGCCTTCCTTCAAGGGCAGCACAGATAAGGCTCCTGACGAGAACTACCGCTACACCTTCACCGGCTGGAGCCCGGAGGTTGTGGTTGCTGAAGAGGATGCCACTTATACGGCACAGTACTCTGCAACTGCACGTGTGTTCTACACCATCACCTTCAACGCCAATGGTGGCGAAGGCAGTATGGAGCCTCAGCGCTTTGAGGTCGGTGTGGACACTGCCTTGAATATCAACGCCTTTACCCGTGAGAACTACAAGTTCAACGGCTGGAACACTGCCGCAGATGGCAGCGGAGCCACCTATGCCGATGCGGGCGCAATTCTTGAACTGACCGGAGATATGACGCTGTATGCACAGTGGCAGATCTGGAACGGCTGGTTTACGGATGTGAACGGCAAGCAGTACTACCAGAACGGCGTACTGCAGAAGACCGGTTGGACCGTCATTGACGGCAATACCTATTATCTGGACACCGAAACCGGATACGCGGCTACCGGAATCACGACACTGGTCCCCAATGGAGCAACGGAAGAAGCCCGCTGCGTCTTCGACGCAAACGGCGTATTCCAGAGCAACGTTACCGGTGTTTACAGCGTCGGAGCGGACACCTATTGGCTCAACAGCGGCATCATCGAAGAAGAAGCCGGCCTGAAGCGCGTTGTCAAGGAGAACGGCGAGGTCAACTATTATTACTTCGCGGTTCAGAAGAATCTGGAGGAGCGTGAGGGCCTGACCCTCTCGGCGGCGGTGAAGAGCACTGTGCTGAACGGCAAGGATTGCTGGCTCCACAAGACCAATGGCCTTGCGCTTCCTGAATGGGGCTACTACTTCGATGAGAACGGTGTCATTCTGCACGACGAGGACACCGGCAAGAACGGAATCCTGAAGGCTGGCGAAGATCTCTTCTACTATGTCGACGGCATCAAGGCTCCTGCAGGTATGATCAAGATCGGTGACGATTACTACTATGCCAACAGCAAGGGCCAGCTGATCGTGAACCAGACCTACTACTGCTCCAGAATGAACGGTCTGATGGAGGAAGGAACCTATGCCTTTGACGCAAAGGGCAAGCTCATTCCGGGTGCTACGGACAAGAATGGCATCGTGAAGGACGATGACGGCGTGCTTCGTTACTATGTCAACGGCAAGGTAACCTATGTTGGCCTGATTGAAATTGACGGTGATTTCTACTATGTCCGCAGCAGCGGTGAGGTCGTGAACGATTGTGTGTACTACATTTCCTGGACGCATGGCCTGAAGGAAGCCGGCTACTACACGTTCGATGAGAACGGAAAGCTGACCGGCACTCCGAAGAATGGCATCGTCGAGGAAGATGGTGTTCTGCATTACTATGTCAACGGAACACTGACCTATGCGGGCCTCATCAAAATTGGCGATGATTATTACTATGTGAATTCCAAGTGCGAAGTGGTACGCGATTGTGATTACTACATTTCCTGGACGCATGACCTGATGCCCCAGGGCAGATATCACTTCGACGCAGATGGCAAGCTGACAGGCAGCGTCGCACCTCTGAAAAACGGGATCTACGAGGAAGACGGAAGCCTGTACTTCTACAGGAACGGTGAACGTACCTATGCCGGTCTGATCCAGATCGACGGCGACTACTACTATGTGCGTTCCACCTGTGAGGTCGTCCATGACCGCAGCTACTATGTGTACTGGACGCACGGCCTGATGCCGGAGGGATATTACAACTTTGACAGTGCTGGCCGGATGATTCTGGACAGCGAAACCGAGTAAATACACTGGAACCGCCGGGGCGCACCTTGGCGCCTCGGCGGTTCTCTTTTATCACACAACATCGGAGATGAGAAGGATGAAAGTGCTGTTTGTCAATTTGGTATATGGGACTGGAAGCACTGGAAAAATCATCGCTGATATCATGAACCTGCTGAAAAAGTATGGCAATGATGTAAAGACTTTATACGGTACGGGAGCATGCTCCGACAATGCGGACACAGTGAAGGTGTCTGGAAAGCTGGAGTATTACTTTCACAATGCAGTATCACGATTCACAGACCATGCGGGACTATATTCCTGGGCGGCGACCAGAAAGATGATCCGAGAAATCAGAGCGTTTCAGCCTGATCTGATCCATCTGCACACGCTGCACGGCTTCTATGTGAATTACGAGATGCTGTTCCGCTTTTTGAAGGAAGCGAATATTCCCGTCGTTTGGACTTTGCATGATTGCTGGACTTTTACCGGCCATTGCACACATTTCTCGCAAGTCAAGTGTATGCAATGGCAGACCGAGTGCCGGGACTGCAAATTGCTGTACCGGTATCCGCAATGCTATTGGAAAGGCGATGTAAGGCATAACTTCCTTCGCAAAAAGAATGCCTTTACCGGTGTAAAAAGTCTGACCATCACAACGCCCTCGCAATGGCTTGCGGATCAGGTTTCACAGTCGTTCCTACAGAACTATCCGAGAACCGTTATTCCCAACGGGATTGACCGCACGATTTTCCGCCCACAGTCCAGCAGCTTGCGTGAAAAGTATCATCTGGAAGATAAGAAAATCGTCCTCGGGGTAGCCAATGCATGGAATGCACGCAAGGGATTGCCAGACTTGTTGACGCTTGCTGGCCGCCTCGGCTCTGACTATCAGGTGGTTTTGATTGGCCTAATCGAAAAGCAACTGCCGAATATTCCTTCCAATGTGCTTGGGCTTTTACGCACGGCAAATCAAATCGAATTGGCGCAATGGTACTCTACCGCAGATGTGTTTGTGAACCCTACCTATGAGGAAACCTTTGGCCTGACTACGGTAGAGGCCCAGGCATGCGGAACGCCAGTGGTGGTATACGAAACGGACGGTTGTCCTGAAACGGTAGCACCGGGAAATGGACGCTTGATTCCGCAGGGCGATATGCAGGCACTGGAGAATGCCGTGAGAGACGTGGCAGACAGCAACTGGCGTGCGGACCCTAAAAAAATGGTGCGTTTTGACAAGGACACGGTGTATCAAGGCTATGTCAAACTCTATGAAAATGTTTTGTCTACTTTGGGAAAAGGGCGTGTGATGGCCACATGAGAATTCTTTTTTGCAGTAACTACTTTACGCATCATCAGATCCCCCTATCCGATGCCCTCTATGAATTGACAAATCACAACTATTGCTTCGTGGCACATAAAGAGATGGATGCAGAGCGAAAGGACCTCGGATGGGGAAATGATTTGGTGCGTCCATATACCTGTTCGGCATCAGACCAGGAGGTTCAGAAGCAATTAAATGATCTGGATGTTTTGATAGCAGGTTCCTTTCCAGAGCGTCAGACAAAGGAATACGGCAAAAAGGCCAAATTGTTTTTCCGATATTCCGAGCGACCGCTGAAAGCTGGAAATCCTGTTTTGAAATATATACCGCGATTTCTCAAGTGGCATTATTACAATCCACCTTGGCGGAAGACATATATGCTCTGCGCCAGTGCCTATACCGCGGGGGATTATGCAAAATTCGGCCTTTTCCATAATCGGTGCTACAAATGGGGTTACTTTCCGGAGACGATCCGGTATCCCAGCATTGATGACTTGATTGACCGCAAAGCAAAAGCAACCATTTTGTGGTGTGGACGCTTTCTGGACTGGAAGCATCCGGACGATGTGATTGAGGTTGCAAAGAGACTCCATGAGGCAGGATGCTGCTTCAAAATCGAGATGATCGGTACCGGTGAGATGGAGCGGCAGCTCAAGCAACAGGCTTCGGAAGCTGGACTTCTGGATGAAAATGTACGGTTTCTTGGGGCCATGTCTCCGGAAGCCGTGCGTCGTCATATGGAAAGCGCAGGCATCTACTTATTCACAAGTGACCGCCAAGAGGGCTGGGGCGCTGTGTTAAACGAGGCCATGAACAGCGGCTGTGCGGTGGTTGCCAGCGATGCAGCAGGGGCAACACCTTACCTCGTAAATGACGGCGTGAATGGAAGCGTTTATCACTCCGGCAATATTCAGGAGCTTTATGAAAAGGTACGACGGCTTCTTGAAAATACGACTATGCAGTATAGCTTTGGAAAAGCGGCGTACCTGACGATTACAGAATTGTGGAATGCAGAGGTTGCCGCAAAGCGATTTTTGCAGCTATCACAGGCACTTTTGAACGGCACAGACGCTTCCGGCTTGTTTGCGAACGGTCCATGCAGCCTCGCAAAGCCGCTGCGGGAGGACTGGTATCAAAGATGAAGTTGAAGACTATCAAAAAACGAATTGTGATTTACCTTGTCAATCATGTCTTGGCCGGAACACGTTTTTTCCCCGCAAAGAGGAGCCTTCTTCGTTCCATCGGCTATGAGATCGGAGAAAATACCAAAATTGTCGGGCCGATTCATAATACAGGGACGCTCCGCATTGGTGCGAATTGTTGGATTGGATGCAATCTCACTGTCCATGGAAATGGGACAGTGACGATTGGAGATAACTGCGATATTGCTCCGGATGTCACCTTCCTGACAGGTGGACACCAGATGGGCGACCATAGCAGGCGGGCTGGAAAAGGCGAATCCTATCATATTACAGTAGGCAGCGGCGTATGGATCGGTGGTCGGGTTACGCTCCTATTGAATACGAGCATTGGGGATGGAAGTATGATCGCAGCCTGTGCCTGTGTTCCTAAAGATGTGCCGGCGGATACGATGGTGGCCGGTGTCCCAGCCAAAGTGATGAAGGAGCTTGAAGATTTTGCTGCAGTCGCTCAGAAAGAATAAAGTCGTTAAAAATGCCGGATGGATCATCGGTGGCAAAGTGGCGAACAAGCTGCTGGCCTTTGTCGTTGGTATTTTTGCGGCGCGCTATCTTGGCCCAAGCAATTACGGCCTGATCAATTACGCGGCGGCATATGCGGCATTCTTTGCCTCGCTCTGTACGCTTGGCATTAACAGCGTGATCGTTAAGAACTTTGTGGATCATCCGGATCAGCAGGGCGAAACAATTGGAACGACCCTGCTGCTGCGGGCGATCTCAAGTCTGCTGTCTGCGCTGGCAATCATCGGCATTGTCAGTGTTGTGGACAGAGGGGAACGTCTCACCATTGTGGTTGTGGCGCTGTACAGCATTGGCCTCATTTTTCAGGTGTTTGATACCCTCAACTACTGGTTTCAGGCCAGGCTCCAGTCCAAGTATTCCGCCATTGCCGAACTCGTCTCGTATGCGGCAATGTCTGTGTACAAAATTATTTTGCTTGCGCTTGGGAAAAGCGTGGAATGGTTCGCCGTTGCAAGCGCATTGGATTACATCGTACTTGCGGTGTTTTTGCTGATTGCTTATTTCAAAAATGGCGGAACAAGATTCCGTTACTCTCTGGAAAAAGCAAAGGAGCTTCTGCAAAGCAGCGGCAGCTTTATCATAGCCGGGCTGATGGTCTCCATCTATGCTTGTACAGATAAGCTGATGCTCAAGCAGATGCTTGGCGCAGATGCCGTCGGACATTATTCACTTGCTTCGACGGTCAGCGTTTCATGGGCCTTTATTCTCTCAGCAATCATTGATTCCCTTTATCCGGAGATCGTGCAGAGTTTTCAGAAAGACCGCCTGCGCTATGAGCGGAAGAACCGGCAGCTCTACGCAATTGTTTTTTATGTGTCCCTGTTCGTATCCGCAATGATCTGCCTTGTCGCAAAGCCTTTTATTTTGATTCTCTATGGAGAAAACTATCTGCCGGCAGTCGGGCCTCTGCGCATCGTGGTTTGGTACACAGCGTTTTCCTACCTTGGTGTTGCCAGAAATGCATGGATGGTATGTGAAAACAGGCAGAAATATCTGAAATACCTGTATGTCAGTGCGGCTGCACTTAATGTTGTGCTGAACCTTGCGCTGATCCCATCGTGGGGAGCATCTGGAGCCGCTGCGGCCTCGCTAATCACCCAGGCTTCGACAACAGTGATTCTTCCCGCAATAATAAGGCCTTTGAGACCAAACTGTAGACTGATGCTTGATGCAGTACTTTTTCGCGGGATTTTTCCAAAAAAGAATGAAAGCACAGCAAGGAGAAATTGGAGATGAGTGTTCTTTTCGGCAAAAGAACAAATGCCGCTAATACAATAACTATTGTGGGGCTGTTCCTCTTTTCGGTCGGTGCCTTCAATCTTCCTGGTCAAATTTTCTTCGCATTGACTCTTTACTTTTTTATATGGAAATCGAAAACCATTGTCATTGAAAAGCATGATGTTATTCTCTTGCTTTTTTCGACATCCTATTTTGTTATTTATACTTTTAACTTTGGATTTGCGGTAAAAAGTCTAATCATATATCTTTGGGGACCTTGGGCAGCCTACTTGTTCGGAAAGTGGTTTGTTTTATCTGATAATAGCGACCGTTCGTTTCAAGAAATGACGAATACGCTAACATTTGGTTTCTTTCTGCACGGCGTTTTGAATCTGCTCGCATATCTTAAATCAGACTACTATGCGCAATATGCTTATCAAAGAGTGTCCGTCGATTTTTGGCGTGGTGACATGGTTTCAGTTATCTCTACGGGGTTTATGTTCACATTTGCGGTTGCTCTTTCAACTTCAATCCTGTTCTCCCATTGCGGGGTTCGAAAAAAGCTTATAGCGCTGGCGGTTCTATTGATGAGTACGTTTGAAGCATCGTTCTTTGCCTATCGAACGATGATATTCATTGTTTTAATTCTTGTTGCTTTTAACCTACTTCGTTGGCTTCATGACTCATCTGTGCGAATCAGCAGAAAAGCTTTGCTCATTGGGCTTGCCGCGCTCTTTTTTGTTGCGATATTTGCAATTGTGTTCCTGAATGCTTTCGGAATTCAAGATGAATTGCTGTCTTTGAAAATTGTACGGCGACTGCTATACGATGACAAATCTTCGAGGTTTAAAACATGGACCTCATATTTGTTTTCGGGGGATTGGCTTCGTTATCCCTTTGGAGGCCAGAAGAGTGAATTCGCATATCACGGAGAGTGGGTACACAATCTATGGCTTGATATTTTAAATAAGGTTGGACTGATTCCCTTTGTAATCGCTGTAATATTTACGATAACGAGCATACGGTCTGCATATGGTGCCGCTGTGCGTATGAAAAAAACAAACCACAATTTGCTATCAAATCAAATTGCAAGTTTAGGTTTAGGTGCATTGCTGATCTGTATGCCTGAGCCTGTTGTTGATGCAAATCCGTATTTTTTCTTTGCTATTCTAATGCTATTGGGTGGCATCAAAGGAGTGGAGTGCTCATTCGGCAAGGAAGATACCGCTGAATCGGAAAGGGGATTCTAAAGACATGTCTCAATTCAAAGATAAAATACTGCTCATTACCGGTGGGACAGGCTCCTTTGGCAACGCTGTGCTGCGCCGCTTCCTGACCACCGACATTGCAGAGATCCGCATTCTCTCACGGGATGAGAAGAAGCAGGATGATATGCGGCATACCTATCAGGAGCTGTATCCGCAGTATGCGGAAAAGATCAAATTCTACATAGGTGATGTGCGGGACTACCGTTCCATCGACCCGGCGTTCCGCGGGGTGGATTATGTATTCCACGCAGCCGCCCTCAAGCAGGTACCCTCCTGCGAGTTTTACCCCATGGAAGCGGTCAAAACCAACGTGGCCGGTTCTGACAATGTGATCTCTGCCTGTGTGGAAAACCATGTGAAGAAGGCAATCTTCCTGTCTACGGACAAGGCGGCTTATCCCATCAATGCTATGGGCATGACGAAGGCCGTCATGGAGAAGAATGTGATCGCCCGCTCCCGGCAGATGCTGCCCGGAGATCCGGTTCTGTGCCTGACCCGATACGGCAACGTCATGGCTTCCCGCGGCTCGGTCATCCCGCTGTTCTGCGACCAGATCGACGAGGGGAAGCCCCTGACGATCACGAATCCCAATATGACCCGTTTTATGATGACGCTCAGCGATGCCGTAGACCTTGTGCTTTATGCCTTTGAGCATGGCGAACAGGGCGACCTGTTCGTGCAGAAGGCCCCTGCTGCGACCATCGAGACGCTGGCACAGGCTGTGCTGGAGCTGAAGCACTCCAACCTTGGCACGACGATCATCGGAACGCGGCATGGCGAAAAGCTCTTTGAGGTGCTGGTCACTGCAGAGGAAATGATGCGGGCGGAAGAGCTGCCCGGCTTCTTCCGCATTCCGGCGGACAACCGGGATCTGAACTATGACAACTATTTCAGTAAAGGCAACCCGGAATTCGGCAAGATCGAGCAATATACCTCACACAATACACACCGGCTGAATGTGGAAGAAATGAAACAGCTGCTGCTGAAGCTGAAACTGTTCGGAGGAACTTGCTAATGAACGTATTGATTACCGGCGCAAACGGATTTGTTGGGAAAAATCTGACGCAGCGTCTGTATACGCTCAGGGACCACAGAGACAGGACGCGACCGACTTTACAAATAGAGGAGATCTTCCTGTGTACACGGGAAACCGCTCCTGGTGTATTCACGGAATATTGCCGGAAAGCGGATTTCGTGGTCCACCTGGCTGGTGTGAACCGGCCCCAGGATCCGGGAGAATTTGCAGCCGGAAACACGGACTTCACCCGTACCCTGTTGGAGATGCTTCGGGAAAGCGGCAACCGCTGCCCAGTGCTGCTCTCCTCCTCCATTCAGGCCAGCCTGACCGGACGATATGCCGAAAGTCCCTATGGGCAGTCCAAAAAAGCGGCGGAGGAACTGCTCCTCGCTTACGGCAGAGAAACCGGTGCAAACGGGATGATCTATCGTCTGCCGAACCTGTTTGGCAAGTGGTGCCGCCCCAACTACAATTCGGTGGTGGCAACCTTTTGCCATCATATCGCGCGGGATCTGCCGATCACCGTTTCAGACCCGGCAGTCGAATTGGAACTGGTCTACATTGACGACCTGATTGACGAGATCCTGAATGCCATGGAGGGCCATCCCAACCGGACAGATGGGGCGTATTGCAGCGTTCCGGTCAGTTACCGCGTGACGCTGGGCGAGATCGTCCGTCTACTCCGAACGTTCCGGGAGCAGCCGCAGACGCTTTTGCTGCCAGAGATCCCGGATGGCAGCTTTGCAAAGAAGCTCTATAGTACCTATCTGTCCTATCTGCCGCCAGAAAAAATTGCGTTTCCGCTGAAGATGAATGTGGATGAGCGAGGCAGCTTCACGGAGCTTCTGAAGACCGCCTCCTGCGGACAGGTCTCCGTCAACATCACGAAACCGGGTGTCACCAAGGGACAGCACTGGCACAACAGCAAGTGGGAGTTCTTTATGGTCGTGGCCGGACACGGACTGATTCAGGAACGTCAAATCGGCTCAGATGAAAAGATCGAATTCGAGGTCAGCGGCGACCGGATCCAGGCTGTTCATATGTTGCCGGGCTATACCCACAATATTATCAATCTGAGTGAAACGGAAAATCTGGTGACAGTCATGTGGGCCAACGAGCAGTTTGACCCCAGCCATCCGGATACCTACTTTGAGGAGGTGTAGCAATGGGAAAGCTGAAGCTGATGACGAT
>ERZ1106943.2488-NODE-2488-length-15776-cov-4.230583_pt1 | contig 15776 bp, 9 predicted proteins | sample MGYA00403671_ERZ1106943 | MGnify/ENA primary metagenome ERZ1106943 (study PRJEB35170, sample SAMEA104062427) | human gut metagenome | biome: human gut; feature: human-associated habitat; material: faeces | place: Denmark | collected 2012-06-14 ...
TACGTAAGTAAGCATATCAGTTTCTTTTTTACAGAAAGAATTAACTCTGATATTAAGTAGATCAGAGTTAACAGGTATGAAGTCTTTATCATAAAAAAGACAGTTTCCGGTGTCATATGCAGGTGCCATTTTTATCAGCCTGTGCTCTTGGCTGCTATACAGAAAACCAAAATTATTATAATGTCTGTCCGTATTGCTCAGCACAAAATCTGTTAAAATCATATATGTATTCAAGCTGAGCCCGAACCTGGCCTTCTTCCATTCCGTTCTGGGCTGCTACATGAATGATCGCTTCGTATTCGGACTGGTCATTTGGAATCTTATAATTTTTTATCAACTGATAGGCAGAAACTAGTTCGGTATCAGGAGAAGTAAATGATGGAGTCAGGCAGCAGGGGAGTTCCTCTCCATTAATCCGTATCATTTCAATTTCATAAGGAATATAATTTTGCCACCCAAGTCTTTCGTGAAGTCGGCAGGCAATCGTTTCGTTTACTGCCTGCTGTCCATAATTATTTGTGTTGATCTTCATGAGATAACGAGTCTGATTTCGGATCACCCATTTTTTTTTCATTTCTCCGTTCACGGAAGAAGCCGGAGAAAAGCAGGAAATATGACCGTCTATATCTATCTTTCCCGTATCTGTCAGCAGATTTCCAAGTTCATCAGAAAAATCATTTTCGAAAAAATTTATATCTTTCCAGTATAATTCTCTGCACCGGCAGCCAATCCTACATAACCGGCTATGATGCCAATACCAGTATTCGGAGATGAGATATTTGCATCCACAAATCCCACATTTCTACATTCTCCACACAATACCCCGAAGAAACTTCTATACATACCCGATTCGCAAGTTAAGTTTTTAACCACATGGTTGCGTCCATCAAAATCAATCCATTTATGGTAACCATTAGCATCATTTAGAGGCGCCCACTTGATCCCCTGCATATCAATATCCGCACTCAAGACAAAATAAGTCGTTTGTTTTTCAATGAGGGCTTTGCTCATATTCTGAATATGGATAGCATTAGCAATCACATAAGGATTATTTTGAGTTCCGTCTCCATTGGCAAAATCTCCTTCCGGTTCGTTGTCATGTCCTCCATAACTAGCATAATCTTCTCTATCCAATTGCCACTCTAAAATAGGGAATCCCATATCTATATTCCCAACATTATGCCATGGAGTCCCCCAATTGGCAATTCTATTCTGCAAAGTCAGGACACTTTCGCCCACTCCATCATATTTTCCTGTCGAAACGGAGCCTACATTATCCTCCGGAGAAAATCCTGTACAAACCATATCCTCCCATGCATAACATTCAGATGCGACAGGATCTGCCTGATGTCCATTTTCACCTTGAGACAAAGCTCCACAGATACGTCCAGATCTAGCAGCAGGTCCTGTCATTTTCCAGTTCCAAGCAACACAGGAAGTAATTTTAGCTCCTTCGGAAGGAAGGGCAGCAATACCTCCCACTGAATTGGCACCAATTAATACACCTGTAGAATAGCAATATGACACCTCGCTGTTTTCATACATAGAACCTACAATACCTCCACATTCATCTCCTGTAGATATAACCTCTGCTGTGGAATAACAGTTTTTGATATAACAAATCTGTCCTCCATACGGTCTACCCATACGGGAAGCTATTCCACCAGCATACTTTCCTTTCACTTTTCCGGAGACGTAACAGTTTTCCACCTGCCCTGTCTTCTCTACAGCGTTCGGAGCTTTCACTCCGATATAACCGCCGATAACCCCTGCCCCACTATTAGTAGCTGCTTCTACATGGGCATTATAGAAACCGACATTTTTACAAGTCCCGGCCAAAATACCGAAAAAACTGGCATACGCTTTATCCGTACAGGTGAAATTCTTTATAATATGGTTATTTCCATCAAAATAGATATAATAGTCACCGTTTGAGTTCAATGGTTCCCAATTAGATACAGACTTCATATCAATATCAGCCCCCAACTGGAAATAAATCATCTTTCCTTTCACCAAAGCTTCACTCATATTCTGAATCTGTATCACATCCATAACGAGATAGGGCTTGTTCACTGTTCCATAACCTTTTTCAAAAAGCCCGCCTGCTCCGTCACCCTCATCTCCGTCATCTATGTCTGTGTTTCTATCCGGCGGAATACGGCTATAGGAATCCATCGGATTAAAATCAGAGCATGAGAAAGATAAAACAGCCATCCATAAAATGGTCCAATATCTCATTACCGAATATGTACTTATATGATAAAATTTGTTTTTCATAATCTTCTTTTTTATTTTAGATTTCTACTACAATCACCATAGGATAATGATCGGATAAAGAACTGACAATAGTGCGGGTAGAAAGCACCGTAGCATGTTTCACAAAAATAAAATCAATTCTGGTCTTTTTAGAAGGAAATGTAAAGAGAGCTCCATGCTGAACGGCCGCTTCCCGATATGCATCTTTTAATATACCACTTTGACAAATCGTAGTGGCTATTTCGGGAGCATCGGGAGTAGCATTAAAGTCGCCGGTACAAAATGCGGGAGTATTGTCTTTTGCTTTATCGGAAACTGCATCTACCAGCATTTGACATGCGTGTTTTCTGGCATTATCAGCCAAAGGCATGTGAGTTTCAAAAAGATAAAATTCTTTTTGAGTCTTGCTATCCTTGAATTTTCCCCATACACAGAAACGTTTGAAATTTGTTTCATCCCATCCGTTGGAAGGAATTTCCGGAGTTTCGGAAAACCAGAAACGTCCGGCATCCAGTAATGTGTAGCGGCTCTTCTTATATAAAATGCCACTCATCTCTCCTGCCTTGTTATCGTCATTTCCAGTGTCACGACCATAAGCGAGAATCTGATAATCACTCGCAAGTTGAGTTCCTAAGTAGGAACGTTGTTCCCAACTGGCTTCTTCGAATCCACAAATCTCAAAATCGTAGTCTTTGATTAATTGTGCCACACGTTCCCGTCGGTTAGTCCATCCTGTACCAGTCTCCACCTGTAAGTTATAAGTTGCTACACGCATGGACGTTTCAGTCACGGGGTCTTCGTCTTCCTCGCCATCTCCTGTATCCCACGTGAAATCAGGATAGTACAATGAATTGTCTTTATTATCTTCACAACTGCTGGCAAAAACAGAGAATATGAAGGAAATCAATGTATATATTACTATCTTTTTCATAAATCTATTATTTATATCTTTTATACTTGTTATTCATTCCATCCCGGATTTTGGGTTACGACACCGTCAGATAGTGTTATTTCCTGTCTTGGTACCGGATACAGATAATCACGGTTCTCATTCCAGGTACGGTCGATCCAGCTATAGCACAACAAATTGCCATAATTACCTTCTGACAATGAGGTGCCGCTTCCATCGGAAGCCAATTTTACATACGTCACACTTCCAACATTGGGTTGCGAAGATGTGGTGTAGAAACAGACATCATTTGTTCCGTCTCCATCAATATCATACGCTTTATTGATAGCTGTAGCAGGAAGATAAAATCCTTTAAAGGATTGGGCCATACATTGTCCCTCTTTCCAGCGCATCAAATCATAATAACGGAAGCCTTCCATGACTAGCTCTATCGCACGTTCCCGGCGGATTTCCAGAATCACCCCTTTGTTATCTCCTGTGACATTCACATAACCGGTTTCCGGAGCACACATATAAGGGTCCGGAGCAAGGTTTGCTGCGTTCATATTCAGTTTTCCCGTAACTCCTGCACGTGTCCGTAATTTGTTTACCGTATTGTCGATATCAGCTTGCGTCAGTGTGCCTAATTCTGCCTTTGCTTCGGCATAGTTCAAATAAACTTCTGCCAATCTGAACAGAGGAAGGTCATTGCTTGAATCACCTGTATAGCTCATATTATCATTTGCATATTTCAGCAGGTGGTATCCGGTCATCGTGACATTCATATTTATATTTGAAGTACGGATTGTTTGCGCTAAACGCGGATCACGATTGACTATTTCATCCTTGAACTCCATTGTTGCATAATTGGGTTGGTCGGTGAAACGGTTGCCGTTCTTCATTAAATAATAATTGACCAGTTTTTTCGAAAGTCCGGGACGGCCTAATGTCGGAGAATTCTCAAAAGCCTGTACTTTATGAACCAGACTCAAATCATTATTATAATCCCTAGCCAATATGATTTCCGCATCAATCGCATTCTCGGATTTAAAGAGATTACGATAGGACTGTGAGCCGGATTGATACAATGAATATCCTCCGGAAGCAGTCATAATTTCATTAGAGGCACTTACACAGTCATTCAAGTATTTCTCATAATCACCCAATCCATGATATTTACGATAAGTACCTTCAAATAATCCTACACGTGACTTTAATGCCTGGGCAGTCCACCAGGTTACACGATAAAGTTCTTTTGTCCGGTTGGTTTCTTTAAAAACCTCTATGGCAAAATTAAGATCTTCCATTATCTTTCCCATCACAAATTCGCGTGAATCCCTGGCTTTGTATAAATCAGCATCATCCGAGCCAAGTACTTTATCGTACCAAGGTACATCTCCAAAACGTTTCACCTTTTCAAAATAGAAATAAGCGCGGAAGAAGCGTGCCAGGGCTTCATATTTGTCGCGCACTTTCTGGTCTTTACAGTTTCCCAGATTATCCAATAAAAAATTAATTGATCGCAGTGCACTCCAACTCCATCCTCCACCCGTTTCCGGAATGACACGTTGTCCACTCACTTCATCGTCCAAAGGTGATACGATCAACACATCAGCATTATCCTTGTAAATATCGCCATCACCCGGGAAGTTATTCGAATAGAATTGATTACTGTATAATCGTAATTGCTCTTCATTCGTAAAATAATCCTTAGTCGTCAAGCGATCTTTCGGATTTATATCCAATATGCTTTCACAAGAAGCAAATAACAACGACAGACCAACAGTCGCCCACAATGTATATTTCATTATTTTCATACTATATTCCTTTATATTCGTTATTATCAGAACGTTATATCTACACCAAAAGAGTATGTCTTTGCCCAGGGATAAATATTTGCGTCACTTTTACTTGTTTTCCAGCTGTTACTTGCCGATGCTTGTTCCGGATCAATATAATCGGAATGTAGCTTAGTGAATGTCAGCAAGTTCTCACCACTAAAGTAAACACGTATTTTCTCGAAACCTATTTTAGAAAGCCATTTATCCGGCAATGTGTAACCAATAGAAAGATTCTTCAACCGACAATAAGCCAGATTCTGCAAATATTTAGTATTAACCACTGCCAATTCACGATTACTACCGAGAGCCACATATCCTCTGGGACGTGGGAAATAAGCATCTGTATTTTCTTCACTCCATACCTGACTCATAAAGTCGGAAGGAATAAAACTAGCGTATGGTCGGGAATAAGGTCCCCAAAACATGGACGTTTCAGCACCAGGATACCAGTTTTGTTTGCCAATGCCTTGAAAAAGAACTGAAAAATCAATCCCATACCAGTCTGCGGAGATTCCGAAATTATAATTATAGCGCGGCAATGAGTTACCGATCACTTTCATGTCTTTTCGGTCATTAGCCGATGTTGTCTGCTCAATCTTGTTGTTACCATCCAAATCGACAAATTTGAGGTCACCGGCATGAAGTCCATTATCCAAAGCGCTTGCATTAATCATTTGGTTAACGAACGATTGGTCCACTTTATAATTCCTTGCTTCTTCATCCGTTTTAAAATAACCGTCTACTACGTATCCCCATATTTCGCCCAACTGCTGTCCTTCGTAAGGATCAGTCAGCGTTCGGTTGGGATTATCATATTTTGTCACTTTGGAGGTGTTATCTCCGATACCAGCCATTATCCGGTAGTTGAAAGGCTTGCTTGCCAAAGTAAAACTATCTCCCCAAGTAATAGATGCTTCCCACCCTTTCGTACGCAAGTCTGCCACATTCATTCTGGGAGAAGAGGCACCATATACGCCAGGCAAAGTCTTTCCTGCCATCAACATATCTTTGGTATCACGAATATATGCATCAAAAGATACATTCAAACGGTTATTAAGAAAACCCAAGTCCAAACCTATATTTTTTGTGATTACAGTTTCCCAGGTCAAATCGGTAGAGTTCGGAGCTGACTCATAGGCATAATCGCCTTTCGTAGTATCTCCGAAAGCATAGTTCATTACCGCTCCGGTATTAATCAGTTGCAGATAGTCATAATAGCCTACTGTTTTCTGATTTCCCAATGATCCGTAAGACAGTCTTAGTTTCAGATTGCTTACATAGTTTTTGGCTTGTGTAAAGAAGGCTTCTTCACTGACACGCCATCCGGCAGAGAATGACGGGAAGAAACCGAAACGATGTCCTCGACGGAAACGGGAACTACCGTCATAACGTCCGCTGGCTTCAAATAGATAGCGGTCTTTATATCCATAATTCAAACGATAGAAAAAACCAAGAATCGCATATTCCTCTTGTCCTCCGGTTATGGATATATCATCACCTTTTGCCAGGTTAAAATCATCGAGAGATTCAGAGAGTAACCCGTTACGTTTCATTCCCAGTTTCTTGAAATACTTATAATCATAGTTACCTCCCACAATGACCTTTACAGAATGTGCATTTGCGAAGGTATTGTCATACGTCCCGTATAAGTTGAAAGTTTGGCGTATCTGGTTGTTTTGTATTTCCGACAAATAATTGCCTCTGGTACGTCCGTTATCCATTGTGATTGTTTCTCCCGGATTTCTGGAGTATAATACATCTACGGAACGATTCAAATTCTGCTGGTTGTAATGCGCCCAGCTGTAATTTGCACGAACCTCAAAATGTTTGATGGGTTTCAATACGGCCTCGAACGTAGTTACAAACTCATATTCACGATCCCGGTTATGGTGGCCGCCATTCAATAATACGGCACTAACACCATCTGCCACTTCTCCTGTGTCTGTCAGACCTGTTCTGTAAACCAGGGTTCCATCCGGATGCATCGGCACAATACTTGCCAAAGCATGCCGCCCGGCTCTGCTGAAAACATCATTTACTCCCGATAGCCCCGGATAAGTATATTCAGAATGATAATAAGAGGTATTGTTACTTAATTCAAACCAGGAAGTGATATTAGCGATGATTTTTGAACGAAAAGTATATTTCTTAAAACGGTCCGGATCTATTCTGATAATTCCTTTCTGATTATAGTAGTTGCCTGATAGCATGTACTTCACTTTTTCGGTTCCTCCCGAAACCGTCAAGTTATGTTCCCAAGTGGGGCGGGTATTATCAAACAAACAATTATACCAGTCAAAGTTGCCGTAATATTTATATTCTCCATTTTTTTCTACCACCCATGGACGGGAAGGATCTTCCACTTTATCATTACGGCGAATCCATAATTCATGGTAATCTTCTTGGGTATAATGTGTATAAGGGACGCCCTGGTATGTTTTGTAGAACATATCATTGATACCGGCCGAATAATAACCACGCGTCTCAAAATCCGTAGAAGTTGTCGTTTCACCAAAACTGAAACGACCGTTATAGCTGACATTGGTCTTTCCTATCTTTCCATTCTTGGTTGTAACCAAAATAACTCCATAAGCAGCACGGGCACCATATACGGCAGCAGCCGAAGCATCCTTTAAAACACTGATGGATTCTACGTCATTGGGGTTTACCTTATTTATATCTCCCTCGATTCCATCAATGATAGTCAGAGGTGCTGCATCCGCACTAATGGAGTTGACTCCACGGATATTGAAGCTTCCCCCTTGTCCGGGACGTCCCGAACTAAAGTTTACGTTCATATTCGGTACAGAACCTTGCAGAAGCTGTGATAAGTTGGCAGCAGAACGGGTCGTCAGTTCATCACCCGAAACGATAGCAACGGCACCAGTCAGGTTTACTTTCTTTTGCGTACCATATCCCACCACTACCACTTCTTCCAGTGTCTTACTATCTTCGCGGAGAACTACTTGAGACAGATTTCTGCTGGTAGCAGCGTAATTAACCGTAATATATCCGATGTATGATACTGTAATCGTACTGTTTTCGGGAACATTAGCCAAAGTATAACGTCCGTCTACATTCGTTATTGTACCCAAAGAGCTGCCTTGTACCATCACACTGGCGCCAATAATCGGCTCTCCTTTTTCATCGACTACCCGACCGGATATATTTCTTTTGTTCGCATTACTGGTTTGTTGTTCAGAATCCGTAACTTTCTCCTTCAAATAAATTTTTGTTTTTCCGATCTCATAGTTTACGTTAGTACCGAGAAACAAATCATTCAGAACTTTAGATAGTTCCTGATTCTTTGCTTCTACCGTCACTATTCGATCCGGATTGACGATCGTACGGCTATAAGCCACCGTAAGACCAGTTTGCTGTGTAATAGCAGAGAATACTTTCTCCAGCTTTACTTGTTTAAGATTCATTGTCACCTTTTGGGCAGAAGCGGACACGCTTATGATTATCCCCAGCAACAATACGAGCAGAACTTTGTGTTTCATACTACTTGCTTTGATTAAAGTTAAACTTAGATTTAAAATCTCATTTATGCTTAGTAGACACACAAGTCAAAAAAGCGGGTGAGAGAAAAAAGAGTTTTTTTGCATAAGCCTAATTTATTTCATAACATTCTTATTCTAAAACAGTAAAGGCTGCGTATATACACAGCCTGTCCTCATTCTATTATCCTATCCAGTATATTTTACTTCTTTCCGTCCTGTTTCATTCGGACTGTCACTTCTTTCCGGACTTCATCATATTCAAATTTTACCGGCGCAATCTTTTCCAAATCCTGAAGCACTTTCTCCAGTATCGTATTATCCGAGGTCAACGTATATACATATTTCGATGCTTGCTCATCCTCTATCTTAAAGTTTACATTATACCAGCGGTTCAGAACCTTGACCACTTCTGCCAGAGGAGTATCTTTAAAAGAAATCACATTGTCTTTCCACATTGAGACTTGCTTTGAATGATCGTTTTTGATTATCCGGCACTGGTCACTTTCTTTATTATATATCAGTTTCTCGCCCGGCAGTAACGGGTATTTTTTTGCAGAGGAGAGAGTCAGATTTACATGTCCTTCATCCAGACAGATCACAATGTCTTTATTCTCCGGGTAGGCTTGTACATCAAAAGAAGTACCCAGTACATGAACGGAAGGTCCGTTCAGATTAACAATAAACGGACGTTTTTTATTCTTGGCTACCACGAAATAGGCTTCTCCCACCAGGAAAACTTCCCGCTTACTCAATCCGAACTTTTTAGGATACTTCAACCAGGAATCCGAATTGATATAAACTTGTGTCCCGTCTTGAAACATCATCTGTATCCGCTCTCCTTTGGCAACACGAATTTCCTCATATTCCGTAGTGCCGAATAAATTCACCCGGGAATTGATCTGTATATAAAGACCTATCAGGAAAATAACGGGAATCAAGATTGCAGCCACACGGAAGCAGATACGTTTGATCTGTTTGCGTGATATGTTCTTTTGGATCTGATGGTACATCTTTTCTGAAGGTATAGTATGGTCCACATATATTTCTGCCGTTTCGGCTTTTAAATGTTCTGCCTCCCGAGTCATCACAGCATCCAGGTAAGTGTTCCCTTCTTCTGTGGCAAACCATTCCGCCACAAATTTTGCATCCTCCGGTGTAGCAACTCCGGCAAGCACTTCTTCTATTTGTTTATCAGTGGGTCGATTCATTCTCTTTTTATCTTAAATAGTGGACACTTAAATATGTCATTAGTGTGACAAAAGTAACAATTATTAGCATTTTACTTAAATGAATACGCAGCATTTTCAATGCTTCCGTATAATGTGTTTTGACTGTATTAACAGACAGATTCATCCGTTCGGCTATTTCCTGATTCGTTAGTTCCTCTTTCACTTTCATCAAACAAATACTGCGTTTCTGTGGCGGAAGCATATCTACCGCTTTATAAAAAGAGGCCATCAATTCTTTCTTCTCCAGATTTTCTATCAGATTATCTTCGTAGACAGGTGTCGATTGTGCTATTTCATAGTTCTTGCTGATTGCACTATTCTCATTACGAATCAGATTTAAGACATGATTTTTCGTCATAGTGAACAGATAGTTTTTAAGGCTGATTCCTACATGTAGTTCCGACCTAAATTCCCATAAACGGGCAAAGACATGTTGCACTACATCTTCTGCCATGTCTGCATTCATTAAATAACGGTAAGCTAATACATATAGCAGCTTATGATATCTGTCATAAGCTTGTGTAAAAGCTCCTTTATCTCCTTTTTCTATGAAGGAAAAGAGCTTCTCGTCATCTGTATTAGTGTATTGAGCTGATTTATCTAACATTCCTTGGATTTTGTTTAATTGTTTTTCCAAAAGAACAAAAGACGTATTACAATTAAGTGTCTTTCACAAAACAAAAGTAGTAAAATTTAGAAAAGGTGGCACACATTCCAATAAAAAAAGTCCCCGATTAACAATCCCCCACTATAAAAGAGGATCCATTAATCAAGGACTACTCCATTAACTAATTAACAATGTATTATAAATGATAGGTAACAATTCTTTCTTCGGGTGAATCAATCCAGAGCCGCCATACTCCTTCCGACACTTTTTCCGGTGTTCCGATATTTGCTTTAGGTGGACGACGGCTTTTGATGGTTAGATAGCCTTTCCCTTCTGTTGCTTTCACTTTCATCGTTTTGCTGTTCATATAGACATGGATATTGCCATTCGGTGTGGGTACAGTGCCTTCCATCCATTTCAATCCTCCCAACACAGGAGTAATAGCAAACTCTTTATATCCTTCTTTTACAGGTTTCACTCCCAGATAATATTTGCCCAACAGGTAGATAGGACTCGCTCCCCAGGCATGGCACAAACTCTTGCCATAAGGACGGCCATACATGGCAAGATGTTGCGTTCCGGTTTCTTCCGGGTTATATTTTTCCCAGAAGGAGGTAGCCCCTTCCTCCAACATTCCTCCCCAATAGGCTTTCATTTCTTTCATTACAGCATCTTGTTCGCCAAGGGCACAAAGTGCTTCCAGTTCGTAAAAACGCATATAGGGAGTTGTTATTTTCAGAATACTGTCATTCAGAAGAACAGAGTTCTTGATGGCTTGCTGCTTATCTTCATTCAAATATTGAAAGAATACAGAAAACATATTTGCATAGCGGGTGACTGCATCACTTTGCTGACCGTTGACACAGTTATGTACAAATGCCTGTTTCTGGTTATTCCAGAAGGTGGGTTCTAGTTTTGCTTTCAAAGCGACAGCTAATTTTTCGTATTTTTGTTTGCTATTAGTGTCTCCAACCAATTCTGCACACAAAGCCATCGTTTCCAGACTTCTGCAAAATAAGATTTGTTCAAAAGAGAGTTCGCCTTTCTTATCCAGATAGCCGTCCGCCCAGTCCACAAATACCCAGTCGCCGGTCATGCCTTCTACCATGCCATTCTTATTGGTACGTCCCAACACATAATCCATCATTGTTTGCATACGTGGATATAGTTGGTTGACAAAATGGCGGTCGCCACTATACATATAATAGTCATATACGCTAAGGAACCAGTAGAAAGTATAGTCCATGATTGTATTACTGTGGCTGGTTACAGGATCCTTGCCACGAAGTAACCAAATTGTACGTTTGACGGACTCGTTATCAAAGAAAAGATAATAATTCATCAAATAACTTTGGATGGCATCGCCACTCCATACCCAACGGTCACGTTTGATACCGTCAATAAAGAATTCGCGGGTAGTGAGATGCATGGTGTATGCGCCAACTTCCCAAATACGATTCAGTTCTTCATCATTGCAACGGAAATTTCCGCGGTATTCTTCAGGAAGATATTCATATTGCATGGAGACTTCTCCAATCTGTACACCCGGTTCGTGAGTTACATAGACATAGCGAAAAGCTTTACTGTTCTCCAATGTATATTCGTTTTCAGAATTACTCAAGGGAGAAGTGCTGCGGATAGCAAGGTCGGTCACTTGTCCCGGTTCGAGCAAGAGTTTGTCCAATGTTTCGCAATATGCTTTATCTTTTGCTTCTTCCGGGCTTTCACCATAATAAATTTCTATTTTTCCTTTTCCGGAAAGATTCTTCAATGTGATGAATCCGAATGTTTCTTTTCCAAAATCATAAAGGATACCTCCTTCGGACTGTTCTGACTTCGTAACAGGTTGCTGCGGTTCACGCATCAGACTGAATTGGGAAGGGCGTTGGGTAGCTCCGTCAAAGTTCCAGCATCCGGCATCCATATAGATAGTGGCAGATGTGTCACTGGCTTTTCCGCTCTCGTCAATCCATTCTTTATCTTCGTAAGTCACACGCCAGGAAGAGTCTGAATTCACTGTTTTTCCCTTCACATAAATAGTGGGAGGAGTTGCCTGATTCCAGACTTTAATGTTCAGATTATGTTTTCCGGCCGGAAGCAACATGGTTTCCGGCATACCGAACTGGAGCTTTCCATCCAGTTTGACGTTGTACTTTCCTTCGGCAGCAATAAAGATCTCTTCCGGCTCGGAAAGATTCAGTTGCTTGCTGAATTCTACGACAACATAATGACTGTCCGTTTTCCAAAAAGGAGGAAAAAATGCACCTCGTTCCGTACGACGGTTATTCATTTGATTTCCCAGCCAGATCTCGTAGTCTCCCGGATACCATATCCAGGTCTGGGCAAATGTGCTGCTTGCCAAAGACAAGGCACTAAGCAATATCATATATTTCTTTTTCATTTTTCTTTCTATTACTAACAAACTGAATCATAAGAAATAATTCGTTCCACAGTGGTTGACGTTTAGTTCCACATCTGTTTCCCTTTAGTTCTACAATTGTTTTCCTTTAGTTCCATATCTGTGGAACGAATCACGTATTACAGTTAAATGACTTGTCAATACCTACTGGATATTTAGTAAATCCTTATATCCTGCTTCCAGTCCCGCACGTTCACGAACATCATTATCCACCTTCGGGCCATTGTTCTCCCATACATTTCCCGGGCCATTGGCATTTTGCAGATACTTCTCTCCTTCTGTCCAATTATCACGTACAGTAATAAAGGAAGAACCTTCATCCGTATAAAGATAGAACCAGTGATTAGGATCGTGCACATACCCCGGCTTATAAATACTATGCACGCAATTCTCCGTTACATAACTTTTCGGCTGCGAACCGAGTGTGTAAATACCTGCCACATCATACATGTGTTTCGCATAATGATGAATCAGATTGGCATGTACTCTGTTATTACGCATACAATTCACAGTTTGCGTCCATCCCCAACCAAGACTGATGCCACTATAAGGCACTTCACTGATTTCATTATGCTCGATATTGACGTCCCCTACATATCCCGCAGCAATGGCAAGACATCCCCAATCTTCATTGCCTATTTCCGTGAAATAGCAATTATTGATATGTTGCTGTGTGCATACTTCCCGACGGTCAGCAGGGTCGTATGGCAAATGCGTTTCATGGGCAGCCGGAGAAAAACTGCCGACTAACAGACCATTTCCTGCAATATCGCGGAAGAGACAGCCACGAACAACACCGCCTTGCACCGCTTCTTCATAATCCAATCCGGTCGAGCCTAAATGCTCGAACCGGCAACGTTCGAAATCAATCTGCCTTGCAGCAACCACACGAACAGCAGCTGCGGGACGTCCCAACCATCCTTGGTTATCCAACGGATGATTCAAGTAGTTCCGTTGCATTTTCGGATCAATCCGGTAACCATCTGTCAGATACATACCTGCCTGAAGAGGTACATGTCCTTTTTCTGACGGACGCATCCACGTAGTATAGGAAAAAGTAATTTTCTCGAAACGAATATGACACACAGGACGATCCACAGTTCCTTCCACTCGTACTAATGTCTCAACAGCAGGCACGATCACTTCCGCCTCCTGCATCTTCTCTCCTTCCCGTGGATAATAATACACTCTACGGGCATTCATATCGTGATACCATTCGCCCGGTACATCCAATAGCTCACGGGCATTCGTCAGATAGAAAGCGGAATTATGTCCGTCCGTCGTCACCATTGGACGCGGCCAAGGATGTTCAAACTGAATCCGGCTTTCCGGCTGGTGAAAACGTACCGCCGCACTATCTCCCTGCACTTCAATAGACCGAATCCGAAGATTAGCCACACACCACATCTGATGGAGTACCATCTCGGCATATTCAGCCTTCATTTTTCTCTTATTATCAATAAGTCTGCGTACCGCAACCGCAGGAACATAAAGAACTTCATTATTTTCATCCACGCTGCAAATACGGTTCATCTTTTCGAAATCCTCTACATCACGGGCACGGACAGCCTTTTCTCCATTCACCCACAACTGACGGAAATCCAATGGACGCCCATTAAATGTCGGCACATCTGCCACCCAGAGCTTTCCTTGTTTCTTCCAATTCTTGATACGGACTCCCCCACTCAACACCACCTTTTCATCGGCTGCCGAACGGATCACAGTCGGGGATTCCTTTGTCCCACTATCTTCCGGACGAATAAAAACCGGCTCATACAGAGCGTACGTTCCCCCTTCCATATAAACAGTGATTCCTCCCTGCATACGGTCATCTCCCGTCCTCCGCCATTCACGTGCCTGCCGTAAAGCAGCAGTCAGCGTTGCTTTGGGAGACTGTCGGGTTCCATCATTAAAGTCATTACCTTTGGGAGAAACCCATATCTCACCGGACCATAACCAATGACTACACAAAATACATATAGCCGTTAAAAATAACTTTCTCATCCTCATTTCTTTATTTTTCCTCCTGATTTCTTCATTTCTGTATCATGATTATCTGGCAAGAGGCATCCATACGGTCATCTCTCCTTTTCCTCTATTTCCCCAGGCATAATAAGGAATCAAACGAATATCCACCGTTTTCTCTGTCTGAACCACCGGACGATAAAGTACTCCTTCCCAAGAAATTGCAGGTGCCAGACGCGCTTTACCTTCGAGCGCTACAATCGGACTACCCTCAATCGTGATTTTCTTCGGAGTCAATTTTATATCAGCAGGAATCAATACATTATCAATCCTTTCCCCGTTTGCAATATCCATACTTTCCAGGCAATAAACCAACGGTCCGCGCTTCACGACCACCTGATTACGAATCTCCTCTGCTAACGGATGAGCTTCGAGCAAACGCACAGGCATATCCATCACTAACTCCACTACATCCCCCTTCTTCCATGCACGATTTACTTCCGCATACGAATTTGCCTTCGCATTGACTTGCAACGGCTGTCCATTCACCCTAAGCGTAGCCTTTTCACACCATTCAGGGATGCGTAAGAAGAGCGAGAAAGTACCTGCCTTACGAGGAACTTTATCCAACGTTACACGTATATTTCCATCCCAAGGATAATCCGTTTCCTGTGTCAGAGCTACTTCTCCCTTCTCTTTCCAAGTCGTTGTCAATGTATTTGCCCCATACAAATTGCAATAAATCCCTTCCGGGCTCAATGTATATGCATAGTTTTGTGCCTGACACAGCGTACGCAATGTGTTCGGAGGACAGCAGAAACAACTGATATATTCTGTCCGTTCCTTCGGCCAGCGAAGCGTGTAAGGAAGATCGGCACTGATACGAAGCGGATTCGTGTAGAAATACTTCTTTCCATCCAGACTAATACCGCTCAATACACTATTATAAAGACAAGTCTCCACAAGATCGGCATATTTCGCATCCCCTGTCACTTCTAGCATCCGCCAGTTGAACAACATATTACCGATATTGGCACACGTTTCATTGTGAGCAGTACTATTCGGCA
>ERZ1106943.2501-NODE-2501-length-15710-cov-13.824593_pt1 | contig 15710 bp, 10 predicted proteins | sample MGYA00403671_ERZ1106943 | MGnify/ENA primary metagenome ERZ1106943 (study PRJEB35170, sample SAMEA104062427) | human gut metagenome | biome: human gut; feature: human-associated habitat; material: faeces | place: Denmark | collected 2012-06-14 ...
TTTCAGACTGAACACGGCTTATCAGCCCTTGATTTTCCATTCTTTCCAGCATCGTCGTAAGAGATGTTATCGCTAATCCGCATTTGACCGAGAGTGACCTGATCGAGATTCCATCCTCCTGCCACAGCACATAAAGAATGCGCCCCTGGGCTCCATTGAACGCATCAATATTCTTTTCGCTGAGAATCTTCTCAAAGATTCGGTCTCCAAGCTGTTTTATTTTGGTAACAAGAAATCCGCCGTTTATTTTCATGCAAATGCTCCTATATAGTAGTTTACTTCAAATAATACCATATAGGAGCTTTGTTGTCAAGATGCTGTATGTCTAAAACATCCGGCGAGTTTTTCATAGCCTGCGCTTTTTGTGTTCTTTCCGCCCGAAAGCATTGACGCACCGCGCCGAATCCTGTATCATGAAGCTGTTCATTCGGCTGTTTTCGCCCGTTTGGGCATTGTGCAACTGCTTTTTCTTATTATGAAAGGAGTCCTTTCCTCATGGCGATGAATCTGACCCAGAAAATCCTGTCCGCGCACCTGCTCAGCGGCGAGCTGGTTCCCGGCTCGGAAATCTCCATCCGCATTGACCAGACGCTGACGCAGGATTCCACCGGTACGATGGCGTACCTGCAATTCGAGGCGATGGGCGTCAAGCGCGTCAAGACAAAGAAGTCCGTGGCGTACATTGACCATAACACGCTGCAAACTGGCTTTGAAAATGCGGATGACCACTATTACATCCAAACGGTGACGAAAAAGCATGGCATTTACTGCTCTAAGCCCGGCAACGGTATCTGCCATCAGGTGCAGCTGGAGCGCTTCGGCGTGCCGGGCTACACGCTGCTCGGCTCGGACAGCCATACGCCCACGGGCGGCGGCATCGGGATGCTTGCCATCGGCGCGGGTGGACTGGACGTTGCGGTCGCGATGGGCGGCGGCGCGTATTATCTGGCGTGCCCGCGTGTCGTCGGCGTGCGCCTGCATGGCAAGCTGTCCTACGGCGTTGCGGCGAAGGACATTATTCTGGAAGTCCTGCGCCGGCTGACCGTCAAGGGCGGCGTCGGCAAGGTGATGGAGTACATCGGCGACGGCGTGAAAACGTTGAGTGTCCCGGAGCGTGCAACGATTACGAACATGGGCGCGGAACTCGGCGCGACGACCTCCATCTTCCCGTCGGATGAAGTCACCCATGCGTTCCTCAAAGCGCAGCAGCGCGAGCAGGACTTCGTGCCGCTGTCCGCAGACCCGGATGCGACGTATGACGAAATCCTCGACATTGATTTGACCGCGCTTGAGCCGCTCGTCGCGAAGCCCCATATGCCTGACATCGTGGAAACCGTCAAGCAGTGCGGCCCAATTAAGGTCGATCAGGTGTTTATCGGTTCCTGCACCAACTCCTCCTATACGGATATGATGCGTGTTGCCCGCATTTTGAAGGGTAAGACTGTGCACCCGGACGTAAGCCTGGTCATCGGCCCCGGATCGAAGCAGGTGCTGACGATGCTGGCACGCAACGGCGCTTTGGCGGATATGATTGCGGCGGGCGCGCGCATTCTGGAATCCGCCTGCGGGCCGTGCATCGGCATGGGACAGTCGCCGCGCACGAACGCCGTCTCCGTTCGCACGAACAACCGCAATTTCTACGGCCGCAGCGGAACAAAGTCCGCCGGCATTTACCTTGTCTCCTGCGAGACGGCGGCTGTCACGGCGCTGACTGGCGTGCTGACGGATCCGCGCTGCCTTGACATTGACCTCGACATCCCGATGCCGGAGACGTACACCGTCAACGACAATCTGGTCATTCCCCCGGTCGCGCCGGGCGAAGAGGACACGGTGGAGGTCGTCCGCGGCCCGAACATTCAGCCCTTCCCGCTGGGTAAGCCGCTGGCAGAAGCGATTTCCGGCAAGGTGCTGCTGAAGATGGAGGACAACATCACCACCGACCACATTGCGCCATCGGACGCGAAGCTCCTGCCGTTCCGCTCGAATGTGCCGTACTTGTCGGACTTCTGCCTGACCCCCGTGGACGCGACGTTCCCGGCGCGCGCGAAGAAGGAAGGCGGCGGCATCCTCGTTGCGGGCATGAACTACGGGCAAGGGTCGAGCCGCGAACACGCCGCGCTTGTCCCGCTGTATCTGGGTATCCGCGCCGTCGTCGCGAAGTCGTTCGCCCGCATCCATCAGGCGAACCTTATCAACAACGGCATTCTGCCGCTGACGTTCCAGAATGAGGCGGATTACGACCGCATCGCGCAGGGCGACACGCTGAGCCTGCCGAACGTCCGCGAGACGGTGGAAAGCGGCAGCAACACGTTTGTGCTGCATAATGACACGAAGGATGAGGATTACATTGTGCTGATGCCGCTGACCGCGCGCCAGCAGGGCTGCATCCTCTATGGCGGGCTGCTGAATTATACAAGAGAGAGCGCAAAGGCGGAATAAGATAGTTTGTCCCCCGGAAGTATGGGCTTCCGGGGGGATTTTGGCGTTATTATTTCCAGGGGAATAGAAAATCTGCTGCTTTTGCTACAATCAAGGGGGAAGGAGACTGTCCTGATGAAAAATATCAAGTACACCGTCACGCATCCTATCTTTGTGTTCATGAAGAAGCATTTCTGCCCGCATTGCAAGGCAGCACTCACAGTGGAAACGGCGCATCATTTGGTGAACTCCCGTTCCGAAGAAGCAAAGAACTACGATTTTTCCACGGAAGACGGCAGGATGATTGGCACAGTTGACTTCCGCAATCCGTATTTTTCCTGCCCGAACTGCCATGCGGAGTTTTCGGTGGAAGAATTGTGGAAAATGGAGCAGGAGAAAAGGGCAAGCAGATAACGCAGGAAAACTGAAAAATGCCCCCGGAGGCATGGCTTCCGGGGGCATTTTCATATTATAGGTACTTCTTGAATACTTTCTTGAATTTCAGTGACATCTCCATCATCCAGTCAAACTGTGCATTCCACGCGCTGCGATTGTCAAAATCGACCTGTCGTGTCAGCATAATGCGGCTTGCTTTCTTTTCTGGAAGTTCCCGCCAGTCAAGCGTAACGCCCAATTCCTGCTCAATGGCATTCTGTTTTTCAAATAACTGATGATAAAGATCCTTGTCGCCGCGAATATACAGTTCAACAACAAGCAGATTTTCTGTTTTAACCGCGCGTAAGCAAATATCATAAACAGATGAGCCAATGCTCAGGTTCATCCACATTTTGTTTGATGCTTTTCGCTTGCCAAATTGCCTTGCGAACTGCGCGTTCGCATACGCATAGTCATTGAAGGCTGTCCAGTAATCCAAGCGGAACTGCTGGCTTTCTGTCTGCTGCTGATTTTTCTTGACGCTCTTAATCCAGTCATTCGGCTTCTCAATCACGCTGAACTTCACCGCAGGATTGGAGCTGCCGACTTTATACAGGTGGATTTCGCACAGGAAGAAGCCGATGTCATCATCCGTGTGGTTATTCAGCCACTCAATCGCCGCGCGGTGTTCCTCGCGTGCGTGCTTTACCACCCAGATAATCGTCTGCGCATCTTTTCCGGCGGCGTAAGTGATGAGCTTGCCCAGATGGTCGTGGTTGGTATCTTCCAGCTGGTTTTCGATGATAACCTTCTGCCCTGTTGCAATATCGGTCGCGATAATATCCACGCTGAAATCGCCCACGGCGGATTCTGTCCCATCGACTGCAATTTCCATGCCGATTTCGTTTGCCAAAATCGCGATGTTCTCATCCTTCGCCAGCCACGGCGTAAAATCCAGTGCCTCATGCGGCCAAACCTTCCGCAAATCCTGTACTTCAGTCAGAAATTCAAGCTGCTCCATCGGGCTACCTCCTTTTGTGTGCGGCATATAGCGGGCGCTTATCTTATGATAGCAGATAGGCAGGGAAACGTCAATCGCAAGTATGTTTTTTTCGCACCAAAACAGCCGGGGACTGCCTTTCCAGCAATCCCCGGCTTTCGTAATTCCAATGAACCCTTACTTGACTTCCAGCAGGTTCTTGCATTCCGCGAACGCGCGGCGGCCAATGATTTCAATCGTCGCGGGCAGGGTTACGCTCTTGAGCTTCGTGTTGCCCTCAAACGCCTGCGCGCCGATTTCCACCACCGGCAGACCCGCCACCGTGTTCGGAACGGTCAGCGTCGATGCCGTGCCGTTGTACTTGACGACCACAATGCCCGTCGAGTCGTCACGAACCGCGAACACGAAGTCGCCTGTCACCGTGAATGCCTTGTTGACAGATTCGAGCTCCGTATTGCCGGACAGCGCCTTAATCGTGATGGTGTAGTCGCCCGGCTGCAGCAGCTTCAGACCCGGCACCGTGTAGTTCAGCGCCGCCGTTTCGCCCAGCAGCGCAGCCGTGCCATCGGGCGTGGTCAGCAGCAGCTGATACTTCGTTGCGCCGCCAGCAGCCGTCCACGTCACCGTCAGGTCCTCGCCCTGCTTCGCGGCAGGAACGGTCACAGTCAGCGGATCGTCGGTCACATACAGCGTCAGGGACTGCGTCGGGGAAAGTTCGCCAGCGGTCGTTCCGTAGTAGGGCCTGAACTGAATCGTGCGGACACCGTTGCCGCTGCCCAGCGAAGCGAAGGCGCGCTCGATAACCGTCACATCGCCAGTCGTCGGGTAGCTGGTATTTGCCTTGCCGTCCACATACAGGACGACCTTCGTCGCGTTCTTGGTGTTGACCGTGAACGTCACCGGCACATTCAGCTTCACGCGGCTGGGATTCATGGTGAAGTTGACGACTTCCGGCTTGTTGACCACGGTCGTCGTCAGTGTAATCGTGTACGCCTTAAACTTTTCGCCCGCGGTCGTGCCGTTGTAAGGCTGGAACTGAATCGTACGGACGCCGCCATTATTCCCCAGCGACGAGAACGACATCGTGAACTCGTACTTCGACATGCTGGTCGTTACGTCCTCAAAGCGGCGGTTCACCTGCCCATCGACATACATCAGCAGCTTCGTTGCGTTGTCCAGATAAACAGTGAATTTAATCTGCTCGCCCAGCACCGCGGTCGTCTTGTCAATCTTGACATTCGCAATCACGGGGGCAGCAGACGAACCGCTCGCCAGGGAAATGGTGGTTGCGGTGGTCTTGTCGCCGCCGACTGCGCCGTTGTAGGCTTGGAACGCAATGGTACGCTTGCCCCCGTTGTTCCCCAGCGAAGAGAACGCCATGGTGAAGGTGTATTCCGTCATATCAGGGGTGATGTTCTCGAAGCGGCGGTTGACACTGCCGTCGATGTACATCAGCACCTTCGTGGCGTTCTTGATGCGCAGGGTGAAGGTGATATTTTCGCCCAGCGTCGCGTTCGGATTGCTGATTTTCAGCAGCTCAACCCGCGGCTTGTTCGCCACGCTGATGGTAATCGTCTTGGTGTCGGACATAGCGCCGGGCGTGTTGCCATTGTAGGGCTGGAATGCCACCGTGCGCACGCCGCCGTTTGAACCGAGCGTCGAGAAGGACATCTGGAACGTCGTTGCGCCGTCCTTCACGTCGTAGATGTAGCGGTTCAGCTTGCCATCAATGTAGACACGCATCTTCGTCGCGTTCTTGGTGTTGATGGTGAAGGTGATGGTTTCGTTTAAATCAACCGTGGATTTGTTCAAACTCCAGCTGGTCACGGTCGGTTTGTTCGGGCTTTCGTTTGCGACAGTCACAACACGTTCGGAGGTCTTTTCGCCCGCCGTCGTGCCGTTATAGGCTTGGAACGCAATGGCGCGCTTGCCACCATTGCTTCCCAGCGACGAGAAGGACATGGTGAAGGTGTATTCCGTCATATCGGGGGTGATGTCCTCGAAGCGACGGTTGACGCTGCCGTCGATGTACATCAGCACCTTCGTGGCGTTCTTGACGCTCAGGGTGAAGGTGATGTTCTCGCCCAGACCCACGGTCGTCTTGTCGATATTCTTTACCGTTACCTGCGGCTTGACAGACGGCTTTGTCAGCGTAATCGTTTGTTCAGCGGACTTTTCGCCGGGTGTATTGCCGTTGTAGGCTTGGAACGCGATGGTGCGCTTGCCCCCGTTGCTCCCCATCGAGGAGAAGGACATGGTAAGCGTCGACGTGTCGGTGGGCACGTCGTAGATGTAGCGGTTGACGCTGCCGTCAATGTACATCAAAATCTTGGTGGCATTCTTCGTGTGGATGGTGAAGGTGATATTCTCGCCCAGCTCCGCCGTCGCCTTGTCCATTTCGAACGTCGGTTTGCCCGGAATAATCACATCCGCGCGGTCGATGTTTTCGAGGTCATCCGGCACGTCCGTAGGCGCGGGGGTCGACGCGGGTTCCTCGGTCGGCACGACAACGGGTTCCTCGGTCGGCACGACAGCGGGCTCTTCAGTCGGCACGACAGCGGGCTCTTCGGTCGGCACGACAGCGGGCTCTTCGGTCGGCTCAACAACGGGTTCCTCGGTCGGCACGACAACGGGTTCCTCGGTCGGCACGACAACAGGTTCTTCGGTCGGCACGACAACGGGCTCTTCCGTCGGCTCAACTACAGGTTCTTCCGTCGGCACGGGCGTGGGTGCAGGGGTCGGCACGGGTTCTTCCGTCGCAGCCGCAAGCACCAGCAGGGCACTGGGCATTTCCACGCCGCTCGCGAAAACACCGGTGTGACGCTGATTCTCAATGCCCTCTTCCGGCACAGGATGCACTGCATCCGCCGCCAGATAGCCATATGCAACACCAGCCGTCTGGTCATACACGCAGACGGAAATCCGTTCATTCAGCTGACCCTTCTGCGGACGATGCGTCACATACACCACGCCGGTTACCCGGCCAACCAGCTCATCGCCCGTCGGATTCAGGTACAGCTGTGCGCTGCTGAACGTCGCGGCAAAGCCGGAGTCAAAGAACTCGTTATCCAGCACGGAGCGGCTGTAATCTACGGCTGCTTCGTCCACGATTTCGGGTGCTTCCGTTGCTTCAGGAACATCCGTCGCTTCGGGGATTTCCGTTGCTTCGGGAACATCCGTTGCTTCCGGTGCTTCCGTCGGCACGACCTCAACCGTTTCCGTCGGCGGAGTTTCCGGCTCTTCTGCAGCCGCCGTCAGCACTGTTCCCATACTGCCCGTCACCATGAATACAGCCAGCAGGAAAGACAATGCCTTTCGCATCCACTTTTTGTCCTTCATCGTCCTCACTCCTTGTTCCGTGCAATCTTCCGGCACGACGTATGGTTGTGCCAATGGCAAGCGATTGCTGCTTTCCATCTTTCTTTTCGCGGCGAGCCGCAGTGCTCCCGGTGGATATAGCAATCTCTTTCCCAATTCCAGCTATATTGTAACAAATTGCAAGTCGGCTGTCAATACTTACCGCGCAGAAAGCCGCATTTTATACGAAAATCAAGGCACTTTCTCTGCATCTGTCTCGCGGAACTGATTTTTCCATTGCCGAATTGCCGTGGTCGGCAAATCAATTTGCGTCTCCCATGCGGAACAGATTCGCTCCTCCAGCACATCCAAATTCCCGCCGCGGGGCAGGACGGGCAGATTCGTGTCCTTCGCGATTTCGCTTGCGCGGTTGTCTACCGCCAGAATCAGGCTTCGGCAGCCCATGTTCATTGCGTGGATGCCGCCGTGCAGCCGCGTGCCAACGTAGTCAATCCCGCCTGATGCCAAAAGCGCTGTGTAATCTCGCAGATTCGGCTGAATCAGGTGCAAATTCTGCGTCACGCGCGCATCCATTTGGCGCAGGCAGGCGTAGTCCTCGACTGCTTGCAGCCACACATACACCTCGCGATAGTGCTTTTGCAGCATGGTCAGCATCTGCGCATCCTGCTCCGTGCTGCTGCGGTAGTCTGTCAGCGTTGTCACGACGCGCTCCGCCTTGTGCGTCGGAATCTGCGCGCATTTGTCGTCTGTCAGCCCCCACATTGTCGGACACGCCGTATTCAGCACATTCGTGATGCCCAGCTTCAGCAGGCGCTGGCGCGTGTATTCGTCGCGCACCGCGTGCAGGTACTGCCCATCCAGCAGCGTTTTTAGAATCCGCTTCGTGTATCCTGTCGGCTTGTCCTGGTATTGATACCACCCCGCGCCCAGCAAAATGACATGCGTGCGCTGAAATTTCTCACGAATCAGGCGGAAATTCAGCAGCTCCCGCTTGTGCAAATCGCCGCAGCGCATCATCACCGCGTCCCGCAGGCGGATATTCCACATCCTTTGGCGGCGCATGTCTGAGGAAAGCAGGTTTGTCCCGCAGACAAATGCGAAATCCGCACTGCCGACGTGCTTCATCGACACTTTCGACAGCCTGTCCCGAACCGGCACGGCGACGGACAGCTGCACAGGAAAGCAGTCGTGCAGCACATGCTCGCAGGCGTTGCGGATGATGAAATCTCCCTGATTCGCTGTTGAGATGGTAGGGTCAAAACGCACAATTTTGCGGCAGTGCTGCATTTCCTGATTGATCATGCCTTCTTCCTCCATTTGCGCAAGAAATTCCGCCCTTTTTCAAGCATCCAGCGGTATTCTGCCGTCCGCCCCAGCGCCAGCGTGTACAGGAGCGCCGTCACCGCCGCGCAGGTGATGCCCTTGATGATAATCCACATCAGCGTATGCCCCATCCGCGCGCACAGCAACAGCGACAGCGCCATCACCGCGCAGTTGAGCAGCAGCAGGCCGCCCTGCGCCTTGAAATACGCGGCAGCGCTGCGCCCGAAGGTGCGATGGAACAGCACTTTCGGCTCATACCAGAAGATGGTGCATAGCCGCGCCAGCCCTGTTGCGCCGATGATGCCCGCCACGCCGAAGAAGTGCCCCAGCAGGATGGACAGCAGGATGTTGACCAGCGCCGTCATAAACATAACATATTTCATTTGCTGAAAAAGCCCCAGCGTTTCGCGGTACATCCACACGGGCGCGACGATGGTGCTCAGGTAGAACGTGAACAGCACCGCCGCCACTGTCCCTGTATCCATCAGGTATTCTTCGCCCACCCAGATGGGGATGAAATCCTGCACAATCGCGCCGTACGCGGCGACGCAGAAGCCCGTAATCGCCCCGAAGAGGACAATCAGGTTGCGGAACATGGCGTACGACTTTTCCGAATCCTTTTCGGCATTCAGATTTCCCAAGCTGGCGGAAATGCCGGTAATCACGATGGAAACGAACGTTGTCACATACGTCGTCAGCGACGCGTAGTTGGAGTAGTAGCCGACGAACACTGTGCCCAGCATGACGGAAATCAGAATGTTGTCCGTGTTGTTGATGAGTATTGTCGCCAGCTTGTAGAGAAACATGGAGCGGATGTTGTCGTTCAGCTCCTGCTTGCGGTGCATCGGCGCACATTTCTGCTTTTCCCGCAGGAAGGGGTACATCTTATCCGCTAAATGGCTCAGCACCGCATTCTGCAGGAGGGTGCAGGCAATCTGAATCAGCAAATAGCCCAGATAGCTGCCCCAAATCAGCAGGCACGCGATCTGCGCCGCATACTGCACCACCAGCGCCGCGGCGGAAACCATGTTTTGCAAATATGCCTTCTGGTCGGCCTGAATCAGCGTCGTTTTGTAGATGACCAGATAGGATGCCACGGAGTTCGCCAGGTACAGCACATAGTAGACGATCAGCTGCGCCATCGGCAGCTCACTGCTGATGATGAGCGGCAGGAAGGGGATTACCGCCGCGCCCAGCAGCGCTACCGCCAGCGCAATCAGACGGTAAATGCGACGATAATAGCCCAGCAGGTGCTGGATTTCGCCCGTGTCGCCCCGGTGCAGCGGTGCGTACAAGCTGTACACCAGCACGTTGCCCACACCCAGCTCTGCCAATGACAGCATGGCAAGAATGTTGCTGTACAGCCCGTTGACACCCGTATAATCCGCGCCCAGCCGGCGCACAAACACCGTTCGCACGGCAAAAGCCAACAGCAGCGTAACCACCTGCCGTACTGCGCCTACACCGATGTTGCGTGCCGTGTTTTCGCTCCTTGATGCTGTGTTCATGATTCCTCTCCGCCTGTTTCGCCTGTCTGCTCCTGCGCCGCGTCCTCCGGCTGCATGTTAAACGTCAGGCGCAGTTTTTCCGGCGGCACAGTGCATCGCCACCTGCGCTTCTTCTGGCTGCGCGCATTTGCCGGCAGATCAGGCGTGTCCTCCGCGTCCGGCTGCCACTTGCCCAGCAGTCCCAGAAACAGTATGTTCAGGAAAACGCCCTCCGTGTTGATGCACAGGAAATACAGCAGGAAAACGCCCAGCACATACAGCAGCCGCGCCTTGGCAAATTTGGTGCGGATACCGCGGTACGTCAGCCACAGCCAAACTGCCGGGAGAATCAACCCTGTATCCATGACGAAGGCGGCAAAGCCATTGGAAATGTTCTGCACCCTGTGTTCTAGCAGGATTTCCGCCTTTCGCTCCGAGAAAACGCCCTGTCCCGCAATGGGGGATTCCAGCCCGATTTCAAAGCCGCTGAAGGTGTCGTTCCACCGCGTGTAGAACGAACCGCCGGAATTTCGTCCGACAATCTTGCGTTCCACCACGCCCGTGACAGACTCGATGACAAACAGCAAAATCAGCCCAACGAACGCCGCCATCTTGATGCTGCGCGCCATTTTCCCGCCCTTTTTGCGGAATGCCACCGTCAGCAGCACAACGCCCAGACAAATAAAGCCTGTTGTGGACAGCGTGCTGAGGATGGTAACGATCAGCAGCGCAATTGCCCAGCAGTATTTCTTCTTGCTCATGCCCATGCGCGTTTCGTCGCTCATCAGGAACAGCAGCGCGAAGTTCAGGAAAATCTGGTGGCTGCCCGGCTCGTTGAACATACCCGCATTGCGGTGGAAAACCGGGATGTTCAGCCAGCCTAAGGTAAAATAAGGCGTCAGATAAAATCCATTGACGCTGGAAACTTCATAGTGCAGCAACGGCAGCGGCAGCGACAGCAAATCGCCGATGACGAAGGAAATCAGGCTGATGGCCGCCTCTGCCAGCATGACTTTGGTATACAGCCGCATGTACGTCCGATACCCGATGCAGCTTTGCAGCACCAGCACATAGCCGATGTTGCAAAGCCAAATGACAATATCGTTGATGTGGATGCCGTTCTGCGGGTTGACAAAGCTCGTCAGCAGCAGCGCCGCCGTCAGCAGCAGCGTCAGGCGTATGTTCTGGGCGCTGATTTTCGGATGATGCGCCCGCGTCAGCAGCAGAATCGACGCAATCAGCATGGCTGCCATCAGCGGCATCCGCAGCACCTGAAAATACAGCGAGCCCATGCCCAGCACGCCAATCAGCACACAGAGTGCATCCACATGGTTCTTTGTGATTCGGATTTTCATCGTGCAATCTCCGTATAAATCTGATGCAGTATCTCCAGATTCTTCTGCGCATCATGCGTTTTTCCGGCATGTTCTCGCCCGGCGCGCGCCATCTGCGCCGCTTTTTCCGGATGCGCGAACATCTCGCAGATATCATATGCCAGCAAATGCGGGTCGTCTGCCGGATAAATCAGCCCTTCCACGCCGTGCGTCATCAGACAGCGCACGCCGCCGACATCCGACGCAATGCACGGTACGCCAAGCAGCATCGCCTCGCCCAGCGAATTGGGGGAGTTTTCAATGCTCGACGGCAGCACAAACACCTGACTTTTTAGATACCGCTCCTTCATTTGCTGTGCATTCAGGCTTCCGGTAAAAACAACATGGTCGTAGAGGCCGTTTTCGCGCAGCAGACGGTGGATGTACCGTTCATAGGCATTGCGCGCAGGCAGCGGAATGCACCCATAGTCCTTGCGCCCCACATAGAGCTTGACATCGGGATAGCGCTTGCGGACAATCGCCAGCGCCTGCAATAGCAGATGCAGCCCCTTGAGCGGCACATGCGCCTGACTGCAGAAGATGCTGTGCGGCTCGCAGTTGTCCAGCGACCATTCGCCGGTGTAGAACTCGTCCCGCAGCGTTTCGTTGTTGAAATGATAGGCCGCCTGCGGGGCAAGCTCCGCCATGCAGGCAGCATCCCAGTCGGTGCGCCCGATGACGTGCTGTACCCTGCGCAGGGCTTCCTGTTCATACTGCCCGACGCGGCGGTAGATTGCTTCCTGCCGGACGATATTGCCCTTCACCAAGTCCTTCAGCGTGTGCCCGTGGCAGACGTGTTCCGGCAGATAAGCGCGATAATGCTCCGCGTATATGGACAGAAGCCCCTGAATGGAAATTACAATCCGCTCGCGCATCCCCAGGTGTTCCGCCGCGTCAACCATGGCCAGCGTGTGCTGATTTTCCGTGCCCCAGAGGTGAATGACATCCGGCTGCTCTTTGCGCAGAATATCCTCCAGCTGCCGGGTGTAGGCTTCGCCGCACCGCTGCGTAGGGCGTGTGGGGTTGACAAGCCCGTAATAGCGGTAGCCGTCCACTTCGCCCGTCAGCGCTTTCGGCGCGTCAAACACATACGTCAGCGCCACATCCGGCAGCTGCGTCAACCGCCGCGACAGCCCGACCAGCCAGCCCACGATATACACCGGGGGAAGCGATTCTTTTTCCGCAATGGCAGGGAGGATAATATTCCCCATCCACATGACCTTCACGCTTCAGCCCCTCCTTTCACTTTGCGCTGTGCGGCATCCGTCATTTCACCGCGCCCCGCGTCAGAAAATTCCGCAGCTTTTCCCGCTCCTGCGCCTGCGATTGGCAGTAGCGCGCAATGTTGCGCACATAGCGGTCATGCACGGCTTCATCCAGCAGCCTTTCCGGCGCAAAATCCGCCATGTTGGATACCGTTTTGCCCAATTCGTTTGCTTCCACCATTTGCAGCGTCCCGCAGCGGCTGCCCACAATCGGCACGCCCCGGAAGAGAATATCGAATACAACGCCGCTGCTGTGCAGGGAGTAATTCTCCGAATAGTTTAGGATGCAGTAACGGCATTGGCGAATCGCCTCGTCATACGCCGCTTCGGACAGGTATTCCAGCCGCAGCTCGATGTTCTTCGCCCCCGCGCAGACTGCCCGCAGTTCCGTTTCCAGCGGCGTTTCCTGCACCCGACCTGCAATCAGCACCCGATACGGCGTGTTCCGCAGCTGCTTTGCCGCCTCAACGACGCCCTTGTCCGACGTAATCAGCCCGACCATGCCGAAATCATAGCGCTGCTGCGCATACGGCACAGGCGGCTGCATCGTTCCTGTGCTGATGTAATCGGATACGACGCACATCGGCCGCCCATACGCCGCGCCAATGGCTGCATTGGGGCAGATAACGCCGCTGATTTTCCGCCTGCACAGCGCATACAGCCCCCGCTTCAGCACCGAATTGACGCCGTCGGTGCTGTACTGGATGGTGTAGACCCGCGTTTCTTTCTTCTTGAACAGTGCAAGCCCCAGATACGCTGTTGCGACGGCGCTGCACTGGAGGACAATCACGTCATCCTGCGCTTCCCGAAGCAGCGCGCGCACGTTCTGGAACACGGCGCGTTTGTTGCGCACCGCCGAACTGCCCACGATGTAATCATGCGGCAGACGAATCAGCTTGTTCCCGAAGCGGTCGCCGTACACCGGCCCGCCCGCAATGCGCACATCCATCTCCGCGCCGAACAGGTCAAGATAATTCTGCGCGACGGTGAAATAATGCCCAGCGGCAATGCCGTCTGTGCTGGTGCTCCGTACATCTGCCACAATCAGCCGCATGATGGTTCGTTCCTTTCGCCACTTTTCTGCATCGCCTTGCTGTAAATCGCCATCAGCTGACGATAATTTGCTTCCGCCGTGAAATTCTCCTGATACGTTTTCAGCGCGCCCTCGCTGACGGATTCCGCGTGCTGCAGCCGATTGAGCGTCTGTGCCAGCTGTTCCGCCGAGTCCGCCGGAAACTTGAAGCCTGTCACGCCGTCCGAAATCAGGGAACCCGCGTTGCCTAAATCCGAGCAAATCACCGGCGTGGCGGCGCTGAAGGCTTCCACAATTGTCATTGGGAAGCCTTCGTACCACTGTGTTGGCAGAATCAGCGCCTTGGACTGCCCCATCAGCGCCCGTGCCGCTGAATTTGGCACAAAGCCGCGCAGCTCCACCTGCTTCAGCTTTTCCCGCGTCAGATATTCGCGGCACCATGCTTCCTCCGGCCCTGTGCCGCAGATGATTAGCTTCATGCCCCCGCCTGAACGCTCGTAGCGCGCCCACGCTTCCAGCAGCAGCCGAATGCCCTTGAGCGCATCCAGACGACCGATGTACACCACCTGATTTTCGCGCGCCGCATATGGCACAATCGTCTCCGGCGGTTCCACAAAGTTCGGCTTTACGGACACGTTTTCCGGCGGAATCTGCTTAAGCGCCAGCAGCTTCTGCCGGTTGAAGTCCGTCAGGGTGATGTAATGTAGGCGGCTGTACGTTTTGAGGGCGCGGTGCAAACGTGTGCTGAGCACGCAGAGCACCGTCTGCAGGCGGCTGCCGCGGTAGCAGCGGTGCTTCACCGCGCAGTGCAGTCCCTTTTTCACGCAGTCCTCGCAGATATGGCCGTCGCGGTAGAAAAGCGCGTTCGGGCAGAGCAGACGGAAGTTGTGCACCGTCTGCACCACGGGAACGCCCTCACGCAATGCCGCGTAATACACTGCCGGGCCAATCAGCGGCAGCGTGTTGTGCACATGCACCAGCGAAATCCGGTTTTCGCGGATGCTCCGCCGAACCTCACGGTATGTACGGATGCTGAAAAACATCCCCAGCGCACTGCGGATTTTCTCCAGCGCTCCCATGCGCGAAATCTCCTCGTTCCGCCGCACATACAGCGCCGCAGCGTGACCGTGCGTTTCCAGCAAGTGTTTCTCGTTCGCCACAACGACATCCTCGCCGCCGGGAACCTGATAATAGTCGTGTACCAGCAGTACAGCGGGCTGTTTTGTCGCTTGCTGCATTTACTTTCTCCTGATGGTCGCGTTCCAGATGAATTTCAGATTCGTGCTCCAGTAGCGCTGGAATAGCCGCTTCGGGTCTTGCATCAGGCGATAGAGCCATTCCAGGCTGTGCTTCTGCATCCATAACGGGGCGCGCCTCACGTTGCCCGAAAAGAAATCAAAGCCCGCGCCGACGCCAATCATCAGCCCATGCACACGCCCTTGGTGCGCCGCCATCCAGCGCTCCTGCTTCGGCGCTCCCAGCCCGACCCACACAAAATCCGGCTGCGCCTGATTGATGCGCGCCACGGCAAGCGCATCTTCCTCCGGTGTCAGTTCGCGGAAGGGCGGCACGTCTGTGCCCGCAATTATCAGCCCCGGATACTCCTGCTGCAGGCGCACAATCATTTTCTCCTGCACTTCCTGCGTGCTGCCGTAGAAATAATGCCGCCAGCCGTGTGCCGTGGACTGCCGAAAGACCTCCATCATCAGGTCAGGCCCGGTTGTCCGCTGAATCTGCGGATACCCGCGCCGCCGCGCCTCCTGCGCCAGCGGATTGCCATCCGGAATCGCCATCAAACCGCCGTTCTGCACGGCACGGTAGTCCGCATCCTCGTAACTGACGACGGTTGTATGTACATTCGATACGCAGATGTAATCTCCCTGCAATTGATGAATATTCTGCGCCAAATATTTCAGCAGCCAATTCATGTTGATGACAGCAATATTGACCCCTAAAATCGGACAGACCGGAATTTCACGCTTGTCCACTTTGCGGCAGTATTGCGCTGCTCCTTCGTGCGCCATGGCAAACACCCCTTTCCCCGCTTCCCCAGCAAGAAACCTTGATACTATTTCCAGATTCACCTGCGCCATCTGCTTGCGCCTTTTCCCTTCTGGC
>ERZ1106943.2507-NODE-2507-length-15683-cov-9.254543_pt1 | contig 15683 bp, 19 predicted proteins | sample MGYA00403671_ERZ1106943 | MGnify/ENA primary metagenome ERZ1106943 (study PRJEB35170, sample SAMEA104062427) | human gut metagenome | biome: human gut; feature: human-associated habitat; material: faeces | place: Denmark | collected 2012-06-14 ...
GTGCATAACCTCCTGTGCGTCCATGTATGTGTCATTTACACTTAAAATTATGCACCACATCGGGCAGAGCCGTATTCTGTGCCGGGACGGAATTTCTTCGCGTTCTTGCCTTTGAAGTACACGGCAAGGCGAATGACAACCGCACCGGCAATACCCACAAGAATATCTATCGGGTGAAACGCCGGAAGAACGGAAGCAAACGCCTGCCGGAATCCTTCACCGATCGAGAGAATCTTTTCGGACATCCCCGTGCCGGGAGCAAGTCGGAATGCCTCCGCCAGCTTTCCGAACGGATACATGAACAGGACATACGGCAGATTTGTGAGGATCAGCTTTTTCATGTTCATCTCTGCACGCTCCGTTCCTTGACCTTGACTTTTTCGCGGTCAACGGTGCGCTGTTCGGTTTTCTCCGCCGCTTTCGTTTTGGCATGATCCAACTGCTCACGCACGGTCTGCTTTTTTTTGCGGGACATTTTCCGGCTTGCGAACTCCTGAAATGCCGCCGTGATCGCATCCGCGTCCCGGCTCTTGAAAAGCACGAGATAGCGCGGCTGTTCGGCTGTCGTATCCTTTTTCAGCGCAAAATCCACATGATACTTTTTTGCGACATGAGTAAAGGATTTGATATTCTGATCGGTGATCTCTATGTTCGCAAGCCCCGCGTTCTGCCCGGCGAGCTGTTTCAGCGTCTGCTTGCCACGGTGAACCTTCGGATGCTTATTCTTCTGCGCTTCCAGCAGCTTGCCGAGCGCCTTTTCAAGCACTTTTTCACTGATTTTCGCGCCTTTGATGATAACCGCAACGGATTTGCCGGTCACTTCTTCCTGCATTTAACCACCCATTTCTCCGCCTCCGTACAGGTCGTGCTGCACGAGCGAGGAATAATAGTTGTTGATCGTGGCAGGCGCATTGTAAAGTGCCGCCAACAGATACTTTTTGATGTTGCGGACATAGGTCGTGTTGTTCTTCATGCAGTCAATGACATACTGCACATGGGAACTGTCCAGCTTCAAAAAACGGGATTTGACGACTTCTGCCGGATAATCGTCTCCGGCTATGCGGATCGTCTTTCGCGCCGAGCATACGGTATCCACGATAAGCTCCGCGATCTCGTCAAGCTGGTCGCGGTTTACCGTGTTGTCCTCACGGAGAATGTCGTACTCAATATTCCCGTACGCGATTTCACGGTATATCTCCCGTGCCTCCATCCCATCCGTTCCATTCCGCCCTTCGGGGGCTGGGGGATTTGATCGGATAGGATTTGATGGTTCCGTAATTGATAAATCTGTATTTGATTTATCTTTATTTGATTTATCTTTATTTGATTGTGCGGGGTTTTCCTGTTCAGGTTTTCCCCAGACAGGGTTCTCCAAGATTGGTTTTACCTGAACTGGATTTTCCCGTTCAGGTGACGGCTCTGCCGGCTGCTCCAGAATCGTGTACTCAATCGAGCCGAGCTGACCGTTCGCCCCGCGGACACGCTCGCGGATCACGTACCCGTGTTCCTCCAGCTCCCGCACAGCGGCGCAGATACTGTCCACGCCGTCCTTGCAGATACGGGCGAGTCCCTTTGTGGTGTAGTCCCAATTGTCCGGCAATGACAGCATGAGCGACAGAAGCCCTTTCGCTTTCAGGGATAATTCCGTGTTGCGCAGATGATGATTTGACATGACCGTGTAATCGCGCGTCTTATCTATGCGAAATACCGCCATTTCCGCACCTCCTTCCTTTGGTTTTGAAAAGTGTTGTTTTCGGCAGTTTTACTGCCCGTAGCCGCCTGTTGTCCTCCACATGGGAAATAACCCATGACCGCCGCGAAAAGCGGAATACAGAGAGGAAAACAGCGGTTTTTCGACCCGAATTACGGCATTTTCGGGCATAAAGAAACGCCACGAGATTTTTTATCTCGTGGCGTCCGTTGGACTGTATTGTTTTTCTGTGCATTTCCCAAAACAAAACACCGTGAATGACACGGTGCTTCGTAAAGAGTCAGATTCCGGCTTCTTCCGTTTCAATGATTCCCATTTGCAAAAATGCAAGAGTGAGCATGGAAAACAGCCGGAAGCCTTTGCCGGACAGATATTCGGTTTCCTGTTTCGTAAACACCGTGTGCCCGGCTACCGAAAAGTTATCTATATCAAAAGCTATCTGCTCACCTGAAAGGTATTTGAGAAATTCGTCTGCTGCTTTTATCAGCGTTTCTTCCGAAATCTTGTTTACCTGAATATCCGTGTTTTCGCCGATGTACGCTTTTGCGTCCTTTCCGAGAGAAAACCGCGGAGTGTTTGCCGTATCTCTGAAATTCGAGATAATATAGCTTTCTATGCTCGGATAACTCAAAAGCAACTGTCCCGCTTTATAATCGTCGTTGTCATAGGGATTCGCAAGCGAGAGAATGTACTTTTCAATCAATGCGGAATCTGTGTTGGATTTCGGATCGCGGTCGAACAGATAGTATATTGCTGATTGATCGACTGGAAACTGATACTGTTCGCGCAGTACATCAAACACATCATCAAGATAGGTTTCGTTCTCGCTGATATCGCGGATATTGCTTTCCCGCGTGTTTATGACGCCAACTTTTGAAAAGCAGTCGTTAGTACTTGCGAAACATATCGGTCTGTTTCTACGCTTTTCGATATAGCTATATCCAAGAAGATTGCAGAAAATCCGCCTCAAAATCGAAAACTCCGTCCGACTACCCTCCACAATAAAGAGAACTCTTCCGATATGCCTATCTTTATTCAATTTCATCGTTTACCTCTTTGTATTTAGGAAGCCCACCGAAAACGCCGCTGACGTACATTTTCTCGATATTCTGTGCAGAACGTGGTTGTTCTGATGAAAACCGCTTGACAGAGCTTCCGTTTTTGTTTTGAAATTCCACCGAATACTCCTGATCAGGGCGGAGGATAGAATTACTGAGCAGGTTCGTTGAATGAGAAACAAACAGCATTTGTGCGTGGTCGGATTTTTCCATAAAGTACCTGACCAAAAGGTTTTCGAGTTCATTGTGGAATCCACTTGAAAACTCGTCAATCAAAAGCATTCCTCCGTTCTGGATAGCAGTCAGGAACGCAGGAAGAATACGAAGAAGATTCTGATTACCGAGAGATTCTTCCGAAAAGGGAATCGGAACTTCGATACCTTTGCGTTTGAAGAAGATATACTTCTGGCTGTCATCCTCTCCGGCAACAAGGCTCACATTGCCACCTTTACTAATGTGGTCATATTCAATGTTCTGCTCGAAGTTGTACTCGTCAAAGAAACTGTTGATAGTTTCACATCCGCCTTTTTCCAAATAACGGGCAACCGATAGTTCTGTCGCTCCATAAGAAACTATTTCTCTGTCAAATATGTTGATATAGATAGAACGTTTCAGATAGTCCATCCATGCACTAAGAACAGAGTTGGAGGCAAACTTCGTATTGAAGTACAGCGTTCGCAGAAATAGGGTATTCTTTCCGACATCCGTTTCGTAGTAGTTTACACCGTTTGGATCGGCAATGTATGATTTAGCGGAAAGCCCCATTCTTTCGAGCATGAGCATGTCATTAAGCCAGAGCTTTTCTGAAATCATATCTTTACTTACATCCACCTCAAAGAAATATTTTACCGTTTTCCCCGCAATCAAGAATTCATAGGAGAGAGAATAGCAGGGGCTATCTCCGAACATGCAGAGAAAAATACCGGAATTGAGATCCCGTTCAGAAAAGAGGAAGTCAAGGAACAGTTTCATTCCAAGGATGATCGTGGACTTGCCGGAAGCGTTTGCACCGACAAAAATACAACCTTTCAGAACGCCGTTATCCGCAACATTCTGCGGAAGAATGGTATAGTTGGTTTTGGTCAGATCGACCGTAGTTTTATTTTTGAATGACTTGAAATTATCAAGCGTAATTTTTGTAAGCATAATCCTGTCCTCCATAACGCATTTTACCCTGCGTTATTATTATACCACAAGGCATAGAAAAATGCAACTATTTTACGAAAGATTTTCAATTCATCGTAAAAAAATTACGATTCATAGGCTGACACAGAAAACCTCACAAAACAAAACACCGTGAACGAAACACGGTGCTTTGTAAAGAGTCAGATTCCGGCTTCTTCAAGCCACTCGTCGAAGGACTTCTTGGATATGCGGATCGTCTTGCCGATACGCAGTACCTTGAAATACCCCTTACCGGTCAGTTGGTACGCCGAAGCACGGCTGATATTCAGCATGGCAGAAATCTCTGCGACCGAATATGTTCTTGACTCTTGAATTTTGTTTTCTTTCGTGATATACTTTTCCATAGCAACAACCTCCGTGTGCGATTATCGGAGGAACAACAGGCAAAAGAAGCAGATGGGTTCTGCTAAGAATTTGCTAATTGCACCCCGCGAAACACCCATAAAATGGCGGTATTTTGCGTGTTTTGCGTCATTTTGGTCATATACATCATGACACACGCGCGTATTTCATGTGATAGAAAGTTATTACTTGAAAACCGTACAAAACAGCACGCCATACTCCTAAGCGGAACGCCCCCGGTTCGAATCCGGGCAGGGACGCCACAAAAAACGCCGAAAGCCTTTCGGTTTTCGTTGATAAGGCAGTAAATCAGATTATCACCGCAACTGAATCGGCAATGGGAGAAAAACGAGCCGTAAAAAGCTACGAGCTGATAACGAGGTATTAAAAGAGATTTGTTATCAGGCGTAGCAATGGTAAGGAAAATCACCGAGATTAGTTCATTATGGACTTTTCCCGGTGATTTTCTTATATCCGTACATTCGATTACTGCTGTCAGCCTCACTATAATGATTGCAGAAAAATCAAAGGAGGTGTGGCTGATGAAGCAGAGGTATTACCTTGCGCTTACAACTGAAGAACGGCGACTAATGATTGAGTCCCTAAACAATCTTCGCAATCGGTTTATTTCGGAGGGTAAATACACCGATGCCGTAGACGAGGTGCTTATCAAGGTAGCAAATGCCAAAACTAAGAAATTCAAGATTACAGAGCGGAGGGTTTGATTATGGAAAAGTACATCACAGATGAGCGCACAGGGCTGAAATATGAGTTAGTCGGTGATTATTATCTTATCGCCGGAGATGATGAGCCGGAACAAGAGCCAATCGGGATATGGGGGCAGCGGCATCTCCGCTATCTCAGGGAGCACCACCGTGTGCGATATGCCAACCTGCTGACAAACGGCAAAATGAACGCCTATCTTGCAGATATTGACCGACAGGCAGAGGAACTTTTTCTTCGGTTGGTAAAACAAGTGGCAGATGCAGAGGGCATTACGGAAACGCTGAAAACCAGCGACCAAATGGAATGGGTCGGGCGGATGAACAGTATTCGAGACCGTGTAACTGAAATTGTGAACAATGAACTTATACTCATATAAAAAAACAGAGGTCGATGCCTTTTTGGGGGTATCGACCTCTGTTTTGGGGTATTATATCACTTGTGTTGCGTGAAACCGTTCTCAGCCTGCAACATCAAGAAGTTTCTTGCTAACTCTCGCCTGAACATCAATGTAGTAAGCAAGCTCTGCATCATTCAGGTCTTCACTTTCCCACTTGTCAAATTTCTCGACCATATCAGCATACTTGCTCATATACTTTGTATAATCGGCAAGCAGGCCAACATCGCTCGGATTGTCACTGTATTTTTTCATAAACGCAACATATTCATCCATAAATGCTTCATAGCTGTCCATTGCATCTTTGAAATCTTTGCGCATTCCGTCAACAAGCTCTGTATCGTTAGGCTTTGTTTCGGTGGAACTTGACTCGCTGGGTGCTGTGGTTTCCGTGGAAGGCTCTGTCGTTGCCGGTTCTGAAGTGCCTGTATCACTATTCTTGGATGCTTTAATTTCGACTGCCATAATATTGTTGCCTTCGTATTTCAAGGAAATATGATAGCCGTCCGCATTATCCGCACGATAGTATGTATCTCCCTTGTCATAGTCGATGTTAAAGCCGTTAGCCGAGCAATCCACAACATACTGGTCATAGTCAGCTTTGCTCGTTTCGCCAACATACACGAAAAAGCTGCCGTCGTGCTCATAGGAGAACTTGCCTGTTGTAGATTTCGGGGCAGGCAGCATATTTCCAACCGTACTTGAAGGCCAAGTAATACTGCCAAAGTTCATCGGAGCTTTGAGTGTAATCGAAAGGCCATCACCAATATGGCTCATATCCAAAGAGTATCCGTCGGCATTGTATGCTTTATAAGAGTAAGATGATTTATCGGCATCAACCGTGAAGCCTTTGTCAACACAGGCATCCAAATAATCGTTGTACTGATCATCCGACACTCCATCAAGAGAAACCCAAAATTCTTCATCCGAGTTTTCAAAGAGTGTACCCCTGTTGGAGGGTGGTTCAGGAAGTTGATCCCTCAGTTCAATCTTTGACCATTCGATTTTTTCGCCCTTACCTTTTCCTCCAGAAATTGCACTGATAATTGCGATCAAGGCTACGGCGGCGATTACATAGAACCACCACTTTTTATAAATCGGTTTCTTTGGCTTTTTCGGCTTCTGATATGCCGCCACATTGCCACCAACCGGCGGGACGGGGTTTTGCCGGTTAGCGGTAGGTTGCTGAATTGGAGGTGGCGTCGCAGGTGACTGTGATTCCGCCCTCGCTCCGCATTCCGGGCAAAAATTGCCCTCGTATTCTGCACCGCAATAACTACATTTCATTTTCGTATTCTCCTTTAGACTTGATTTTAATATATTAAGCTTCATGCCTAATTTTCTGTAGGTGGGATTGGCGGCATTGCCGTTTGGAACAAGCCATTCAGTTCATCGACCGCATCGGCGCGGCTCCATGTTGCCATCCCGTTTTTCCAAACCAGTGTTGCAGCGGTCAACTGTCCGCTTTGTACCATTGCAGAAAGCATATTCATATCATATGGACCGGTAGCCTGACCGTTGACGGCGATATGGTAAGAGATTGTTGGAACAGGAGGCGGTACGGCACCCATTGTAGGTTGTTGATTGATGCCAGACATCATACCGTTCATTGTTCCGGCAATATTCTGCCCAACAGCTCCGCCGACAGCCATTCCTGCCATCATTGCCGCCGGATTAAATCCTGCGCCGCCGCTGCCGAGTTCTACGCCGCCTGCGCCGTTTTCGCCCATATGACCGAGCGCTTCCGCTCCGGCAATGCCAACCTCAGCTTGTTTTTCAACCTGAAATGCACCGATATTTGCCGATTGTGTCTGCTTATGCTGCGCATATTGACCTTCTTCCCGCTGAATACGGAGCCGTTCCACATAATCGGTGGTTTCCGCTTGCATTTTAGCGGCTGTTATATTCTTGGTGACAGTCATGAGCTGACGATAGCCGTCACTTTGCTTATCGATCTCAATCGCACCGATATCTACGCCCGAAACAGTGACACCGAAGGTTTCCTTTAACCGTTCGCCGATGTCATATTCTACGGCATCATTTATCTGAGCGGTCTTGCTTTCCAGCTGAATGACCGGAATGTTGTGTGCAGCAGGCGTATTTGTCACGGCATCTTTAACATACCGACTCACTGCATCCCGTATTTGGTGCTGAAAATCTTCCAAGTTAAAGGTGTTAAGCCGATGTAGCTTGATAAATTCACGGTAATCGCTGATTTTGAAGCTCACCATGCCCCTAACGGCTACCGGAACGCCGAAATCGAGAAATCTCGGATCGTATACATCAAAGAACGGAACGCCGAATTTAACCTGAACAATGTTTGCAAGATTGATAAAGTATACTTCTGCCTGAAATGGTGTGCCGCCGGCATAAGCGAAACCGACGATACTTGCAAGCACAGGGAAATTGCTTGTTTCAATTTTCTTGTCAAACGGTCCAACGATAAAGTCCTGCATTGTGCCGTCTTTTTGGCGGTATACAAATACAGCGACTTCGCCGTCCTTTACCCGCAGGGATGAACCCCAACGGATCGCATTTTCACGGTTGTTGTTCCCTGCAACCGAGCCTGTCGGATGCCATTTCCAGATGAGGTATGAAGGTTCGTCACAACGAATCTCATCCATAAAGCCACCGGCTTTTGGCTTGCCGAATATAGACATAACTGTCCCTCCTATTTTTTTGAATGATTTAAGCTCTTAAAATAATTCACGGCGACAATAATCAGAACGATGCCCCCACACAACTGCCCCATTTCACCGTGAAACAGCAAAAAGGACAACAGAATCATCAGCAGGCCGCTGGCCACACCAACTGCATAGTCTATGACGGATGCTCCCCGTTTGAAAAGGCTTGCGGCAGATGCGATAAGGACGATATACGATACCAGTTCCAGAAAAGATGAATCCCCGCCAGTACGATCAATAAATACTGAAGCAATCATTAAAACTACACCGACGCAGGCGGCAATATTTCGGATTATGGTGTCGGTAGTAAATCTTCTGATTTTTCTTCGCTTTTCGGTGTCTATGTTGATTTGACAGTTGTTGTAAATCTGCCGAATCCTGACAAGGTCAGGATCGCCCGCAAATAAAATCAAGGCCTTTTGATATGCCTGTCCAAATTTTGCAAGCCACGCTTCGTAAATATCTCGTTCATCCTCTCCGAGGATATTGGAAGATGCCAATATCATAAATTCAATAATATCCTCTTTGGTGTTCGGAATGGGAAAGTTGCGGATCATACGATCCTTTTGCTCTGTTGTTTGCGCTTTGCTGAGATCACTGTAAAAGGTCTGGACCGAAGCAACCGCCGATTTCCCTCTTATTTCATATCCGCAGGTAGGACAGACCGAAGCAAAGGCAGTGAGGGCTTCTCCACAGTTTGGACACTTATGTACATTACCGTCATAAACGGTTTTTCTGCCGCTCTCAGGTCGGGTGCTTGCAGCGCCGCAATTTGTGCAGAACTTAGCTCCTTCTACAATTTGTGCGCCGCAATTGGTGCAAAAAGGCATATCTTCTCCTCCGATAATTAGTCGACCTTGATTTTCAGTTCCTTCATTTTATCAAAGTACATTTTCTGAATGTCGGCAAATGCGGGGTCGTTGGGAAAGAGTATTTCCGCCTTGCGGTAAACCTGCTCCATTTTTGAAACCCACGCATTACTGATCGTTCTTCCGATAGTAGCGCCGGTTTCCATTTGCTGAGAATTGCCCCAACGGTTCATAACCGTGTTTTTAGACAAGCCGACATCTATATTGGCTATGGCAAGCATCATAAACTCCAAAATATCTCCAATAGAGTTTGGAATAGGAAAATTGCGGATGAGTGTCAGCTTTTGCACATCTGCCTTATCAGCTGCAAGATATACACCCAGAACACCACCTAATCCACCTTTTCTTGAATTCTCTATCGCCATTAGCTGATTTTTGAAATCTTGTACGGTTAGATTAGCCGCTCTGCCTGTAATCTGCATACCACAATCGGGGCAAACGGCTACCGTATCGGAAATTGTGCATCCGCAATTAGGACATTTTTGGATTTTCCCGGCGTATTCCTGTTTTCTTTCTGTCGAATTCTCTTGTACGGTAGGCTCAACTGTCGACTGAGGGACAGTGGTAGGAGTTTCAAAGCTATCAGACGCTGAAGTCCGTATATTAACAGCAATATGCACACCGCAGTTATGGCAGAATTTTTCTCCGGCATTCAACTTTGCTCCACAATTTGAGCAAAACTTCGGTCTTCCATTATTTTGAGTATTTCCGGGCTCGGTGTCGCCGCTTGCAAATAACTCACCGGTTGCCCGCTGCAATTTGCTTAAAATGCCGTCCTTATCTTCCTTATCAAACAAACCCATAAATAAATCCTCCAAAACCAGTATTCTATATGCTGCTTTCTACTGCATCGCATATATCGCCTATATTGCAATGCAAATATTGACAAATTCTCAGTAATACAGATAACGCCACTTCTTCATTCTTTCGTAGCTTTGTCATCGTGCCTGTTGCAATGCTCAGGTCTTTTCTCAGCGTTGCAGGCGATATATCTTTTTCAATTAGAAGTATCCATAGCTTTTTATAACTGATTTTCATATCACATCAATGCGCAACAGCATCACACGAATCCTTTGTCTCCGCCTTTCGCATACCAAGTTCAAAAATAATTTTCGCAACTTCTTGCGACTTTTCCGCCCAAATAATTGCCGCAGATTATGCGGCAGGAAAAACTTGCTTCGTTGGAAACATAATCGGTATTATGTTGTAGAAAATAAAGCAGATTTTCCTTAGCAGAAATAGAGCTGCTTAAAAAAGCGTACAAAAAGCCAAGCCTTATTACCGTGTTCGAAAAAACGAACAATAAGGCTTTCATTGCCATGCTTAAATTCGGACAATTCTGACTTTTCATACTTTCCTCAATTAAAACTATTTACATTCTGCGCAGACTGTGCTATAATTTACTATGTAAATTTAGCTGGGTGCGTATTTGTATGTGCTCAATACAACATAATACCGATTATGTTTCTGCCGCCGCTTTTGGCGGCCTTTTTCATATTATGAGCCGCATATTTTCCATGCGCTGGCGGTGCTCAGTCCCTGTTGAGATGATATAGATCCTTGTGGTATTGATACTTGAGTGACCGAGAATGTCCGCCAGCTTTGCAATGTCCTTTTCAATTCCATAGAACACACGGGCGAACAAGTGACGCAGGTTATGCGGAAACACCTTTTCAGGATTGACATTCGCCTCCACGCATAACGCCTTCATTTCCCGCCAGATGTTCGTGCGGCTTATCGGCTTGCCCGTGCGGGTCGCAAAAATCATACCGCTTTTAATATTTTGCTCTGCTGCGTAGCGGAGCAATTTTTGTCTTAGTTCCTTTACAATAAATACGGATCGGGTCTTGGCCTTACAGTTTACGACTGCCTCTCCGTGTTCTACCGCCTCAACCGTTATATATTGCAATTCGCTGACCCTGATACCTGTGCCGCATATCGTCTGCAAAATCAGGTTAAGCCGTTCATTGTGTTTTCGCACCGCTGCCCGGCACAGTCGGGTGTACTCTCCCTTTGTCAACTCTTTTTCTTCGGGGCAGAAAACCTGCTGCTGAAGCTTCAATGATTTTACTTTCAAATCATTCCAGCCAAAAAACGAAAAGAAGCTGTTGATACTTGCAAGCATCGAATTTACGCTCCGCACAGCATAGTTCTCTTGCAAATATTTCTTATATGCAATGACGGTTTCTTTTGTAATGGCGCTGTTTTGCGCGTATGCCATAAACGCCTTTACATCCCGAATATACTTCTGAATGGTTGCCACACTCCTTTCCTCCAAGATAAGATGTTCCTTGAATTCGGCAATCATCTTTGCCGTAATAACTCGTCCTTCCATTGTGTATTTACCTCCGAGCATTTTTTAATATTCTACTCAAAAAGTATGAAAACAGAAATTGTCACTGCTCATTGTAGAAAAAGCAGTGACAAGAATCGAATGTGCGGATATAAACGAAAGCCCCGATGAGTTTCAGATTTTCTCTGTACTCATCGGGGCTTTTTGCGCTTATATGGTTTGATTTATTCCCACAACTCAAGATAATAATGCAGCGCTTTCCTCATTTTCTCTAAAGCGTTGTTATAAGTCCGCTCGGAAGCCTTATCGGACTTGCGGCTGGCAGAGTGGGAGATTTCTTCAAAGGTCATGGGCTTTATGGGCCTGTATTCAATTTCACCGTTTATCAGCACTACTTTCTTGACCGACCAGCATGTATCGCAGAAGCCAAGATGCTTGGCAATCGTGCGTTGTTCCCGGTAAGTCAGGCTGTCATATGCCTGATGCAGTGCGTCATATAGCATCGCCCGAAAATACAGCTTGTCCGGCTGGGAGGTTGTGTCTACAGCTATGCCCTCGCCTGTTTCCTCGCCGTCCTCATCGTATTGCCGGTAAAAATCCACTCGGCGCTCGTTCAGCGTGCCGATGGCAATATATTTTCGGACGCTCTTTACGTCCATATTGACTTCACTCGCAATTTTTTGTATGTTGCTGTCACTGCAATCATCGCCGCTTTGACGATAGATCGCCATAATGCGCCGCAGGACAGGATAAGTATCCACCGTCATGGTGATGACCCCGCTTTGTGCCGTGCGGATGTAATCATCAATGCTGTCCTGTATGTACCGTTTCTGAAAAGCAACAAACGGCGCACCGACAGCCGAATCATATTTTTGCAGAGCAGTCAGGATACCACACACCGCTGCCTGTTTGATGTCTGCAAAATGCTCCGCCATAGCGTATCGCTCACAGGCGGCCTGCACCAGCTTATTAAGCGCAGGCTCCTGATCGTGGAGGTACCAAGCAAGATACTTGTCCTCATTTTCAGTGAGATAACGGACGATGTATTCTTGAGCTGGCAGCTTCGGCGGTGCCGGGTCAAGACGGTACATCCGGCGCTCCAAAAATTGTTTCTGCTGTGCTAAAACTTCGTTCTGTTCTTCGGACACCGGATACACCTCCCATCATTTCATTCTTTTGTCCGTGTCAGCGTACAGCTTGGTACGCTCCAAATCGGTAAAGTAATTTGCTTTGGCGTAGGCATCGTCCTCCTCCGCCTGTTCCAAGCGGCGCTTTGCCATCTCCTGCGCTACTTGTGCAAACTCGGCAGAGATCGTTCCCCGGCTCTTTTCGGAGCGGATCGCCGAGCAGCGGCGGTCATAGGCAGCCTTCAGCGGGTTATCCTTTGCCCGTTCCGCTTTGCCCTGAATGATGGCGTACCGGCGGCAGCTGATCTTTTCACCGTGGTACAATTCAGGTGCCGTACCGTAGGTGCAGTATTTCTGTCGCCGTGCGCTTTGCATCAGGAAATACTGCTTGCAGACCTCGCACCGCCTCGGATAGTGTCCGTGGTGCAGCCCTTCAAAGAAGTCCGTCAGCACAAAGCTGTAGTAGCTCTCAAAGCTCATTCTTCGGGCAGTGACAAGGATGCGACTGTTTCGCCGTTTCGGCAGCGCAATATATTCTGTGTGCAGCGGAAACGGATTTAATCCGAATACCTCCGTTGCAAGGGGCAGCAGGTGACGCTCGTCAAAGCGGTCGGCTTCATCCACACGGGAAGCGAATTTCTTAAATTGCTCGAACGCCTTGCGCATATCCTCCGGGATAGCATCGTAAAAGCGGAGAGTACTTAAAACGGTTGCGCACATCGTTTCACCATTCTTGAACAGTGCTTTATCATATCCGGGAGAGAACACATCATCGAATTGTACTATTGCCGCCCGGCGACGCAGATAATCCAAAATGCCGGCAGCATTGCTTTCTGTGAATAATTCTGCAATTCGCTGCTTCTCCGCCGCAATGTTCAAGGAGGAAAAGGGCTTGAGCTTCGGCAGGGTTTGCAGGATTGTTAGAATCTCCTCGCCGGCCTTGAGAAAATCTGTTTCGTTCAGATACCCGGCGCAAAGCTGCTCCTGCACATTCCAGTTGCTTTGTCGGAATACGGCAATCCTCGCCGCTGTGTCGCCCTTATAATACTGATTCAAAAGATGTACCGCAAAGGTGCCTGCCGGGTAGCTTTTGCCGCCTATATGCACCCGACCGTCCCGATAAACGGCAGTAAGAAAGCCCAGTCCATCGCCCATATGTTCCGCCTCCTGCTATATCCTATCATACAAAGTGTCCCATAAAACGGACCTATCATTTACACATCCCGAAGTGAAAGAAAAACTGAAATTATTTTTCGCTGCGCCACGCATTTAGAACATTCGTTCCATTTAACTATATCAGAAAACCGCCTGATATGCAAGGGCTTTTCCTTTGTTGCGGACAGCGTTTTAACCGTGTTGCTATAATCATACCTTTTTCAGCCGTTTCCCCCATTCAATATACAGAAGGCAGTCATTGAGCCGTCGGGATCACACTCGGCGGCTTTTTTGCTGCCCGAAAAAACGGAAAGGAGGTTTATGTTATGGCGCTCAAAATCACACCGAAGCAGCGGACAAAGATCAACGCCCTTGTGCGCAAAACTTGCTGTAATTGCTACAAGGGAAACTGTTTGCTGCTGGACGACGGCGAAGAAACGAAATGCGTGCAGCTTATTTCTCGGTACGGTATCTACTGCAACTATTTTCTGAAAGCGGTATTACCGGCTGAAAAGGAGCTGTACACAGAGATCTTACGGCAAAACGGAATCAATGGATAACTGCCCGAAAAAGAGTTATCCGAAATATTTTGAAATGCGCTATGCGCAGGAAAGGACTTATTATGAAAACAATCAACAACACCAAAATCATCGGTATTGACCACGGTTACGGAAATATGAAAACGGCTAATTACTGTTTTCCGACAGGCATTACTGCCTATGAGCATGAACCGCTGTTTACAGCTGATATGCTGGTTTATGGCGGCAGGTATTATCTCATCGGCGAGGGACACAAGGAGTTTGCGCCGGAGAAGATCAAGGACGAGGACTACTATGTGCTGACCCTTGCAGCGATCGCCAAGGAACTGAAAGCCGAAAATCTTACCGAAGCGCACATTGTAATCGCCGCCGGTCTGCCCCTGACCTGGACAAGCGGGCAAAAGGCGGACTTCAAGGAATACCTGATGAAAAATGCCGAGGTGGAGTTCATCTACAAAAAGGTAAACTACCACCTCCATATTGACAATGTGCGTATCTACCCGCAGGGGTACGCCGCCATTGCCAGCTTCGCTACTACCCTGAAAGGCGTCAACCTGATTGCCGACATCGGCAACGGCACGATGAACACGCTGTATATGATCAACGGCAAGCCGCAGCAGGGCAAAATGTTCACCGAGAAATTCGGGACATACCAGTGTACCCTTGCTGTTCGTGAGGCGTTTATGCAGAAAACACAGCGGGAGATCAATGATGCCATTATTGATGAGGTGTTAATCACAGGCACGGCGAATATTGCACCCGCTGACCTAAAAATCATCAAAAGTGTTGCCGCCGAGTATGTGCGGGATATTTTCCGCAGACTTCGTGAGCACGGCTATGACGAAAGCACGATGACCTTGTATGTGACGGGCGGAGGCGGCTGCCTTGTAAAGAACTTTTATAAGTTCAGTGCCGACCGTGTGAAACTCGTTGAGGATATCTGCGCCGCCGCAAAGGGATATGAATATCTGGCAGAGGCACAGATGAAAGCTGAGGCAAAGGGATGAACGGAGCGTATTACCGGCTGAATATCCGTTTTGACATTACAGATAAACGCCAGCGGGAGATCGTTGAGAGGCTGCAAGCCCTTGACAAAAAACAATACGGTTCTATCAACAAATTCGTTGTTACCGCTGTCGGCAAGGCACTTGACAGAATAGGCACTACTTCTCTCACCGCCGAGGAAGTGCGGCGCATAATCCGAGAGGAATTGCAGGAAGTAACCTTTGTTTCGGAACAGCCGCCGCAGGTGCAAGCGGTTGTGCCTACGCTTACCGAGGAGGAACTGGTGAGAAATGAGCAGAGTGTCCTTGATGACCTGGAAATGTTTGGATGAAGCCAAATGCGCCGATTATGGCAGCAAAACGGGAACAGGCAAAACATTATGGCATTGAAATGATGCCAAGCGATCGATACACCCAAAGTGGACAAAAAGCGGTTTTCGGTATTGGGCAGCGCAGAAATACGCTGAAATCCCGGTATCTTACAGCCGCTTTTCTTTTTGCCCTGCGGGGTGCGTCTCACGGTATAGCAAGCAGGGACTTTGTGTGCCACAGAAGTCCCAATCACAGCCGAAAGCGGCTGACTCTTTGGGGGCGCA
>ERZ1106943.2519-NODE-2519-length-15635-cov-4.631900_pt1 | contig 15635 bp, 13 predicted proteins | sample MGYA00403671_ERZ1106943 | MGnify/ENA primary metagenome ERZ1106943 (study PRJEB35170, sample SAMEA104062427) | human gut metagenome | biome: human gut; feature: human-associated habitat; material: faeces | place: Denmark | collected 2012-06-14 ...
TTTTTAAATTCGTTTCCCCCCCCCCCTAAACTAATGCATCAAATACAACTTCCATATCACCCGCAGCACAACAATAGTCAAAATTACTTTGCAATTACAAACCCAATTAGTTAATTGCGTCAATATCATATTTTAAATTAACAAACCGCATCTATGTTTATTCTTCAAATAAACATTAAACTGTATTAATAATATAATAAAATTCTTAATTTCCCTACTCTATTGATCGCAAAAAATCGAACAAGCGGCTAACTAAGCATAGATTAAATCGCAATGTTTGAGCGATATTGTTAAATACGCAAAAAAATAAATTTATAAACTAAAAACAGCTGCGTTATATTTTGTAAACTATCATAATTAAATAACGCTATCATTTTTTACATTATATAAATAGAAAATTTAAAGCATGGGTATAATAATACCCGGCAAGTAGCTCGAAATAAAAGAAAATTTTCTTCGTTCGCAAGAAGGTATAATCCGGTATATAAGTTAGTAAACAAATCAAAAAAGTCGACATTTGCCCCGAAATATTGAGCTTCTCAAACAGAATTTATAGGAAAAATTTCAACAAAATGGCGAGTAAAAATCGTTCGATTTTGAGAATAGTTATAAATTCATATAATAATATTTTACATTAAAGGAGCAAAAATTATAGAATTAATTCGTCCATGTACAATCTTTGGTATTACGTTCAAAACAATACAATTTAAAAAACCAAACTATGCAAAAATAGTAAAAATAGTATAGCGTTAGCTGAATAACTGCGAACATAGTGTCAAGTACAGAGCAAAATTATAAGAAAAACTAACCAAACCGGTTCAAACGTCACCCAACGCATTACAAAAAAAAAGAAAACGACAAATAAACAATGGTAACGCAAAGTAAACAGATTAATAATATTGACTGCGTAGCCCTAACTGCGCAAAAATTTTAGCAACAATATAATGAATTTAATTTTTGCGCAAAGAATTATACTTATCATAATAAACATTTCGACAACGTAGTAAATATAAATGCTCAGCCAAATATAAGCGCAAAAAACGTACACAAGATGTGCGCTTGCAATATATTTATAAGCCAAATTGCAATAAAAATATAATTTACACAACGCTACACAAAAATATACAGCGCACAAACATTTAGACTAAAACATTATTCGCATCAAAATATTTAACGTTAATAAAACCATAGCGCATTGTTAAATTTTTGACGCATTAATTATGAGTATCGATTAACTAATCAGCGCAAATAATAAATGTGCAAAAAATATGTGCGCAAATAAGAACGAACATAAATTGCTTAAAGCGTTGTAGATGATTTAAAAATTAGTTCTCAGAATTATGAGCGCACAAAGCATAAAAGCGAGCGCAAACAACAATATTTATTGACACCTGTTATTAGTTATACAGCGCTAAAATATAATTTAAAATTATATTTAGCGCACATAAAAATAAAAAGTAGTTTACTATAAACGCAAAACAAATTAATATTTAAATTGTAACGCACAAAGCTGAAAAAATTTAAACTAAAATGCGCTTAAAATTATATTTAAAGTATGTCTCAATAATATAATTAATATTGTAACGCAGACAGCGCTTAAATAAAAAAATTAAAAATGTATTAGCGCTAAAAAAAGCAAACCTCAAAAATAATGAGCGCTAAACAATGTTAAAATAATTTATTAGCGCAAAATAAAAAATTTTAAGCGCTTGACTCCGTATTGTTTTATGCACCTTAAAATAAGTACAGCGCATAAATATATAAACTATTCACATTCGTGCGCAACTCAAATCGCATTTCATAATAATAAGCGCAATATGTAAAAATTTGCGCTTTATAATCTTTAATTAATAGTCAGAAACGATATTAAGCGCAAAAGTAACGCAACTAATAACATAGCCATTACTTTGCGCAATATAACAATCGCCATAATTTGTTTAAAGCAAAAAATATATAATTAGTATAGTCTTTTGCCTGGATAGGGGAGTATTAGCGCCTCATTTCTTATAAATGAATACTCAATATTTAATACGTTGTATTGTATAAATAGTGTACGCCTTGCGAAATATACCGAAGTATAGTTAAAATACGACTTTTACACTACAAAATAATCAAACACGCCGGCGCACAATAATTATTCTAAGTTATACAATTACATATTTCAAAAAAGAACCCGACGAGCCTTTCGCATAGTTTAAGTCGAAATATGCGTCGTAATTATGTATGAGCAATTTACATCGAAGTTTTTAGAATAATCTGACGCTGCGGCATAATACCTGACTATATCTAAACCATCAATTGATATATAAAGCGTGATAAGATTAAATAATTACATACAATTGGTTACCTAGGCATACAAAATTTTACTTCTGCCAGGCGCAAAAACATTTATATATATTAAAACAACACGCAAATAGTAGTTATGTTTTCATACCCATATAGTCTGTTTCCATGGGATTTACAATAATTAACATTTTTAATGTATATGTTAATTAATTTTAGATAAACCTCTATTTATGAAGCCCTGTAACATTTCTGTCCTTATACCTGATTTACATATACACAACAATCGAGCAAAAATTTTTGCCGCTAATTCTGCATTAAAAGAATATTTGTCATTGCTTGTAGCAACCACAAAACAGTGTTAAATAAAAATCAATTAGCAATTAGTGTCAAACCCGAACTTAATGTAAGATATATTAAAAAATTATCTCGCATAGTCGCTAAAGAAAATTTTTGAAATTTGCAAAAAAACACTTGATTTTTGATATTCAGTGTGCTACAATAACTTAGCTAAAGTGACGAGGTATAGCGCAGTTTGGTAGCGCGCTTGGTTCGGGACCAAGAGGCCGTGAGTTCGAATCTCGCTACCTCGACCATTTTAACACCGGGGTGTAGCGCAGTTTGGTAGCGCGCATGAATGGGGTTCATGAGGCCGGAAGTTCGATTCTTCTCACTCCGACCAAAAAGTTCGGATGCTTTTAATCAGAAAAGCATCCGAACTTTTTTATACACTCAAAGCCTTAAAGTTCGACGTCTAAGATACCAAAGATTTTGATAGCGCCTATACACAAAATAGCTAATATCATAAAGCTCCTTTTATTGGGGACACAGTAGCACCCTCATTCAGCCGAAAACGGGTGCGGACATTTTTAAGATCGAAACCGGAACCGGCAAAGAGCTTCCCCTGATTCCTATACGCCGACTACGGAAGCCGCAAAAGGCGATAAGGCCGCCGCCCACGCACGCCCGGAGAAAAACCTATCTTTCGAAAGAAGTTATCGATAGTTACGATACCATTTTCGTACCATTCCTTATCGGGTGAGGACGGCGTCTATGCCCGTTTTGCCCTTCCTTAATTTCTACAATTTAAGCGGAAAAACCATTTACACTTTCTGCACAGCGGTAAGCAGTGCCTATTTCGGGAAGTCCGACAGATATCCGCTCCAACGCAAACGGCGCAAACATCGTTGAAACAAAACGTTTTTCGCATAATGACGAAAGCGGCGGAAAATCGTGAATTGCTTTCACATATCCGAATCAGCCGTCTACGCTCGCATACCCGGCACTTTGACAAATGCGGCTGCAATCTTATAAGGAAACCGACGACGGTTACAGCGTAACGGTGAAACCGAAAACGTCGATAGCATAATTATTCCTACGTAATTCGACGGTTTGCCCGTAACGGAAATCGGTGAAAATGCCTTATCGGTAATTAGTGATGGAATCACTGAAATAATATCGACCTAAAAAATGCAAGTCGGAAACACGTTTTGATACGTATTCTTACTAAATTGTAACCGGGATTCTGTGTGAATGCGCAAACTTTTAAAAATCGTTTTATTCTCACATCCAACCGTTTGTAGTTTTCGCTTTTGGACGCAGTAACCGAAGATATGCCTAAACTATCCGTACATTTCAATTATCTCGATAATCGTTTTTCTGTCTTCATTGGCAAGCAACAACGCTAATTTTTTCAGCAAATCGATTTGCTTTTTGTTCATACTCGGTTTGTCAGGTTTAAAATTCGGCAAAACAAAAACTCCGCCTCCGCTACCGGACTTGGTGTATATCGGGTATTTAAGAGACAAGTGCATTATGTCATTTTCAATAGTGCGTTTGCACACCCCAAACTCCACTGCAAAATTTTCCATTGTTTCTTGTCGTCTTCTGCAAAGCGTAAATAAAATAGATTGCCGTCTTTCGTGCGCAGTCACAAATTCCTCCCCATGCGGTTTTCAGCAAATATTAGCATGCTAAATCAAACGCCTGTCGACACTGTAAACATCATCGGCGCAAAGATACGCATATAAACTGCGCCGCCAAAGTTTATAATCGCAAAGATATTTTACAATAGCTTTAATAATATAATACCTCTCCGAAAACATGATACGTTGCCATTGTTAAAGCCGAACAAAACGCCGGATATGACAGATAGGGGTAAGAAATAGGGGCTTATACGCAAAGCCTATTGTTTAATTTTACGACTGCCATTGCCGTCTTCCGTTATAGCGTCGACTTTAAAGCATTTAAGACTCATCGAGTCACCGTGTAACGTAATTTGTACACTTCCCTCTTTCCCCTGCGCACGAAAACAGCTTTGCGGTCAAAAATGCGGCTTAAAGGCGGCATTTACGCAAATCGATCTCTTTAATCAAACAGGCACAAACCGGTCCGCAATTGCGCTATTGCGCCGTCACTGCGCCAATCAAAGCACGGCAGCCACTCGTCTACATGCAAGAATATATCAAATAAGCCAAAAAAAACCAAATATAAACTTGCCTAACTGCTAACGTTGACGACACGGTATTAAATATAACGTCCTGCGGGCGGAACCCATTTATAATTTTGTTCTCGATGCAGTAAGTATAACGTCGGATTGCGGTTTATTTTTCGCTGTCTAAAAGCTGTTTAATTTTGACGGTATTTTCACAAAAGGTCGCTCTACCGTAAATATTAAAGAAAATCGAACCGCCTCTTGCCTTTTTAAAAATTTTTCACTGTATTTTTTTGTGAAAAATTCATTTTATCGCAAACGCAGTTTTGTGAAAATACTGTTTATTCTCGCTTAAATGTCCGCATTTCAATGAAAAAGCAAATATTTAATGTGAAAAAGGACGCATTGAAAATATGGGTAAATCCTAGTGACATTCACATAGCTATATTATTTGTGAAAAACAGCAAAGTTCAAAAATATGCGCACGTATTGTAAATTCGGCGACATATTCTCCGTTTTGTCACATTTCAAAATTAATTTTTTAATGCGATATTTCATTTTCAAAGTCGCTAAAAATGCTTACATAGCGACAAATTTTGACGATACTGGTTGCAAAGGTGTAAAAATAAGATCATCTTTGTGATAAGCTGCAACGCTTCAGCTATTGACATATTTGCAAAAAGAATATATACTGATAACGGCTTTAAGTAAAGCCTACACGGTGAGCGCCATACGACTAAGACGGTTACGGGCAAGACGAAACAGTCTAATACTAATAAGGGGCTAAGGGGCAAAAAGATATGGAGAAAAGCAAAAACAAGTATTTTACTATGCTTAAGGTTCTTGCTTTGGTTACGTTATGCTGTACCGTGGTTTTATGGATTGCGCTTTGGGTTGCGTCGGCAACGCCGGGCAGCGTAAGCGGCTCCAACACCGACAAAGTTACGGGGATTTTGGATGACAAATTCGATCTCGAAGACAAAGTCGGCAGCAAAAACGAAATTCAAAAAATAGCCCTTGCCCGAAAAGATACGACAAAGAAGTTTTGCGGTGTATCGATTTTGCCGACGGAATTCGCCTCGGTGCAGCTCGAATACAGTTCGTCCGACAATGACGTCGCTTCGGTAGACAATAACGGCGTCGTCACTTACAACAAGGTCGGTGAGGCAAAAATAATAGCGTCCTACACGCAAGAAATCAACGGCAAAACTATTTGCGTAAAAGGCGTTTGCAAGGTATCCTGTCAGGGCTAAAAACCAAAAGAAAACATGAATTTATCTTTTTCGTCGGGAAGTGTAAATCCGTCCGCTTACATAAAACAAGTGGGCGTAGGTAGGCGAGTGCAGATTGTATTTAACTACGGAAATACGAGAGCTACAAATTTAACCTACGTTTCATCCGATCCGCAGGTTGCGGCGGTACACGGCTCGTACTTATATTCGCTTGCTCCGGGGGAGGTCGTCGTAACGGCTAACTACGGCAGAAATCGGATAAATTGTGCGGAAATCCGCATTTTACCAGATTCAGATGCTTATATCCCCGTTACGTTTGCTTTTTACGATAATATCGATAGTCTAAACATGGAACACGGATACTGCTACTCGATAGGCAGCTCGATCATACGCTCCATTACGGCACAAAGGGGTGATTCCGGAGAAGAAATTACCGTTACAAAAAGCGAAAATCCGGCTATCTATGACAAACTGATTTCACTGTTTCGATTAGAATCGTCAAACAGCGGCATTTTAAGCAGAAAGGGCAATTATCTGGTAACGTCTGGTTACGGTAGCGTTACTCTGACAATAACTTCTCCGCTAAATCCGAATATCCGTGTAAAGAAACAATTTGACGTTAAGAGCTCTGTGCCTAAAAAAATCGAGATTATAGGCAATCGAGCGATTACGCCACATTCGGAGTATGTCTACACTGCAGAGTTTTCGCCTGTCGATTACAAAGAGCAAAACCGCATTACTTGGAGCGTTATAAAAGGCAAAGCAAAAATCAGCGAAACAGGAAAGTTAACGGCGTCCATGTACGGAAAAATAGTAATTAGATGTCAAAGCGCAGATTATCCCGAAGTCTATACGGACTTAGAGATTAAGTCGAGACTTTTCGTTACCGCATACGGATTCGTACGCAAGTTTATGGGGCACGGATTATTGTCTGCACTGCTGGGATTCGGCATTTTCGGCTCGGCTTTAATGCTGTTGAAACGGAAGTGGATTGCCTTTCCTCTTACCGCACTGAGTTCGTGCGTATACGCTGTCGGCAGCGAATTTATTCAATACTTTACGCCTCAAAGGTATTGCTCGTTATCGGACATAGTTATAGATACGATCGGCGCAATAGGCGGCATGCTCGTAGCCGCTATTATCGTGGCTTTTATTTGTGTGGTTTGGAAAGCAGTTTCTTCGTCGAGTTTCTCGAAGTTAAAAACTCAGTTTTATCGAATTAACCTTAAGACGGTGTTCCCGCACAAAAACAAGAATAGCGAAACAAACCTAAATAATAATTAAGTTCGCATTCTTCGGATGTATTTGCTTTGATATATTTTAATTTTGTTATTCGTTTTACCTGAGGTTATAAATATTTATTTTAAATAGCCGAATTTCGAAATAACTAATATTTGTATGCGTGCCGACAAAACTCGAAATTTGCAAGCACAATTCGCAATACAAGATCTAATATAGGAGAAAAATATCATGACTCAAGATAATAAATTAAGCGATACGGTAAAAGTTGACAAAGCCGCTCTTAATAAGATAGGGTGTAGCCTTTACGTCGTTACGACCAAAGTAGGAGATAAAGACAACGGGTGCATTATCAATTCGGTAATGCAAATATCAAACAACCCTTTAACTATTGCAGTAAGTCTTAATAAAACAAATCTCACTCACGAAATGGTTAAAGAGAGCGGCAAACTCAATGTTTGTTCGTTGGACGCAGATGCGCCGTTGGCCGTTTTTCAAAATTTCGGCTATCGTAGCGGTAGGTCGTGCGACAAATTTTTGACTTGCAATCCGCTGCGAACCGAAAACGGTTTGATTTATCTTCCACATTATATTAACGCCGTCTTTTCTCTAAAAGTCGTTTCTTACGTCGACTCCGGAAGTCACGGCTTATTTATTTGCCGACCGGTTGAGGCCTTTAACATATCCGACGTGCCTTCCATGATGTACGATTTGTACAAAATTTGCGTAAAACCTCAAGTTAAATCGACGCAGAAAGTCGCATACGTTTGCGAAATTTGCGGTTATGTTTACGAAGGCGATACCTTGCCGGAAGATTTCGTTTGTCCCGTTTGTAAACACGGTGCGCAAGATTTTAAAAAGCTTCTTTCTTAACCTGCTTTTCTTACAAGAAAAGCAGGTTAAGAACATTATAAGATTACCTCTGTAGAAATTTCCGCAAAAATCGGCGTTTCGCCGGAAATGATAACACAATACATGACAGCGAATAAACTGCCTAGGCTTGAAACGTTTGCGATTCTTTGCAAGGAACCGGACCTTTCTCCTGCATACATTCTCGGGGTAACGGAACATTGATTTCGTCAAAGTCCGTTTTTTAGATAAAGTCGCCGACGTCGCTTTATCATTTTTACAAATACAATGCCCTGTCTTGCATAAAGAGAAAAAAAGACAGGGCGTTTTATTTGTTAATACGGAAAACTTCGTCTATGTCGGTATCTTCCTAAAGACGTCAGCTTTGGACATTGAAAATGTGCGCAAAAAAACTACCTGCGTTTAATTTCGCAGGTAGTTTCTATATTTTTTAAATTTATTATTGCTGCAAAAACTCCTTTTGGCTCAATATCTTAGTTCGGCTACGTTTCCCGATCAAAAATCAACTGCGTTTTAGTTTTTATTTATGAGTTTGTCTATGCCTTTTAACATAAAAGTAGCCAGCTCGAACTGCGGATCGTAAGTAAGAGCAAGGCGGAAACAATTCTGCGCCTTTTCCACTTCGTTCTTTCCGAGAAAAGCCAATCCGAGGTAATACGCCACATAATTTTTTTTCTTAAATCTCGGCGACTGCAACGCCTCCTGCGCATCTATTATAATTCCGTCATGCATTCGTTCTCTTTCTTTTTCTTCTTTGATTTCGCCCGCCTGTGACGTTCTTGCCGCAATATTAAGAAGATATATTTCTTCGTCGTCCGGATATTCGTTAAGCAACCTGTCGGTGCCTTTTGCCGCATATTCGAAATTCCCTAAAGCGAGTTCTCTTTGATACTTTTCCGTTTCCCTGCTTATTCCTTTTTCGTTTTTTTGGTTTTTCCATTCGGTATACTCTATAAACCAATCTATAAGTATAGGATTGACTCCGCCAAGTACCATCTCTTTTGTGTTTACATAAACTATATCGCTATACCGACTGCTAAGCGCTTTTTCAAAAATATTTTCTTTAAGCACTATCGCCTTCATGTTCATAAATGGATCTTCTTCGTACGGTGCGCCGAGATTTACAACGAAAGGAAAATGGACGTACCACATGGCGATCAGCTCGTCGGCAGCGGTAGGCAGGCTGATTATTTTGTATATAAGTGTATATAACGGTAATTTTTCGGGAGCAAGCGCATCGTCTCCGATAAGCATACCTTTTTCCACGCACTTTTTCCACAAATTTCCGCCGGCGTCAAACTTTATTTTTCCGTTTATCATAACGCCGCCGCCGGTAACAAAATCTCCGTCATTAAGCCCGTCAATGTATTCTTTTTTCTGTTCATACTCGGGATGTTCTTTTTTATCTATCGTGTAACATGCCTTCAGCTCAAAAAGTTTCGGATCGGGATTAGTCATTTCTCCCGTTTGATACAGTAATCCGAAATTATATACCGAATAAGCCATGTCTCTTTTTTCTTTTACGCTTAAATCGCTCTTGGATATCGCAAGATAGGAGAGCGAGTCGGTGTATCTTATTCCTTCGGTTGCGTTCATAAAAATCTCCTTATCTACATTTAAGCAATTATACCCTTTTTTCACCGTTTTCGCAACCAAAAAACGCCGAGTTTTTACAAGAAATGAAAAACATAAAATTAACACCTGTCTGTTTTTCACAATTGTGGTGAAAACGGTTTACTTTTTGTAAAAATTGGGGTATACTATCCGTGATAATATAGTTATAAACCAAGGAGGAATGATTATGGCTAAAATATTGATCGTAGACGACGAAGAAAATATCCGTAACGTTCTTAGAGAATACGCAGAATTCGAAGGTCATGAAGTTTCGGAGGCCGTTGACGGCATGAACGCCGTTGCCATGGCGAGAGAAAACGACTATGACATTATTCTTATGGACGTAATGATGCCGAAATTGGACGGTTTTTCCGCAGTAAAAGAGATAAAAAAGGTTAAACAAATTCCGGTAATCATGCTTTCTGCCAGAGTAGAAGAATACGACAAGCTTTTCGGTTTCGAAATAGGCGTAGACGACTATGTTACCAAGCCGTTCTCTCCCAAAGAAGTCATGGCGAGAGTGTCTGCTATCTTGCGCAGAGGCAAGACTCAAAACGCCGGTAAACGCATAGTTTCCGACGGATTGGAAATAGACATCGCCGGTCGTAACGTAATTGTGGACGGCAAAAAGATTTCCATGACGCCGAAAGAATACGAGCTTTTGTTCTATCTCGTAAACAACGCCGGCATCGCCATCTCCAGAGAAAAACTTCTTAACGACGTTTGGGGATACGACTTCTACGGTGACGATCGTACCGTAGATACTCATATCAAGATGCTCCGAGCGTCTTTGGGCGAGTATCGTAACAAAATCGTTACGTTAAGAGGTCTCGGATACAAAATCGAGCTATGAAAAAACGCTTTTTCCCGCTTTTCTTAAAAACCTGGTTGAACTTCGCCATAATGACAACAATATTCTTGTTGTTGTTATGGTGTTTTCAATTATTCTTTTTTAACTCTTCTTATGAGAAAAAACAAGAAGATTACATCCGCAACATAAGCGACGAATTGGTAGAAAATTTTGAAGACAATCCTCATTACTACTCAAAAATCCAGTCTTTCGCAAAATCCAACAATTACGATATTTATATCTTTCGTATAGACGAAGGAGAAATAAAAGGCGATTCTTCCGGCGGATACTACTTTGACGAAAACCTCGACGTTATCGTGTGCAAACCCGACTCGAAAACCATTGTTTATAAACCGGTAAAAAACGTATTGACCTGGTCCGCTCAAAGAGAAAACGAATTTATTCAAAACATAATTTACTCCGATTTCGGATCATTTTTTTTCGTCGAAAACTCCGATCTTCCTTCTACTTTTAACTTTATGGTTTACGGCAATTTGCTGATGAAAAGCAGCAGTTCCTCTTCTGTAAATCAAAACTTTTATTTTTGTCTCGTTGCCCCCATTCTTAACTCGGGTTACACGGTAAATATTCTGCAAAATCAGCTTCTTTTAGCTTCTTTGATAAGCCTTATTATCTCTATGTTTATTTCGGTTATTTTCAGCCGAGAAATAAGCAAACCGATAAATCGACTGGCTTTGACAGCTTCGACTTTGGCAAAAGGAGATTTTTCGGTAAATTTCCAAGGCGGCTCCTTTAAAGAAGTACAGATTCTTTCCGATTCTCTTAACTTTGCTAAAGACGAAATGAGTAAAACGGAACAAATGCGAAGAGACTTTATCGCTAATATCAGTCACGACCTCAGAACTCCTCTTACAATGATAAGAGCTTATGCGGAGATGATAAGAGACCTTAGCGGAAACACTCCTGCAAAAAGAACACAGCACTGTCAAATCATTATAGACGAAGCCGAACGCCTTTCTTCTCTCGTTGCGGATATACAAAACTTAAGCAAGCTCCAATCCGGTACGGAAGTATTTACTCCGACTACCTTCGACATGTCTCAGCTCTGTCTTACCGTAATCAATCGATTCGGCATTATGTCGGAAAAAAACGGATATGTATTCGAATTTTCTGCTCCTCCACTTCAAGCGTACGCCGATTATTCCAAAATAGAGCAAGTTCTTTACAACCTTATAGGCAACGCTTGTAACTATGTCGGCGAAGACAAAAAGATAATAGTCGGTTGCGAAGACGTAGGTAACGGCATAAAGGTTTCTGTTTCCGATCACGGCAAAGGTATATCGCCCGAAGACCTTTCTAACGTCTGGATAAGATTTTACAGAGCTAACGAAAAAAAGCGTAACATCGTAGGATCCGGTCTCGGTCTCAATATAGTAAAAATGATTCTTGACGGACAACATTTTGACTACGGCGTTGACAGCGTCGTCGGTAAAGGCACTACGTTTTGGTTTGTAGCCACTAAGCCTATCGACAAAACGTCCACATAATCGGGGCGGCGGCTTTGCGGCTAAAAATAAATAATTTTAAAAAGGAGAATATTTATGTCCGGTTGTATCATAACTTATTTTTCTGCGAGCGGTAATACCGCTTCCGTTGCTAAAAAATTAGCTTTTTCTATGGACGCTCCTCTATGCGAGATAAAGGCTGCCGTTCCGTACACAAAAGCAGACTTGGATTGGCGCAACGAAAACTCCCGTTCTTCGGTAGAAATGAAAGATCCTTCTTCTCGCCCGTGCTTTGCTCCCATGACAAAAGACGTATCTAAATACTCTACAATATTCATCGGCTTTCCTATTTGGTGGTACGTTGCTCCTCACATAATAAATACTTTTTTGGAACAAATAGATTGCTCGGGAAAAACCATTATCCCTTTTGCCACCTCAGGCGGAAGCGGAATGGGAAAAACCAACGAATTTCTTAAAAACAGCTGCAAAGGGGCTTTCTTAAAAGAAGGAAAAGTTTTTCCTACAAACGTTTCTCCAGATAAATTACTCAAATGGGTAGAATCTGTACTTTATTGACAAAAAATATCCGTCGTGTTAAATAAGTAACACGACGGATATTTTTTATTTTGTTTGTGATTGTTTATCCACAGTGTGGAAATCATTGTGGAAAACTTTCTCCTTTTTGTACTTTTGTATTTTTAGTACTTTTTTTATTTCAATTTATTTATGTACTATTTTTGATCGTTTTTCGTCGGGTGGATAACCTCTTTTTTATGTTAGACTTGTCCGTGTTTTTACACATTTTTATATGCTTTTATTTAGGCTCATTTAATGCTTTTTTATCCGCTTTTTTTGCTAATCGGTACTTTTTCTACATTTCTACACCATACTACTTATACCTATACTTCTCTTAATAAAATATATATTCTTTATCAAGCAAAAAACGATATTTTTCTCTCGTTGACTTTTAATGGAAAAGAGTGTATAATTTAGTGCATGGACGAACGCTTTGAATTGTATTATAATCTTTTAAAAGAATGGAACGAAAAGTTTAATCTTACGGCTATAACGGAAAAAGATAAAATAGAACTTTTGCATTTTAAAGACAGCATTTTACCTGAAGATCTTATAAAACAAAACGCAACTGTTTTAGATATAGGAAGCGGAGCGGGATTTCCTGCCATACCGCTAAAGATAGTAAGAGATGATCTGGATATAACAATGGTGGACAGTCTTAACAAAAGGGTAACGTTTTTAAACGAAGTTATTTCTAAATTGAATTTGGAAAGAGCGAAAGCCGTTCACAAAAGAGCGGAAGATCTGGATAAAAACGTTAAATACGACGTTGTAACGGCGAGAGCCGTTGCTCCGATGAGAGTGTTGTGCGAGTATTGTATTCCGTTCGTAAAAAAAGGTGGGATTATGCTTGCATACAAAAGCGAAGAAGTCGAAGAAGAATTAAATCAGGCTCAAAAAGCAATTGACGTTTTGGGAGGAAAATTATTAAAAACAGAAACGAGAAATCTCGGAGAAATAGTGAGAAAGTTCGTAATAATAGAAAAAGTAAAAGAGTCTCCTTTATCTTATCCGAGAGGAGGAAATAAACCGAGGTTAAAACCGCTATGAGAGAAGATATAATAACGGCTGCTTCTACGCCGTACGGAGGCGCCATTGCCGTAATAAGACTGTCAGGAAGAGGAAGTAAACAATTACTACGAAAGCTTTGTAACAAAGATTTTAAGGAGCATAGAAGAGCTTATTATACAACTGCGGATACCGGAACGATAAAAGATAAATGTGTCGTAATATTTTACGAAGAAGGAAAGTCTTATACAGGCGAAGAGAGCGGAGAGGTTTACTGTCACGGATCTGCGGTCATAGCGAGAGAAATAACTGAGTTTTTTATACGTAACGGAGCCAGAGCTGCGGAAGGCGGCGAGTTTACCATGAGAGCGTATTTAAACAAAAAGCTCGACTTAACGGAAGCCGAAGGAGTACTGGATTTAATAAATGCCGAAACGGTGGAGCAAGCAAGAGACGCCTTCGAAAAAGCCGACGGAAAACTATGTAAAAAAATAAGGGATATACAAAAAAAACTTGCGGATGTTATAGCAAAAACAGAAGTAAGTATAGATTATCCCGAAGAAGATATAGAAAGTTTTGTATTGAAAAATATAAAAAACGACGTAAACAAAATAAAGAGAGAGATAGAAGAAACGGCGGACGGATACAGTGACGGAAGAAAGATAAAAGAAGGTATAAAAGTAGTTATATTCGGTAAACCGAACGTAGGAAAGAGTTCGTTATTTAATGCTCTTATGGAAGAGGACAGAGCCATAGTAAACGAAAGAGAAGGAACGACCAGAGACGTTATTGACGGAGAATACGTTTATAAAGGAAGAAAGTTTGTTTTGTACGATACGGCAGGTATAAGAAATACCGATGACGGAATAGAAAGCGAAGGTATAAAGAGAGCATTCAAAGCAATCGACGGCGCAGACGTAAGAGTTTTTGTAAAAGAAGCCGGAGACGATGAAAAAAAGGAAGACTGTATCGTCGTTACAAACAAGTGCGATATAAAAAGAGGAGAAGGAATAAACGTTTCTGCCGTTAAAAAAGAGGGAATAAATATTTTAAAAGAAGAAATATACCGAAGGACGGACTTCGTAAAAAAAGGAATAACGGTAAATTTAAGGCAATATAGCGCTCTGATAAAAGCGAAAGAATGTCTAAAAAGAGCAATAGACTGCAATTTGACAATGGATTGCGTGGCTGCGGATTTAACCGAAGCGTATGACGAATTGGGGCGAATAACATCTGTTATAGGCAGCGACGAAATAATAGACAAGATATTTTCGTCGTTTTGCGTAGGGAAATAATAAGGGTAGTAAAATGAGCGAAAAAATAATTCAACAAAACAAAAAAGCTTATTTCGATTATTTTATAGAAGATAAATATGAGGCGGGAATATCGCTTAAAGGAAGCGAAGTTAAGTCTGTAAAAGAAGGAAAAATAAGCATAAAAGACAGTTATTGCGGTATAGATGACGGAGAAATATACTTAAAAAATTGTTTTATAACGCCTTACGAAAAGGGGAGTTTTTTTAATCCTGATGAAAAGAGGGCAAGAAAACTGCTTTTACACCGTTACGAAATAGATAAAATAATCGGAAAAATCAGGGAAAAAGGATTTACGCTCGTTCCTACCAAAGTATATTTTAAAGGTAACAAAGTCAAGGTAGAGATAGCTCTTGCAAAAGGTAAACACACTTACGACAAGAGGGCGTCCATTAAAGAAAGGGAACTTATAAAAAAAGCAGAACGACAGATAAAGGAATTGCGATGAAAAAAACATATCGTATTCAAAAATTCGGAGCATTCGGAGAAGGAATTGCCTATGATGACGGAAAAACCGTATTTGTTAAAGGCGCTATAAAAGACGAAACGGTAATAGCAAAAACGGTAGTCGAAAAGAAAAAATACAGAGTGGCGTCCACTGTAGCGGTAGTGGAAAAAAGTCCGTTGAGAGAAAAACCTCCATGCAAATATTACGGCAAATGCGGAGGATGTTCGATGCAACATATTAAGTATGATTCTCAGTTAGAGATAAAGAGAGATTTTGTAGCAGACACCATCAAGAAAATAACC
>ERZ1106943.2540-NODE-2540-length-15533-cov-3.193113_pt1 | contig 15533 bp, 16 predicted proteins | sample MGYA00403671_ERZ1106943 | MGnify/ENA primary metagenome ERZ1106943 (study PRJEB35170, sample SAMEA104062427) | human gut metagenome | biome: human gut; feature: human-associated habitat; material: faeces | place: Denmark | collected 2012-06-14 ...
TAATCTGTCTCTGGTATGATAATGTAATATGTAATTTCATTAATGTGAATTAATTGAATCAAATGCATTAAAAAGTTCTGAAAACGCATTCAAATCTAAAAATCTGAGGTCGACAATGTCGCTAATGCGACAGTCAGTATCATCAATTCTGAATATACAAATGATCTCTTGGGAATAAGAACCTCATCAATTACTGTAAAATCAATACATTCTTTAGGTATTTTTCCAACAGGGGGATAGAAACATTTGACTTCATCAGTATCAAATGAAATACTTGCAATGTAATCATTTAAGGATATAAAGGGTGTATTTTCAATGCAATATGGTAGATTATAATTAATAGATAAGAACTTATGTGTTAAATCCAGATAGGATTTAATAATAAAGAAGTGATTAACTTGAAATTTCCAGTGCAGTTTTATCTATGAAATTTCACAAAAATGCAATTTTATGAAATTTATATCACAATATATTTTCATTATAATTTGAAAAAGTGAAAATTCTATGCTAAAATAACATTAGAAATTTCATTTTCCGTTTTTCGGAGGAAAGGAAACAATCATGACAAATAGAGCTGGAACATTTGTAAGTAATCTATCAGGCGAAATGGCTTATGAATCTTTTCGCCCGGCTCCTCTTCCACCCAATCCTCCTATTGAGGTATCTGGAGAGCTTCTTACGAAACTTATTGATGCTAATAAGAAAATAGCAACACTTGAAGGATTATCATCTCGTATACCTAACATGGGGCTTTTCGTTTCCATGTATGTTAGAAAAGAAGCACTTCTTTCTTCGCAGATTGAAGGCACACAGTGTACTCTTGAGGATATCTTGAATCCTCTTATTGAAAATAACACTAATAGAGATGTTTCTGATGTTGTCAACTATATTCGTGCAACTGAATTTGCACTTGAGCGACTAAAAACATTGCCTCTGTGCAACCGTTTAATTAAAGAGACTCACGCAGTTCTTTTGGAAAGTGCACGAGGACAGGAAAAAAATCCCGGGGAATTCCGATATTCGCAAAACTGGATTGGCGGTCAAGGAAGTACGCTTAAGAACGCCAGATATATTCCGCCAAACCCGGAAGATATGTTAACTGCTATGTCTGAACTTGAAAAGTATATAAATAGTGATGATACCCTCGATCCATTGATTCAGGCTGCCTTAATTCACTACCAGTTTGAAACAACACACCCATTCCTTGATGGTAACGGACGTGTAGGACGACTTCTCATCACTCTTTTCTTGATGGAAAAAGGTATTTTGTCAACTCCGGCACTTTATATTTCTTATTACCTCAAGATGAACCGTATCGAATACTATGACCGTATGACACAGGTACGACGTACTGGTGATTATGAACAGTGGATTTCATTTTTCCTTCAGGCATTTGCAGATTCTGCGGAGGATGCAATCCATACAATTGACCGACTTACTGAATTACACGATAAAAACTTAAAGTTATTTGATGCTTTAACAAAGAGACAGCGTACCAGTGCCCTTAAAGTATTTGCCTATTTGGAATCTAATCCTATTATTGATATTCAAAAAACTGCTACAGCACTTGAAATGTCGTATAATACTGTGGCAAAGGTGGTTTCTATCCTGATTGATGATGAAATATTGGAGCAAACAGATAAATCGGGAAAGGCTAAGATTTATTCATATATTGAATATCTTAATATCCTTCGTAAGGACACCTAAAAGGTAAGCATCAAACAGATGACATTTAATTAGAATTTTTTATAATGCGAAAAATGCCCACCAGCCCACTATGTATAGTAACATAGAGGACCAGTGGGCAAAGTACATAATTTAATGACACGTTAATTTAAAGCAATTCTAAGCAATAAAAATATATCATATTTACCCTTGAAGCATGTTCAGTAAATCATCAAATGTTTCAGATATTGGTGCCATTCTTTTATTTTTTACATCATCTTCAGCTTCTGCCAGTAGTTCCAATAATTCTATGTGGGCTTTCATTTTTTTGTATTCTTCATATGAAAGAGTAACAGTATCTTTTCTTCCATTAACTGTAATAATAAAATCATATATTTTTATACCGCATTTTTCGATATAGCCATATATGTGCTCCATCGCATTTTCCTTATAATTATTAGAAATAACCCTGAATTCTACTCTTCCATTAGATATATTCGTATCTATATAACACACAAATACAACAATCTTATACTCATGCTCACTCGAATACTCTATTGCACAATCCTCAAGATCACACCAGATTCTCTCATCCTGATCATGTATACTTCGTTCACCATTACTATTTTTCAAATATTTTTCTACAATTCTACAACTTTGAATCTTGGCAGATGCCTCATAAAATAACATAATCCCACACCTTTCCTATAGTTAATAACTTTCGTATCTATTATTAATTATATAAAAGGCGTGGGACTATATTGGTACATGAATCTTTCTTAGTTATTATCAGCTTTATTAGATTCTTCAATTTCCGATAAAAATTCAATCCAATACAATACATGTTCTGGAATAATATTTTTATATTTAGGATCTATTGCAAATCTATATATTTCATCTGGATTAACCGCAGTAATATTTTTGTACTTATCTGCATTTTTTACTCTACCTTCTGTTGTCAGCAGATATACTTCATTTCCATCCTTTGCCAGATTTACATAATCAGAGGCTTCCAAATCCACTTTTCCCTTCTTTACCTGAATGTATATATGTTTTCTTTTCTCACTTTCAGGGTCAACAAGAACACACTCATATTTAGCTGTTGCAATTTTATTGGTTGACGGAATACAAACATATTTCTTTTCAGCATAAAGCCTAAGTGCCAGCAAATCTTCCACATCCGATGGACTCAATAACATATAAAAGTGTTTATCTAAACATAAATGGGGTTTCTCATATGTAAATTGTTCTTTTTCCGGGTCGTGTATTTTGTTATACAGTAACTGGCTATACTCTTTTACGCCATCTTTATTAATTCTTTGTAAAGTTGAGCCTTTTATTAACGCAGTTGCTATCGCTCCCGGCACAGATTCTTCATCGGCTCTTGTTGATGCTTCATACCAATCTATATTTGTTAATTGGTTACCAGCATCCTTTTTTTCAGCGGCTTCACTATTAAAGATCCATTTGCTTTCCTTTTTTACCCTTCCAAAATAATACTTTCCTTCATCCCTAGAATGCATCCATATAATATCATTCTCTTTAACCTGCTCTTTTAATCTTTTAACACTCGCATAACTTTTGTATACCTTATCCGCATATTTACAATAATCCTCAAAAGTTTTTATATTTTTTATGTTTTTTCTTTCACTTTCTGGTAACTCTTTTAAGCTCCATCCCATTGCAGCAACATGATTTTCTATACAATACTTTGCAATATTTTTATTTCCTGTTTTCACCTGCAATCTCCATACTTCCATAACTTAATCCTCCTGTATTCTATTCATATCGTTTTAATGCCTGTCTCAAGTCATCAACAACCTGTTCGACCAGATTCTCAGGGCTTATAATCGTAATATGTCTTGCGTATTGTGTTGCAAAACATCTCATAGCCATAAGATTAGCATGAACCGTTACCATTACCTCATCTTCTGAATAATCAGCAAATTTGATGTCTTTACCAAACCAGTCAAGAAGCTCTGATATAATGTAACGATATGCACGGAAACGAACTATCCCGCTATCACCTGAAAACATATATATATGATCCGCCATATGCTTTGACAGATTCAGACCATTCTCCAAACCTTTAACTTTCTTCATTGGCTTTCTCTTAGTATCAAGAAGTTCAATATCTGTTATCCAGTCAATCCTGTAATTAGCATAGTTATCATATTTGTCATAATTACATATAAGATAATATCTTCCGTTTGTCGCAACCATCTGATATGGATTAATTATATATTCCCTTGGTACACCTTCACTATTACATCTGTTATGAAGCTTATAATCCATGTCATAATAGTTATAACGAAATTTTACCTGTTTTCCTTTGCTTATTGCTTCATCCAACATCTCTATATTGTAAAATAGCTGTTTGTTAACAAGCGGATTTTCCTGCAGATTACATATATGCTTCACGCTTGACTTAAAATAATAGTTTGACAGGCTTTCCAACTTCTCAATAAGTTCAGTACACTGTTTATAGGGAATTGACTTTGAAAAAAGCAGACTATCTATAAGAAGCCTCAACTCTGAATTACTAAATGTTCTTTCTATGTACCAGTCTGTATATATAGTTTCCTGCTCCCCATTCTTTTTGGTTCTTATCTGTTCTGTATATTCAATATCATATCCACATTCCAACAGATATGACAGATTTCTTCTTACGGCTTTCCTGTCTACTTCCATACCATATTCTTTTCTAAGAATATCAATAAAATCTTTTTGTTTCAGTCTGTGTTCAGCATCTGAATATTTGTTAAGAATATCAAGTATATTAATAACCAGCAGTTTTTTTGACATTACCTCATACATATATCTTCCCCTACTCTTCAACCGCAATATTATAATCAAGTACCTGCTTAAGCAGATAATTGCTCATATTTAAGACTTTCATATTAAAATCACTTTCATTAAACAGCAGCGATACAGCAAAAAGATTAGCCTCATATTCAACATTTTTAAATGCATTTTTACTTGTTACCGCAAAATTATTAATATCATCTGAATGAAGAAGTGCATGTCCTAATTCATGTGCACACAAAACCAGCTGGCTTTTATGCTCATATCTTCCATTAATAATTATAATTGTTAGATAATTATCCGACCTTATCGTATATGCTTTCCTGTCTATCGTAAGCATTTTACTTACAACTACTCTTATTCCGTACTTTTCTGCTAATTCAAAAGGATTCCTTGTATTATAATTCTACCTTAAATCTTCTACCAGCTTCTTTACAACATAATAATATTCCGATTGTGCACGCACATAATCCGAGATACCAATTGGCAGTGATTTTATAGTTTTTTCATTACTTCCTTTCATATCCGTCTTCTCCGATCATCCGCAATATTAGTCTTATTTCATATAAAAAATTATACCCTGCAAAATACAATTAATCAATCTTTTTTAATATCCGTTAATTCAGCTATTTGTTAATACGGCAAAAAAGCAGTGTGCATACACCCATATGGCATATACACACTGCAATTAAAATAAATATATTTTTACAGCATATTAAAATCTGTATTATCTTTGTTTATAAGTCTTTAAAAAGTCTTCCATCTTATCTACTGCATCTTTAAGAACTTCAATTCTTGGAAGATATACAACCCTGAAATGATCCGGCTCTCCCCAGTTAAATCCAGCACCGTGAATTATGAGAATCTTCTTCTCACGCAGAAGGTCAAGTGCAAATTTCTCATCATCATATATATTAAACCTCTTTGTATCAATCTTAGGAAAAATATAAAATGCTGCCTTAGGTTTAACTGCACTGATTCCCGGAATGTCATTAAGTGCTTTGTAAATATATTCTCTCTGCTCGTAAATTCTTCCACCCGGAACTATATATCCATTGACACTCTGATGTCCGCCAAGTGCTGTCTGTACTATTGACTGTGCCGGAACATTTGAACAAAGTCTCATATTAGAAAGCATGTTAAGACCTTCCATATAATCTTTTGCAATGCTCTTGTTGCCGCTTAAAATCATCCAGCCGATTCTGTAACCCGCAATCATATGCGACTTTGAAAGCCCGCTGAATGTAACGCAGAACAAATCTGGTGCAAGCGATGCAATTGAAATATGTTCTTCGCCATCCATGACAAGTCTGTCATATATTTCATCTGAAAATATTATAAGCTGATGTTCTCTTGCAACTTCAACAATCTGATCAAGAACTTCTTTTGGATATAACGCACCTGTCGGATTATTTGGATTGATTATTACAATGGCCTTTGTCCTGTCAGTAACTTTCTTCTTAATATCATCAATATCAGGATACCACTCTGACCGCTCATCACAGATGTAGTGAACAGCCTTGCCACCGGCCAGCGTTACACATGCTGTCCATAGCGGATAATCAGGAGCCGGAACCAGCACTTCATCTCCATTGTCAAGCAATGCTGACATACTAAGATTTATAAGCTCACTTACACCATTTCCTGTATATATATCTTCTATTGAAACGTTAGGTATATTTTTAAGCTGTGCATACTGCATAATTGCTTTTCTCGCAGAAAAAAGTCCTTTTGAAGTTGAATATCCCTCACAATCTGTGAGCTGTCTCTGCATATCATATATAACTTCATCAGGCGTCCTGAATCCGAATGGTGCAGGATTGCCTATATTTAACTTGAGTACATGTGTACCATTTTCTTCCATCCTGTTTGCCTCATCAACAACAGGACCTCTCACATCATATAAGACATTATCTAACTTTGATGATTTCTTGAATTCACGCATACTAATATTTCCTTTCTCAGCTATTTTTTCTCCATAAAGCCAGTCAGCATCAACACCAAATGTCATCGCAATAAATTCACCAATATTTCTTCTCGGCACTGCTCTACCGCTTACATACTGGCTTATCTGGCTTTTCGACAACTTAACTCCTTCATTTGCCGCCGCAGTAAGCAAATCCACCTGCTTCATGTTTTTTTGCTTTAAAAGTTCATTAAAGCGTTCTGTAAATTGTGTTCCGTCAGCCATAATGCCCTCCAAAAGTTTATTTTCATATCAGAAAGTTTATTTTTAATTCTTTTCATTTCCTTTAAAATAAACTTTACCACCTTTTTATGCGTTATTCAAGCAAAAAGTTTAATTTTCATGTTTTTTATATTTATCAAGTACAAATTCTACCGCAACACTTGTAAATCTATACTCAGCCTGCGGTTTTGAGCAGAATACAAGGTCATACTTCTTTTGTTCAAGCTCGTTAAGCAGCTTTCTGGTCGCTCCGCTATGAAATGTAAAATCTATCTCATTATCTTTATTTTCTTTTAAAAACTGTGACGCAAACTGTGGAACAAACTGTGTTCCAAATGCACGTAGAAACCCTACCCTTATAACACCAACATCTCTCGCTTCTCTCTGTATGGAATCCACACCTCCGTCAAGTGTCGAAATAGTCTGTTTTGTACATGCCAGAAATTCATCACCAAATCTTGTAAGTGTTGTGTGAAAAAGATTCACGAAGTTATCCTCCTGTTTATTTCCATAAAATGACAAATAAATAGTATCATTTTATCTATAATTTTATAAAAACTATTTATTTGAAAAAATGTTCATTTAAAAAAGCCGCACAGCTGATTATTCAATCATACCGTGCGGCTCTTGTTATTTATTATTTTATTAATTATGTCCTTTTTCTGCTTTTTTTCTTAATATAACAGTTGCTATTATCAAGCCCGCTGATACAAGTATAAAAAATACTGATACAGCCATAAATGAGTAGAGACTCTTATTAATAACATCAACAAACATATTATAGAAATAAACAGGTTTGATATTAAGATGCTTATATCTGCCCTGAATAAACAAAAACAACGGAAGCACACCTGTCATTATAGCTGCTGCAAGCGTAGCATAAGTTACATATCTAAGACCTCTGTGAACATAATGATGGTCTTTTATTGTAATTACTATATCTACAACAGCAAGCACTAACAGAATTACAATAAGTATGATAAAGAACTTGTTATACATATTTCTGAAGCTGACATAATAATTAATATATGTTATATCAACATCTGTCTTATACTCTTTTTCAATAGATGTAACAAATTCTTCAATAGCAGACTTCTGTTCGTCGCCTATTGCAATATTATTATCTTGTGCATATTTATATATGTTATCTGTAAGTTTCTTTTTGACACTGCTTGTGTCAACAGATATATCTTTCTTATCTATTCTTGAATTATACACCTGCTTTATATCAGATGTCATCTTGTCAGCATCCACTATATCTTCAAACACTTCATCAGGAAGCATCATCGGCTTACCTAAATCCATTGCGTTTTCAATGAATTTTTTATGGACACTCTCATAATATCCTGTCTTTGCAGCACTTTCAAGGAAGATATTGCTTCTGAATATCCCAAAGCTTGCTCCGACAAGATAACCGGCAATCGCAAGAAGACCAGCTAATATAAAAGATAATATAATGCTCAAAGGATAAAACTTTCTCTTTGAGTTAGATCTCTTTTCTGACTTTCTCTTCATATGCTACCTCCTCCTAATATACCAGCTTAGGTCCGGATGTTTTTCTTGCATATACATACAATCTCTGGGTATATGAAGTAAGTGGAGTAAATGGATAACATGTATACATCGTTATAATCTCTTCATTACTATCAAAACCAAATGCTGACCTGTCATTCTGGTCTGCAATTCTTGTATCATATACCTCATATGTATACTTTCCATAAGAAGTAACTACTGTAAAAACATCGCCTATTTCAACATATTCCAAAGGAGCAAACGAAGTGGCATGATGACCACCAAGAAGAATAGGTGCACCAAAACCAAATATAGGTGTACCGGCATACTGACCGACACCATTCCTTAATTCTGTTCTGCTGTCTCCAAAATAGATATTCTCTTTAATTCCAAGTCTCTCACATGTAATCTGTGCATACAGTTCACCGAGAGCCGGATACATATCAGATGAATAAGGTATCTCCTCTTCCTGATTCTGTGCATTCTCTAATTTAAAATCAGGAACACCTGACACATCAACAGTCGTTTCAGTTGTCTCTCCTGAAAGAATCGACATAACTGAATATACCGCACTGATATATGGTGACAAGCAAATGAAAACTAATAAAAAACCAATTAAAGAAAGAAAAACTGGCATATAGATATATGCCAGTATTCTTTTAACGTTTTTACGTTTATGCATAATTATTCAATTAAGCAACTTTCTTCTTGCTAACGAATGCACAAACAACTAATCCCATTGCTAATACAGCAACAACACCAACTGTAGCAGCTGTTGTGAAACCTGTATCCTTAACTACTTTAGCAGAAAGAGCAACAACATATGACTTGCCATCCTTAACAGCTGTAATTGTGTTATTTGATGCATCAAATGAAACTGTAGCACCAAGCTTAGCAGCTGCATCTTTGATATCTGCCATGATAGCTGACTTCTGGTCTGCTGTAAGAGAAGCAATATCCTTTACACCATTAGCTGTAGCTGTTGCAGCATCAATCTTAGCGATAACGTAAGCAGCATCTGCATCACTTACTGTGTTGTCTGCTAAGAACTGCTTTGCAACGTTAACATACTCTGTAGCAACGCCTGCACTCTGAAGTTTGCTGATAATATCATCCTTAGAAGCTGCGAATGCTGAAATTGACATAGCAAATACGAGCATTAAAGATAATACTAAAGCTGAAATCTTTTTAATCTTCATGATAAAATCTCCCTTTCTTATGGTATTTTTTAGTTCTCTATTAAGATACCACCTTTAGAAAAATGTGTCAATAAAATCGTGAAAATATATCAAAATTGTTTTGATTTTTGTGCACTTCTGCCATATTCAGCACGTAAATAAGTGCTAATTTTACTAAACCTATTAAGTAAAAAGTACCTAATATCTTCTGAAATTTCTGTGCGAATGTACACTGCACATATTCCCCATCAATATTCTTATTACTCTTTTTATCATATATATAATTCCTGCAATCAAAGCCCACACAATCCAGCCTGCCAGTGCACCGGCCGTATTAGTAACAACATCATCGAGCTGGCTGTATCCTCTCTGTGTTATATATTGCACAACTTCAATCATAACCGAGAATATAAATCCTCCCATAACGCATACCGGCATCTTCCTGAACATTCTGAAAATGCATGGCATCATAAAGCCAAATGGAACAAATAATATTATATTTTCTATAAAAAAAGCATGTTCCTGAGCCGTATATCCCCATGTATACAGAAATGTCATATCAATTGCCCTTCTGCTTCCAGGTTCCCTTGAAAAGAATGTAATCCACAATAATGCTTCAATATAAAATATAAACAGACACCACAATACGAATTTTAATTTTTTATGCCATCTGAATATCGTATATATAAAACATGTAATAAGAACTGCCGCAATTATAAAATAAGGAAACATATCCGTCAGTTTCAATATATCTTTACATATATCCGTAATAATCTTCGAATAATCAACTGCCATATGCACCGCCAATTCAATGTTATTTTTTAATATTTCCCATCCCGGTGATAAGAAAAAAGCCCCTTAACGGGACTTTCTCAAAACATTATTAATGCGGAAAATGGGACTTGAACCCACACGTGGATAATCCACACAAGAACCTGAATCTTGCTCGTCTGCCATTCCGACACTTCCGCAAATATACAACCAATGCCTGTTATTAACATCAAAGCACTCATAATATTGTATATTATGTATTATTATTTGTCAAGTGCATGCTTTCTTCTATTTCTTCCATAAGCCTCATGCCTGCCGTATCTGTAACCGGTATTGAAAATACAATGCTTTTGGCTTTGCTCTCAAATCCCGCTTCATCCATTATTGCTCTCATAATATCATTTTTATTCTCTGTCTTTGTAACAATAAATATCATATCCTTTTCAGGAACAAGTGTAACTCCGAGAAACTTTTCTGCTTTTTTTGCACCGGTTCCCTTTGCATGAATAACTGTTCCTCCTGCCGCATGCACTTTCCTTGCCGCATCCATGACATCTTCAGAATATCCCTGATTTGCAATAACTACAACAAGTTCATACTTTGTCTCTTTCAATACAGATTCATCTCCCTTCACAAATTCCTGCCCGCATGTCAGATAGTTAAGTGCCTTCTTGCCCCCTATACTGCTTATCCGGATTACAAATGCAATCCCAACTCCGGGAATGTCAATCTTCATTTCTTTTGAAAGCTTTCGCTTCACTTCACTCCACTTACCATCTGTCACAACATGAAACAATACACTTTTCTCACTGCCTTCAAGCCCAAAATAATCAAGTATTTCATTGGCGGCTGTTCCGCTGCCCGCTGCCGTCATGGATACTTCAAGTCCGGTATCTGTATAAAAATCCATAAACTTTTTTGTAAGATTACGATTGATAATAGTAACCATCAGATATAATTCACTCATATTTACACTCCGTCAATCTTATTTGTGCATTTCTAAAGTTCAATAATTGCATCTTCATCCATGGCTTCATAAGCATATACTGCTTCACCTTTAGACGTATGCTGTTTAATTTTGTATACAACGCCGAGAATCTGGATTGTAATAAGAGGCGTCATTGCAACCATTGCAACAACCCCGAATGCATCTTCAACAATATTGCCTCCGACAGCTGCACATGCCCCCTGTGCAAGTGGAAGAAGGAATGCTGCTGTCATCGGTCCCGATGCCACCCCTCCCGAGTCAAATGCAATTGCCGTAAAGATCTTTGGTATAAAAAATGATATCCCTATAGCCAGCACATATCCCGGTATCAGAAAATACATTATAGGAATCCCCCATAATACTCTCACCATAGCAAGTGCCACTGACAACGCAACGCCGACCGAAAGACTTATTCCCATTGCTTTCGCTGATATTGCACCATCTGTAATTTCTTCAACTTGATGATTAAGCACATATACTGCCGGTTCTGCTTTAACAATAAAATATCCAATCAACGCACCTATCGGGACAAGTATCCATTTATAATTAAGAGACGCAAGTACCTTTCCAAGATAATTACCCGCTGGCATAAATCCTACGTTTGCTCCTGTGAGAAAAAGTACAAGTCCTATATATGTATACAAAAGTCCTATCACGATTTTCAAGAGACTTCTGCCTGTAAGTTTCAATGAAACCAGCTGAAAAATTCCAAATACTATTATAATAGGGAGCATTGATATTGCTATCTCTTTTATATAAGATGGCATACCACTCCCAAAAAGATGCCATAATTCCACAGAATCAGCCACTTCCGGTACCACAGCAGCACTGTAACTGCTCTCAGCCGGTCTGTAAATCATGCCAAGTGTCATTACAGCAAGAACAGGTCCGATAGAACATAACGCAACAAGTCCAAAACTGTCATCCGCTGCATGTTTATCATTTCTTATGGAAGCAATACCAATTCCCAATGCCATTATAAATGGTACCGTCATCGGTCCTGTCGTAACACCACCGGAATCAAACGCTACTGCCCTGAAGCTTTCAGGCACAAAAGCCATAAGAATAAATACTATAATGTAAAAGAATGCGAGCAATGGCGGAAGTGCAATTCCTATTAGCATACGAATAAGAGCTATCGCCAAAAAGACTCCTACTCCTACCGCAACTGACAATATAAGTGTCATATTGGGAACGGATGGAACCTGAGAAGCCAAAACCTGTAAATCAGGTTCTGATATTGTAATTATCACGCCAAGTACAAATGACATGATAACAATGAATACTATTTTTTTACTTTTTGTCATACATGCACCGACTTTTTCTCCCATCGGCGTCATTGACATCTCCGCACCTAATGTAAAAAACATCATTCCAGCCATTACCATTACAGTTCCTACCAGAAAGCAAAGAAGTACACTCGGTGTAACCGGGGCGATTGTAAATCCCAAAATCAGAACAATTGCAACTATAGGCAGCACAGCTTTAAGTGCTTCTATAAATTTCTCACGAAGTTTCGCATTTAAAACCTTCAATAATTCACTCCTGTCTATTTATATACAATTTACATTTACAATTAATATTCCATAAATTCCTGGATATCTCTCAAAATATCTTCAAGTTCTGCTCCTTCATCCTGTATTGTAAGATGAAGAGGTTTACTGATATCAAGGCTGAATAAACCTACAATTGACTTAGCATCAACACAACTGTGTTCAGACTCAATATCAAACGAGCAAGAATACTTGCTTATTACACTAACAAATCTCTGCACCTTTTCAACTGAATCCAACATTACTGTCACTGTAAACATATTCATCCTCCTCCAGGTACCATAAGAACTTTTATCCTTTAAATATGTACCTTCTGTTTTTTACTTTAGTTTGTGATAATCCGATAATACTACATTTAAAAATTAAAAACAACCGAAACGCCTTAAATTTCACGCAAAATTGTAAAATATATTACATAAGCGGTGCAAGCAGTCTTAATATCTGTCCTATTAGTTTTTTATGCCACGGATATTTTTTACAATCTTCTTCTGTAATCTTCTGACATTTTTCAAGTGTTTTCTGATAATCATTTTCGATATCTGCCACAACATCATTTTTATAAATATATGCTCCGCACTCAAAATGAAGATATAAACTTCTGAAATCAAGATTAACAGTTCCAACAGTCGCACGGCAGTCATCACTTATGAATTCCTTTGCATGGACAAATCCAGGTGTGTATTCATATATATTAACGCCATGTTTTATAAGCTCCGGATAATATGTTCTTGCCAGAAGATATGCATAAATCTTATCAGGGATATGCGGCATGATTATAGTTGTCTCAACGCCCCTTGCTGCACAATATCTCAAAGCGGCAATCATCTCATCATCCAATATAAGATATGGTGTCATAATATGAACATATCGCTGTGCCCTGTTTAATATGTCAATGTATACACGTTTTCCTATTCTCTCAGATGAAAATGGGCTGTCACCATATGGAATGACATATCCATTACTGCGGATAAGTTCATTTTTCAAATCAAAATCATTCAGACATTCATCCTTATCAAAATTAATAATATAATTATCAATTTCTTCCTGTTCAATTCTGTCCTTCTTACCGGCTACATTCCACATTTTCAAAAACATGTACGTAAAACTTTTTACAGCATCGCCTTTTACCATAACTGCTGTATCTTTCCAATGTCCGAATCTGTCAAGTTTATCAATATACTCATCAGCAAGATTAATTCCGCCTGTAAACGCAGTCTTGCCATCAACTATAAGTATTTTTCTATGGTCACGGTTATTCTGTACTGTAGAAAGGACCGGCTTTATCTGTGAAAACGGTCTTGATTTTATTCCCATATTTTCAAGTTCTTTGTAATATCCATATGGAAGCAATGCAAGCGAGCACATTCCATCATACATAAAACGGACTTCTACACCCTGTGAAGCCTTTAACTTTAATATATCAAGAATGCTTCTCCACATATAGCTGTCAGTCACTATGAAATATTCCATAAAAATAAACTTTTCTGCAGCCATGAGCTGCTTTTTCATCTCTTCAAACTTGAACTCGCCAAGCGGAAAGAACTCAATATCATTATCATAATATGCCGGAAAGTCACCAGCATTATGTAAATAAGAAGCCAGCCCTCGTTCTCCGTGCAGCTCACTTTTAAGCTTTTCGAGCACTACATCACTTGTTTTGGCTTTCTCATGCAGTTGTTTATCAATCGATGCAAGTCTAGACCTCATAATCTTAGTGCCAAGCTGCAGATTAACAAATACATATATCATGGTTCCAAATATAGGTATTATAAGCACCGGTATAATCCATGCCATCTTAAACGCCGAATTGGTATCCTCATTAAAAATATGTATGACAACAAACATACCAAGAAGTACAAATAATAAATGTATAAGCACAGAATATCTGTACAGCCAGTTGATAAGTATGAAGAAAAATGCAAACTGCATCAGAATTGCAATTATTACAAATGCTGTACGTCCAAAAAGAACTCTTGTTATTTTTTTCAGTTTCTGTGTCGATTTCTTCATATTCAATACCTCTTGCACTATAACTCTCTATCTGACTAATTGCTCTGATTAATATTTATAATATCATTTTTTCTATTTTATTTCCACTCCCCGGCAGATTTTTATATTATTAATCCAAAAATGCCGCCACTTTTTATCAAAGCAGCAGCATCTGTTTTGCTATATTAATTTTTAAAGATTTGTATATCCCATCAGATATTTATCTACTTCTCTTGCACAATCACGGCCCTGACGGATAGCCTTTACAACAAGAGACTGACCTGTATGGCAGTCACCGGCAGTAAATACACCCGCTGCATTTGTTGCAAACTTTCCTTCTTCTGTCTTGATATTTGTACGTTCAGTAAGTTCAACACCAAATGCATCTGTGACATATTTCTGTGTTCCAAGAAATCCTGCGGCAATAAGAACAAGCTCACAAGGAAGTTCCTTCTCTGTTCCCTCTACAGGAACCATCATTCTTCTTCCAGTTTTCTCGTCAACTTTGGACTCGAGGCTTATAACAACAACCTTCTCAAGATTTCCTTTTTTATCTTTCTTGAATTCTTTTACTGTTGTTGTATAAATTCGTGGATCATGTCCAAATACCGCTATTGCCTCTTCCTGACCGTAATCAGTCTTGCATACAAGCGGCCACTGTGGCCATGGATTACTCTCTCTTCTTGTATCAGGTGCCTTAGGCATCATCTCAAGCTGTGTAACTGATTTGCAGCCATGTCTTATACATGTTCCGACACAGTCATTACCTGTATCACCACCACCGATAACGATAACATTTTTATCCTTTGCAGAAATGTATCTGCCATCCTTAAGTCCTGAATCAAGAAGATGCTTTGCATAAAAGCTTATTCCCTTTAACTGGT
>ERZ1106943.2555-NODE-2555-length-15466-cov-5.844851_pt1 | contig 15466 bp, 14 predicted proteins | sample MGYA00403671_ERZ1106943 | MGnify/ENA primary metagenome ERZ1106943 (study PRJEB35170, sample SAMEA104062427) | human gut metagenome | biome: human gut; feature: human-associated habitat; material: faeces | place: Denmark | collected 2012-06-14 ...
CCAGGGGGCTTCTGTTCAGCAAGGGCACGATTGTTGACGGCTCTTTTATTGAAGCACCGAGTTCGACGAAAAACGCTGACAAAAAGCGAGATCCTGAAATGCGTTCAGCGAAGAAAGGCAGCAACTGGCACTTCGGAATGAAGATGCACATTGGTGTGGATAAAGCCACCGGAATCATCCACACGGTGGTAACGACCCCCGCTAATGTTCACGATGTGACAAAAGCGGACGAATTACGCCGCCCCGATGACTGGAAAGTAATCGGCGATTCCGGATATCTCGGTATGGAAAAGCGTGAGAGTGCAGATCCTGAACGAGTAACTTATACGGCTGCGAAACGCTACGGCCAGAGAAAGAAGCTCTCCGCAGAGAGAGTTGCCGACGAAAAGGTGCTGAGTTCAATTAGATGTAAGGTCGAACACGCCTTTCATCGAATTAAAGTTCAGTTCGGATATAGGAAAGTACGATATAGAGGACTGGCCAAAAATACGGCGCGCTTAACAATGCTGGCCTCGATTGCCAACATGTTCATCGGAAATTGCTTCGAAAATCGAACTAAGGTGAGCTTCGTCTAGGATAACTGTATCTATTGGGGAGGAAATTGATTGATTAGGCCCCAATCAACTCCTCCTGAATGAAAAATTTCGGCTAGATTCTTTGAAAATTAAGTCTCTAAAGGCCATTGGGAAGAATCAAGCATTTTACAGAGCTTCCTTAAGACTTACTTATACGGCGCTGGCTATGACCACGCACATTTTAAAATTATGGAGCGTGGGCACCTGACTTCGTAAAGTGGGTGCCCATCTCTTCTTAGTTAACTCCTGTTCTTATCGAAGGTCCTAGCATCTCGATTCTGATGACTCTGCCAAGGAACCTGTCCATGATTGCATCAGAGAATGTCGGATCGTCTATATAACCGGCCCATTCTTTAATGGGCAAGATAGACGTGATCAATACGCTCTTTGATAGTTCTCTTGCTTCAAAGAGTTCCATCAGCCCCTTTCGGGATGAGGCATCTAACTTTCCGTACCCCCAGTCGTCGAGGATGAGTAGGTCATACTTGTCGTACTGCCTTGCGACCTTACTAACTCCGGTCGTAAGCGAAGCGACAGCCTTAAATTCATCCATTAGAAGCGGCATTCTTAGGAATTTCACTTTAAGGCCTACTCTGCAGCACGATGACCCCAGAGCACAGGCAAGGTATGTTTTCCCCACACCTGATTTTCCGCTGATGACGCAGTTAAGACGGTTTCTAACCCATTCACCGCTCATCATGTTGCTAATCGCAGATTTCTTTAGCCCTCTTACCGGCGAGTAATCAATGTTGGCCGGGGATGCATCTTTATGCTTTAACCTTGCGTCCTTAAGCCTGCGAGTCAGGGCTCTTTCTTCGCGCTGGGTTATTTCGTTCCTCAATGCGCTCATAACCCAAGCCGCTGGCGGTAAATCAAATGCGGCGGGATCAGACATTAACGCTTCAACAGCTTCTGCAATTCCCGGTGCTCGTATTTTCTTGCAAATCGTCTTGAGCTCAGCAAGATCGAAGTCCATATTATTATTCATAGTTGTTCCTTATGTTTGAGTGATTCGGGGTTTTATAGGATTCGTCGGGTAATTCAAATGTGAGGGGGATCTGCCGGCTCAGCAGCTCTTCTTTCTGTTTAAGCAACTCCTGCACAAAGTTGTACCTAAACTGTTTGTACTCTGCTGCATCGGCCAGAGCCTCAGAGAGCAATGAAGGGCGATAGGCGGGTAATAAATTCCTCACGAAGGCATGCAATCTCTGCCTGGATACAAAGTCTCCCGAGAGTCCCCAAGAACCGTAAACAAAGTCTTCTGCCGCCTTTCTGAGCACACCGCGCTTCGTTAGTTTCTCAATAAAGTACTCGGGACTTCTTCTTCGATCCTTTTCTGCTTGAGTCATATGCTCTTCAAGCAGATGAGTCTTTTCTCCTTTCAGTGAGTAGTGACGGACATGCCGACCGATCAACTTATTATCTGCGGTACTGTAGATTTGAACCTCTTCGCGGCTAAGCCTCACAAAGACGGGCTTATGGATAAAGTCGATCGGCACGCTATAACGATGACCTCCGTCTTGAGAGATACGAACGCAGTGTGACTTGTCGACCATGAGTATCTTCCACTCGCAGATTTCATATGGATAGCTCGGCAGAGGCACAAGCAAACTAAATTCTTCGTCTAAGAATTTCTTTATTCGGCTCGTTTGCAGGCTTTTGTCTGCAAAGGGTCTGAGGTTAATTGCGTCGACTTTCTTTAAAAGGATTTTGTTCAACGCAGCTAAATCGTCTGCATAAATGTTACCCCATGATTCAAGCTCCAACTGGCCTTGCACCCAGGTCTGCGACATGTTGACAGACGCTTCTACTCTGTTCTTTTGAATGGGTTTACCGGGCCCGCACGACCAACATTCCATACCGTAGTGCCCGGTAATATCGTCGAGCAAAGGCGCGATTATTCCTTCGTACTTACTTGCTGTCTGAACCAAGGCCCGTGCGTTGTCAACGATGAGTACCTTTGGAGAGCCGCCGAAGTATTCCAGCCGCTTTGATCAAGCCTTCACACCACGACTGTGCGGTTTCGTCTGCCGTTGCGTAGGCAAATAAAATGCTGCTGTATGGAAAGCAAACCGTAAACAGGCGAGATTTGATTTTCCTTCCATGCTTGTCAATCCACACTACGTTGTCGCCCGAGTAGTCTATTTCCAACTTTTCGCCCGGAGTCGTCAAGTTGATGTGAACGGGTTGAGACGCTTTGTTCTCCGCCTTCCATTTTCGATAAAGATGACAGAAATGCGAGTAGGACAATTCAATGTGCTGCTCCTCATTTCGGAGATATTCATAAATCAGAAGAAGATTGACATGCTTGTTCTTTAATTGTTCATCAACAGAAGCCCAATCGATAGCACCTCCCTTAGGAACAATCGTTTTCTTGGGATAAAGAATGGCATTAAGCTCCGAGTCCGGAAGGCTTAAGAGCTGCTGATAAGACAATTTTGAATTTTGAATGCGTAGGGCAAGTTTACCCACGACGCTTTTAGAGATGGAAAGGGAAGAAGCAGTAGCCCGCTGACTTGTTCCAAGCTCTAATTGGCTGATGACTTGTTTAATTAGCGAGATATTTAAACTCATGATAATTCCTTGTAAAAAAAGGAACTTCTAAGTTAATTAAAACAAGTTGGTTTGTGTGCGAAGTTAATCGAAAATCAAAAGATGACGAGTAATGAGTCTTAATTCCTTTGCGATATTAAAAATAGAGTAAGTTAAGAATTGCGCGCCTGTGTCTATAAGACGGTTAAGGCGAAGTTTGCCTTAACCGTCTTATCTGCAAGCGTACTTTTATTAGGAGGCGTCAAGAACTTTCGCGGCATAAGGTCGTAACCTCGCTCCGTTACGGCTTATTCCACGATTTCTTGACCCAATTAAGGACATGAGGAGTTCGAGATTTGAGTTTTGGATGGTGCCCACGCTTAATCAGAACACAAAAATAAAGAAAAATTAATTTTCTTTACCCTCTGCCCACGATCAATAAGAATCCTGCCCACAGATTCAATATTTCTCATCTATAAAAAAAAACAAAGCAAGGAGAGAAGAAAAACAAAACCATTATTGTAGGAATGTACCACAATGACCAATAAAAGAATCCTCTGTAAAGAATAAAATTTGAATTTAAGTGATTTGTACCTATAACAAAATAATTTACAAATAGTAGGACCAAAGAACAAACAAAATAAGGGAAGAAAACTTTCTTCAATTTGCTAAAAAAAATTTTTGGTTAAAACTTCTTTTGTAAAATATTAGATAGAAAAGCATCCCGGAAATAAACATGAAATAAGCTGTTCCATCTGAAAATAAAGTATTTATAATCTTTTCTAAATAAGTCCAGGAATTTTTTACCTTCAAATCTTGTTGGAACATACATGACATAATATGCATCCAAACTATCAAGAAAACTGAAAAACCCCGGAAAAGGTTTATTTCTTCGAAAAATTCCTTCTTACTAGTATTGTTAGAAGGATTGTTATTACTTGTGTATGCATTTGAAATATAACGTTTCTTTTTAAACTGCTCTAATCTATTAGGATTTTGAATGGGGAAGGTGTGGGGGGGGGCATAAAATAACCTTATAAAGCGTTGTGAATTTGATTTGTTTATACAGGAATATCTTAAGTGTATTATTATCGTCTTTATCTTTAAAGCTTACATTCTTATTATTATGAAGTATTGCATTTTTGAAGTCATCATTTAACTTGATAGAAATTTTCATTTCAAAAAAAATATTCAAATCGTTTAATATCAAGTTAATTTCATGATAATCTTTATTTAATTAAGCTGTATCTCAAACTTACAGAGAAAAATCTAATTTTTTTACTGATACCTGTCAAACTTAGGACCAGACGTTCATCTTTTATATAGACACAAAATGGTTGATGGTTCCCTTTGTTTTAAACATAATGAGAGATGATTGTTTGATTCTTGCTGACATATTTCCCTGATTTTTATTTAGCCCCGTTTAAACGAGGCCCTCTTTAATTATTCTATTGTGTTTGCAAATAAGCAAAATTAGAGGTGATTAAGTTAATACAGCCTCTTGGGGAAAGTAAGACCATTCTTGTAAATTTTGAAAACTTCATCGGTAATAAGTTCTCTCTGAATTGCAATATTTGCCATCTCCTTCTCAAAGGAACTGGCACTATGGTAAAAAGAAGAAAGAAAAAGTTCATATTCTTCTTGAGAAAGTCCTACATCAACTTTCAAAAGTGACTCAGGGATCTTAAATTTATTCCAAACTTTTTCATGGTAAACATATTCCAGAACTGGAAGATTTATATAATCGTCGCTCCAATTGATAACAAAAGCCCACCAGGGATAAACAATTCTATCCGGCATGTGAAGGACTGTTGCTTTCTCAATATAAAAGGTTTTTAAATTTAATTTTCCAGAATCTCTCAAGAATGTGAAGAACCAGTCAACATTAAAATTGAATTTACCGGCATAAGTGATCTTAAATTTCCTAATAGCTTCTTCGTCTTGTCTCCAGTTTACATTTTTCTTTATAACTGAAAGAATTTTTTTAGGCTCACTTATTAGAACAACTCCGAAGGACCAATGTACACCGAGAGTTTTAGATACAAACATATCTAAATTTAAACAATCCAATTTTTCATTCAGAGATTTTTTCTCAGCTAATATAAACACCTTTGCAAGAATACTTGGCCTTACAAGTATCATTATGTCATCGGCATCAATGTTATAAACGTTCTTATAATTAAGAGAAGCGGCGTGTGTAAAAGGAGTGAGCATTGAGAGACCAATTCGCTTCCACAGTTTGCTTGACTCTAAACCGTCGAAAAGTGTTGCAACTTCTTTTTTAAGAGTCTTTCGGTCGCTTTTTATGAAATCAAAATTTAAACCATAAAAATAACAAGGCTTTTCGAACAAACCTGCTCTCATGGCAGAACTATCGCAAACAAAGTATATGAAACCGTTTAGGCGATGGATCGTATCTATCCAGTGTTGGATGCAATCATAACTTGTTGCGTGTTTTCTATGAATTTTTAAATAAAATATTCGTTGACCCTTATCAGGATAGACTTTTTTTGGCTTACTAATAAAAAATTCTCCTATTCTCACCCCCCCCGAATTGCCGAACCTCCTTTCATATTCCCAGAGTTTTTTGCATTAAAGTCTGTCTTAAAATCGTTATCACCCGCTCTAGAAAATTGCAAAAAAGGTAAGGACAAAAGATAAAGTTTTGTTAATTTTTGTCCATTCGTAAAGTAGATACACTCTTTCCTTAGGAGACCAATTTTAATCAATAAATAGTAGAAACTTTTCAGCATATTACTCTCTTAAATTTAACAACTCATAATAAAATAATAAGGGCTTTAATCTTCAAAATCTATTTTTAATTAGATGAAAGTAACGCTTAGTTATCTTTCTTGAAAATCCTATCCTTAAAAATTCTGCCAATGTTCTCAACTTACTAACTCCTGTGGCACTAGTAAAAGTTACATTCTTATTGTTAAGAGGAAACATATATCTATTTCCTCCAATCGCATTCAAAAGATCCCGCCACCATGCAGCGTTCTTTCTATTGTTGGAAGAAATAAAAGGAATTTTTGCCTTTACTCTAAAATAACAATAATCAGAAAAGATTTTTCCTACTTCTTTCTGTAAACGAACATCAATTGCTTTTCCGTTAAAGGAAAATTGAGATATTTTCCACTGATCTATTAAAATTTCATTTACACGAGGTGTCGGAAAAAAACAATTATTTAATGAACCAATTTCTCTTTTAAGCATTGCTGGATAAAAGGCATATAACCTTTCGCCTATGCCGACCAGTGCGTCACATAAACCGGACCTTAGTGAAAAAACATAGGCGCAGTTATAGCCCAGCCATACAATTTCTTCTAGTGACAGGTTCAATTCGAAAGTCGAAGGTATATTATCGAATTTATATTTTTGACTATTTACCACTACCTTATACCCTTCCTCCTTCAGTACTTCAACGATTTGCTCCCATAAAGCAATAGGTAGTTCTACTGCTGTTGCAGCATCTGGCGCCAATAATACAATGTTCTTAACTTGACTTATGGCAGTTAACTTAGACAATGAAGTTGCTGAAATTTTGAGAGAATTTTGATTTATGGTAGGAGAAAAATTGAAACTACTCTTTATTCCAATGTTCCAAGCCCAGAACTTAGAAATGTAATCGTCCCATAGAAAAAAATTATGCGATTCTGAATCTACAATAAAGGGTTCTTCTATCTCAGGAATTGAGATAAAAATGTCTTTGCAAAGTATATCCCACGTATGACTGTTTTTAAATTGTGTTTCAGTTAGATATCTGGACGGCTTGCTATCAATACTCCGTCTTAGTTCTTTCAAGTTATCTAAGCAAGTGTAATTCTGAACATTGAATAAACGACATAGAAACTCAAACTCTCTAGGTAAAATTATATGTAAGGGGGTTTTATACTCGAGTTCGAACTGAGCTATGCAAGATATGCAAGAAACTAGATCACCTAAATGTTTGTGCAAAAATACGTTATATTGGCCAGGCTTACATGCACCTTTTACTTTTTTGTATAATTCGCGCGCAACTGTATAATTTTCAGACATACTTATTTTTATATATTCTAATCTTTTTTAACAACAACAAATATGGTCTAGGATTCTCACGATTATTATCTGGATAACCGTTACCGTTTCCGTAAAGGTTATTTATTATGAGTCTTTTGATTTTAAATTTTTTTGCTCCAAAAGTGAGCATTTCTAATAACAAAGTTATCCAAAATTCGATCCTTCGTTTCCTTAGAAATTTATGGATCTTTATCCCAAAATCTATACCATTTATCAATAGAGACCCGCTCTTCCAGTTTATAAATTGTATTTCATTAACTTCGGTTTCACCCTGGAAAGGATATGACAACCCTCCATATTCTCTCCTCAAACAAGAAGGGTAAAACACAATAAGCGAACGCGATTTATTAACTAAAGTATCGCATAGTCCAGATCGTATCGAAAGAACATATCGACAATGATAAGCTATTTCTACGATTTCCTCTAAACTGAAAATTTGTGAAGGAAGCAAAATAGAGTTTTTAAGCTTAAAGCTATCTGAATTGACTATTATCTTAAAACCCATCTGTGAAAGCTCTTCCACAAACAAATTCCAGAATTCCGTGCCGAAGATCTCAGTTGTTTTCGCTTCAGGTGCTATCAGGACGGTTTTACTTAGATTTCTAATCCCTAAATTCACTAATTTAGTTTTGGTAATTGCTTTCAGCTCAATTTGATCTAATTTCGGCAAAGAAAATTTGTAATGAGAACCAAGTAATAGATTTTCTCCCCATCTGAAGCACCAGTAATTTTGATAAGACTTGAATGGAAAAATCTTATCACCAGAGCAGACGAATAATTTACTTTTCAACGGAAATGCATAACAAAAAAAATTAGCTACTTCGTTCTCTAAAATGTCCAATTCTTTATTCGATAAGCTCTGGAACTTCTTTATCTTTTTCAATTCTCCAGTCAAATCAAAAGCGATGGCATCTTCTATTTGATAAAAATACCTTAAAAACAAATACTGACGAGGGAGAAAAACTCTAGGTTCCTCCCCCCATTTCCTTTTAAATTCCTCTAAAGAAGCTAAGCAATAAAAATTATCTCCAAGGTGTCTGTGCAAGAGTAAGTTAAATTTATCGTCAGCGCATTTCTTATCCAGAGTAACAAATATTTGCCTAACTTCCTTAAATAGAGTTATGTCCTGCAAGATGTTAAGCAGATAATTCATTTAAAATTTCTCTGTAATTCTTGTCACGATTAAAAAGTGCTGAAGTCCCAAGAACGTAATTACAATTAGGATAAATGCTGAAAATCTTTATAAACTCTTTACTTACTGCTCCATCTACCGCTATTTTAACTTCAGGGTTGCCAGTTAAAAGTTGTTTTAACTTTGTGTCACACCCTGGTAGAGGCTTCTGTCCTGCAAATCCCGGCTTAACCCGCATATAAAGAAAATATGTAGAGAGTTTTTTCAGATGCTCGAAATCATTCAAAGAAACATCTTTGTCCACCACGATACCAGGAACAATTCCATTATTTTTCAAAAAGGCGATATCTTCAGTTAGACTTTTTGGATTGGAGTGAAGAAACACAACATCCACGTTCGAGCTCAATATAAATTCTTTGTGAGGTTGTAGGTCTTTTACCATCATGTGGACTTCTAATGGTAGAGTAGTTACCTTTCTAATTGCCTGAACTTGTCCCCAACTCAAGGCGAAATTTTTGACAAAAATACCGTCCATAATGTCAATATGGAATGAAGAAATACTTGTTGACTCCAAATTTTCGATTTCTTCCATCAACTTGAGTTGATTCGCACACATAAGAGATGGGGAAAAGTTCATTTTATCTCCTTACTACGGGTCCCACAATGACAGTTCGATTTTTATTTAAAATTAAAGTATCCCCTGGTTCTAAGAGAACAGCTGTTCCGGGAAGAATTTTCAAATCTTTTACTCGAGTTTCTCCTTCAAGAAGGATTGCAAAGAAAAAAACTTCGGTATTGTTTTTTACTTCATCCTGTTCCTCCAATATTTCTGACCAATACATCCGTTCTATGTGTTTCCCCACGGCAGGAACAGATTTTGATTTAAGCTCTGGTTTCAGTGAGAACAAAGCCTTTTCAACTTGTAATTGGCGTGGCTTACCAGAACTGTCCAGTCGGTCATAATCATAGACACGGTAAGTGTGTTCGCAATTTTCTTCAATCTCAAACGTAATCGTTCCCTTGGTTGCGGCATGTAATGTGCCGCCAACAATATAAACGTAGTCTCCCTGCTTACATTCGAGTTTGTCTACATAGTTTAAAGTTTTACCTTGCTCAATAGCTTTTCTAAATTCGTTTTTATCTTTTGTCAAAACACCGTTGTACATTGCTCCCATTTCTGGAGTCTTGAGTATGTAAAAAGACTCATTTTTCCCAAAACTCTCATTCTCTAATGCTTTCGCAGAGTCGTCATCTGGATGAACCTGAATGGACAAATTGTCTGCTGCTTCTACTAGAGCGGTTAAAAATGGCAATTTCTCAAAACGGTCTAGATGATACTTCTTTCTATTATCCAAGAACCAATCATGGAGGGTCTTACCTTCGTATGTACCTCGAATAATTTTATTATCAAATTGATCAGAATCAATTATGTTATAGAGATGACCAATGGATTCACTTTCACTATAAGAAAATGGTTGGAGGAAAGAACCTCCCCAAACTGTCTCATGAACAATAGGTTGTAATATCTGCATTATTATCTCACAAATTGCTGTCAATAAAAATTTCTAAGTTGGGTCCTTCATTCCTTACAGGGTTTACAGCATAAGCGCATTTCAGCCCCGACGGCTTGGTATCATTTACAAGAACCCTTTCTCCCATAGGAACATCAAATATAATCTTGTCATATTTTACGTTCCAATCTTTCAGAAACTTTTCTGTTTTTTCTCTTGCCGCCTTTTCTCTTGCCGTTAGAATAATTACTAAGTCAGTTTCGGGTATTGACTTTAAAAAATCTAAAGCTCCTGGAAGCCAAGCATCCTCTCCTGTTTTATAGCCATTGTGGATAACGAGTGTTCCATCAAAATCTAGAATCCAGGTATGTCTAAGAGGCGATAAGGTCAATCTATTTTTCATTATATTTTTCCAACCAAGAATTAAAGAGATACGTACCGTTATAAAAAGCAACACACATTGAATCAAAATCTTCCCACGCATGGGAAGCCATTGATAACCAAATAATAGAATGAATTAATTCGATTTCTTTTTCATCACCTTCGCCTGTTGGTAACTGGGAGAAGAAAAATTCTTTCAGAAATTCCCATCCGCCTGAGCCTATTTGGAAATTAACCGAATCGCTGTCTATGCTAAGTGTGAAATTTTTAATATTAAACTGATCAAAGTTTCCTGCAATTGCGAAATAAACTTTCGCCCAGTCGTATCTACAATCTCCTAGAATTAAGGACTTTCCAAAATAGCCTCTAGGGTCAATAAAAAATATCTTTCCATTTTCATCCAACAAGGTATTCGTTAGCTGACAGTCCCCGTGAATCGGTGTATAGAAAGTCTTCATTAACGTTTTGAGAACTTTTTCTCTTAAAAGAGATTGATACTGCAAGACATTGATACAATCTTTTCCGTTAATTTTAATAATCTTTCTATTCGCAAATGGAATCGCATGCGAAACAGATCTCAGACGATCTATTGTCTTCTTGAAGTATTCATTGTAAATATCCCAACTCGAAGCTTCTTTTTTATCGAGGGAGTGCAAATGTTCAAGTGCATTCATTAGATGAACAAAGACTTGCCGCTTTGCATCAGGCGTTAAAGCCGATAAAAATAAATTTTGCCCTTTAATTCGCGACAACGTCATTGGAGAAGAAGACAGTAGTTTGGGCATGTTTTCAAAACCATAACTAGCCAACTTGTTATACCAAGAAACTTCCCTGTCAATATAAACTTTAGCGTCCGGAGTTAAACCAGTTTTTACAACTTTTTCTCCGTCTATTCTGATTTGGTTATACGGACGGCATCGATACTTCGAATTATCCAAATTTTGGAATGCTTGTAATGTTCCTACATCTTTACAACCAGTCAAAGGGAGAGCTTTAATAGGGAAAGATTGTGAGGCAAGCCATTCTGTAAAAGAACCCTCTTCCGGCAAAGAGCTGAGCAAGCTTTTATCAGAAAAAATATACAATCCTGCAAGACCGTTTTTATTTGACGGAACATGAGCTAACTTATTTTCTTTAACAGACCAGGAACAAGGAAAGTCCACAACCCCTACTTGACACCCGTCGAAAGGCTCAAAATTTAAAGTTTCCGGGAGAATTAGGTCAGACCAAACAATCATCACAGGTTCATTTTCAGAAACAAGACGGAGTGCGTCCTTTATACCTGCAGCATTTCCTTTACCTTGAGATCGTGTGAGGATGTAATTATTATTTTTAGCAAATACTGTGAGGTACTTCTCCAAAACATCAAATTTATAGTCACCAATGATGATAAATTCAGAAGTAGGATCTTTCTTTCTCACTAGGTCAAATAGATGGAAAAGAATTGGCTTATTAAAAACGGAAATCATCACTTTGGGCTTTAATGCCGTCAAGCCTTTCATTCTAGTTCCGAGTCCGCCAGCTTGTACTATAACTTTCATATAATTCCTCTAAATAAAATATCTTGAACAAACCTCTGATGGCCTTCCGTCCATAACTATTCGACCATGTTCCAGCCATAAAACCCTTGAACAACAGCGTTCAAGAAGCTGCCTTGAATGTGAGGCAATTACGAGAATACTTGTCCTTTCAATAAGTTTATTCAGCCTTTGCTCTGCTCTTAATTGAAATTCTTGATCCCCAACTGATAGCCACTCGTCCATAAGCAAAATCTGTGGCGATATCATTGTTGAGACTGCGAAAGCTAGCCTCATATGCATGCCGGTTGAATAGGTTCTCACGGGCATATCTATGAATTCTCCCAATTGTGAAAATTCAATTATTGAATCCATCTCTTTTTTCACAATCTCCATAGGAATGCCCAATAAAGCAGCTCGTAGAAAGATATTTTCCCTTCCCGTAGCTTCTGTATCTATGCCCAAAGAAATATTAATCAAAGAACCTATTGAGCCTTCGATTCTTGCGACTCCTCTGCAAGGTTTATAAATTTTTCCAAGAACTCTTAAAAGAGTACTTTTTCCAGCGCCATTATGGCCGAGAAGTCCTATTTTTTCGTTCGGAGAAATTTCTAAATTTATATCTTCAAGCGCGCGAACATAGTTCTGACCATTTGCTTCTGATCCTATCTTTCCGCCAGTCGCCAAATTCATTACCGTTTTTTTTATTGATCTATTCCTAGAATTAAAAACGGGGATATCGACGCAAACGTCCCTTAATTCAACAAAAGCCATCGTCTATACCCAATATGAAACTCGATCCCTATATTTATTGAAGACACAAATTGTAAATGACCAACCAAAAAATGCCAACAACACGCAAACAATCCAATTACTGGCTGACGGAGATTGACCAAGCCATGGTAGTCTTGTCAATTCAAGTAAATGGAAAATCGGATTAACATCAAGTACCATGATGTCAGCCTTAGCAGGAAGCATGGACGGCATCCAAATAATTGGAGACACATAGAAAATAATTTGCAAAACACTTCCAATAATCTGCGATACATCCCTGAAGCGAGCGCACAAAGTTCCTAACAACAGTGAGCACCAAGCCAAATTAATTACAAGCAGAATTAATCCTGGAATAAAAAATAATAAATCTAAATTTATAGGGGAAGAAAGAAAAAAAATAACGAAAGGGATTATTATCAAGTTATGAAAATAAATGATCAAGTTCCTGAAAAGCATTCTAAGAACGTGAAGGAAAAGGGGAAGGGGCAACTGCTTAATCACTGCCTCCGCAGAAGGAAATACAGAAGTTGCCTCCATAAGAGTTGTATTAATAAATCCCCAGGTAATCAATCCAACAGCCAAAAACGGCAAAAAAATCTCTAATGGCGTCTTAAAAATAGAGCCAAATATAAGACCCATGCTCCCAATCATAAAGGAAGTAGATATAGTGATCCAAAAGGGACCTAAAGTAGACCTTCTATATCTCTGCCTAATATCCGAAGATGCTAGGTACAGAGCAAGTTTTACATTTTTCAAAGAAGTTAAAATATCTTTTAAACTAGATTTAAACATTTGAGTTTTGAATTAAGTATCAAATGACCGGGCTATATTACATGAGTTAATTATTAAATTTCAGGATGAATGCGAAGTATCAATGACAATCCACTGGTAAAGTCCGAAATCGCACATGAACTTGAGTTAATAAGTTAGCTTAAAGTGAGCCGTGCTTCCTTTTCAATGACCTGAGTTGTACTGCAAGGTCTTTAACATAAATTCATCTAGGAAAACAACATCAATCATGGGCGTTAAGCATTTTAACAAATATCCATTTCTCAGACATCTACCGCGAAGCACTTCAGAGACGTGTTAGTTGCTCGAAGGCGATTCTCGTAATTTATTGTGTATTTGCCAAATTTTACTAGGTCATAACCTTTGAACTTTTATCATATGAGAAAACCTCTTCTCTTTGGGAGGCAACTCCATGTAATTTCCGTAAAGACCAGAAAGATAATTATCCCAGCAACTAAAAACTGGAAAGTCCTGACCTTCGAATCTAATCATTTTTAATTCCAAAAAATCTTTCTTCTGCATAATCTCACCCTTTCCGTACAAACCCCATACTACATTGCAGCATCGCTTTCCTTCCCTGTCAGTAGCTAATAGTAAAATCTTTTGGAACCCATAATCAATCAAAGAATTTGGTATTAATTTTGACAAAAATTTAATTATTGGTTTTACAAATCTTTTTGTTTTTGTTGTACCTTGCCCTATACGAGCATTTTTTATTAAGCATATTTTTCGGAGAAACTTGGCTGATAACAGAGCGGAAGTGACAAGAAAATCGTTATCACTAATTTCCTCCACAGGAAAGATGTCTATCCATAAATATTTTTCGCTCTCGGAAAGATTGTACTTTGAGTACACTGGCAGTGTTAGGTTGACCAACTTGGAGAAAGGAAGTTGGACCGAATGGTCCGGAAGTAGCCTCATATCAGGATTGTTACTTTCAAATGACTTCAGAAAGTTATCATAGTCTTTCCGAGGCATACAAACGTCAATGTCGTTATCCCAAGGAATGAACCCTTTATGTCTTACGGCTCCTAATAGTGTGCCGCCAGCTAATGAATAAGAAAAATTGTGTTTTTTGCAGAAGGAATCGAACTCTTTCAGTAAATATAATAATTCTTGTTGAACTTCAAATTGAGATAATTCTTTCATAATTAATATAATTTCTTTAACCAAACAATTAAGGATGAGTATCCGTGTCAATTTCAACTAAAAAACTTGTCGGAGCATTGATCTTTGCCGGTGGTGTAGGCAAAAGGATGGGACCTAACTTTCCTCCAAAACAATTCCTTGAAATCGCGGATAAGCCTATTCTCGTACATACTTTAGAGAAGTTTCAAGCAAATGATTACGTTGAATTCATTGTGGTTGTCTGCGTTTCCAGTCACTTAACTTATTGTGGACAATTGATAAAAAAATGGGGGTTAAGCAAATGCATTTCTATCGTTCCTGGAGGACAAACCGGACAGGAAAGCATCAGAAACGGCTTACTGGAGATTGCCAAGAGAAAACCGAATGAAAATCCACTAATCCTCCTCCATGACGGCGTTAGGCCTTTTGTCACAGATGAATTGATTACCAAAAATATCAACACTGCAATTGAGAAGAGAAATTGTGTTTCTGTGAGCTCTTCTATTGAAACGGTAGGGCTTCTTTCACGCACGAATGGAGAATTACAAGGTGTGCTGGAACGCGGACAATGTGTCAATATAAAGGCCCCTCAAACATTTTTCTTAAATGACTTATTATGTGCCCACCAACGCGCAATATCAGAAAATTATTCTGCAATTGATAGCGCTTCTCTGATGAGCCATTTTGGTTGTAAGCTGAATTACGTCCATTGCTTGCCCAACAATATAAAAATAACTAACTATGAAGATTACATCTTAGCCAAGGCCTTGGCAGAAATAATATAAATTAGAAAAAACGAAACATCTTTAGACTCCTCTTTAGCATGTTCCGTTGCATCCTACCATACCCCTTCTCCTTCGAGGCGCCTAAGTAACAGTTCTCATATATTCTGATTCCATGTTTTTTATGCTTCAAATGGTAATGGTATAAAAGAAATTTATGTCTAGACCCTCATAGTTCGATCCGCTTATTTTACTCAATTATCCTCTTATGAGCTCATTCCATATCGAGGGTGTACCCGGCGAATCTCTCGGAACAAAAATTTCCAATTCACGGAACAACTTTACT
>ERZ1106943.2560-NODE-2560-length-15445-cov-5.804548_pt1 | contig 15445 bp, 15 predicted proteins | sample MGYA00403671_ERZ1106943 | MGnify/ENA primary metagenome ERZ1106943 (study PRJEB35170, sample SAMEA104062427) | human gut metagenome | biome: human gut; feature: human-associated habitat; material: faeces | place: Denmark | collected 2012-06-14 ...
CGCGCGCCCGCTGCTCGTCGCCGTACACCTTCCAGAGGCCGGCGTACTTGAAATCCGCCGCGTGGTGCTCGATAAATCCCTTGACGTCCTCCGGCGGATAGCTCAGAAACAGGCCGATCTCATGCGGGAATTCATCGTATGCACGCAGCCGCTCAATGAGCTGCATCAGACACTGCTCACTGCCGGTGCAGGCATAGCCCGCGTGCTGCAGGATCTCCGTTGCCAGCCGGTCCTGCAGATCCCGCTCCAGATCGCACGGTCGGTACAGATACAGCAGCGCGCTCTTTTCCGTAAACCGCAGTGGCAGGAGGCAGAGCCCCTTCGGGACGAGCACCTGATTGTATCGGCGGATCTCCGTGAGCAGAGTCTCCCGGCATTCATACGGGCACGGGAACAGGCTGCCGGTCTTGATCCCGGCCAGCGTCGGTGCACAGAGCCGTACAACGTTTTCCTCCGACATGGCTTGCCTCCTCGTCTGTGGTCGTTTACCGGTTTTCGCGCAGTGAGCAATTCTGCGCGCTCATAGGTTAAAGTGATCTAACCTACATGTGAAAAGTTACGCGCTTTGTTCTGTCTGACGTTAGGATACTGCACGTCGCCCCCGGCATCCGCTCCAATTCATCGGAACATGGCTCCAAAATGAAACTATGCTTCCCGCCGTCAGACCACGGGTGCCTCCGGCGCGCAGCTGTCGCAGTCGATGCCGCTGCGATAGGCGTTGGGCGAGACGCCGATGACATCCCGGAATGCTTTGGCGAACTTGCTGCCGTTATCATACCCGAATTGCCCGGCAATATCCAGCACCGTGCGATCAGTCCGGCGCAAAAGTCTGGCAGCGCCATGCATTTTCTGCGCACGCAAAAACGCCGCCGGCGACATGCCGTACACGCCGCGAAAGCTGCTGTTGATGAGCGTGACCGAGGCGCCGAAGCGCTGCGAGAGCTCCGCAACCGTCAGCCGCCGCTCCGTGTTTTGAAGCAGGTACGCGCCGATCTGCTCGGCGAGCTGCACCTGCGACAGAGAATAACCGTGCTGCGGCTGCGCCGCCTGAATGGGAAACGCACTCAAAAACAGCAGCAGCTCCAGGATCTTGACCTTGAAGTAGCCCTTGCGGATGCCCTCCGGCACGGAGTAGAGCTCAGAGAAAATGTGCGCCACGCCCGGAGACGAGCGCGTGACAAAGCAGGCACCGTCCGCACAGAATTTTTCGATGAGCGCACTTGGCCGCACCTCGACATCCTCCAGAAAGCACGACAGGCAGTCCGGCGCGCGCGCCGGGTCGATCGTCACCGTGATGCCGTGGTAGTGCCCGGTCGGAAAGCGCACCGGGACTGCTTCTGCCGCGCGCTGCACGATCGCCAGATCGCCCGGCGCGAGAAAAAAGCAGGCATCGCCATATGGGTAAGCGATGCGCCCCTCGCGGCAGTGATGGATCTCGAGACAGCCGGCCGCACACGCGCGCTGCGTGGCGGCGCTTGCCGCATGGACGTCGTGATACGCGATCTCGATTCCCGGGAAAACCGGGTAAGCCGTCCGTGCCGCTTCCCCGTCTGAATCGACAAGACAGGTAGCTGCGTGCACATCGGCCGGAAGCGGCGCCGGCTGCGGTTTCCCGCCTTGCCATGCAGCCGCCTTGCGTTCTGCCTGAAATTCGAGTTTCTTTGCTGTGGCCATTGCACCGTGCCTCCTGATATCGCGCAAAAGTTAGAGTAATCTAATCCGAAGAGCACAAAAATGCCGTCCCGGACGGCTCTGCGGATACTGCGTATGTCTTATTTATTATACTGCGCCCCGATCACTGCGTCAAGCATGGAACGCAAAAACGCCCTGCGGTCAGACGACCGCAAGGCGCTTTGGAGCTAGTGATGTGACTCGAACACACGACCTGCTGATTACGAACGTTAGCAAAGTTGTCAATTCATCATTTTCCGATGCTTTTTATCGTCTTCGTATCGGGCACAAGGAAATACGCAAGCAGGCTGGCCACTGTGCATGCACGGCGGCATTTTCCCTCAGGGAGAAACCCGTCGTATATCAAGTTCTGCAGTGCTTTCTGGTGTTTTTCTCAAAAATCGTGATGAGAAGAATCCCTGCCGCAACCAGCACTCCGCCATAGAAGACACGTCCGGGCGAATCCGTACCCATAAATATATCAATAGCTGCACTGGAAAACACTTGACCAACAAATAGCAGCAACGACACTTGAAACGTGGAAAGCTTTCTGAGGACAACGTTTGTTATGACAATTATGAGCACACCTATAATCCCGCCCAAATATGCCCACATCGGTACGCCGGTCAATTTTTCCGGAAGCGCCGTCAACTCACCGCTGCCAATGGTCAACAGCAGCAACACCGCAAGCGGAAGGCCTGCCATATGATTAATAAATGAACTGGCCACAGCTCCGGTATGCTCGGCAAGCGCAGCGCTCGCGGCTCTTGACACGACAAGCCCAACGCCAGCGGCAAATGATGCGGCAATGGCAGAGAAAACACTCAGCTCCGAACCGTAAAGCATATAGACGATACCGCAAAAAGAGAAAGCTATGCAGGCCCATGTCACAGGAAGCACTCTGCGCTTCTCAGCCCCAAGCAGTCCGAGGCAATCAATGACAAGGCTTGTGAGCATCTGTGCGAGCAAGCCAAGTGCAGTAATAGCAATAAGGCTTATTTTCCCAAACGCGTAATTGCTGCACAGCGTGCACGCCACGCTTATAAGGCCTCCGCAATACATCCACAGCGGGAGTTTTTGCTTTGGGATGAATGATTCCTTCTTGATCCAAAGGATGATGAGCGCAAAGATAATTGCCACCACATGGATGATCGCCGTTGTCAGTCAGAGCCCCGCCTCAGCAGTCAGCCTGCCGTTGAACACCGCCATCAGCGATATAAGAACACCTGCAGCAAGCGCAAAAAATAGTACATAGAGTTCCCCTGATGCTCTGATTTCATCCGTATAATGTATACGCATTCTGCCAGTCAAGGCTGCGCCGGACAGACGGAGCGCAAATTTACACCTTGGCGTCTTTTTTGTAAAACCGAAGCGTAACAAAGCCGAGAATCAGCATAATGATCGGCGAAATGAACATGGCAGTGTCAGCACTTCCGCCAAAGGCCTCAATAAGAGCAATATACGGAGTGCCGAGGAACGCGCCGATGTTAACACCGGATTCGGCAATGGAAGTCGCAAGGAACCTATTCTCCTCTTCCACGCTCTCACTAAACGCGCTGATGCAGGCAGGGATGATGCCGGTGGAGAATACACCGCTGACGACCAGCCAAGCAGCAACCGACGCAAAGCTGTGGGAGAAATACAGGCCAAACATCGTAACGCCGGTAACAGCAAGCATGACAAACATCGTCTTATTCTTAAGAAGCTTTTCGGCAAACCCGAAAACGATGCCGCCGGCTATCGTCGCAACTGAGTAAAAAACCATCGCATTGCCGACTGTGACAGAGTTGCCGATACCGCGTCCGACAATGATCTTGGAGATAACGAGAAACATGGGGTAATAGCAGAGCATATACCCGATCGCAATGGCGGAAAAGGCCCATACGATCGGCGGCAGTTTCTTTATAGCCTGAACCAGAGCGCCCGATTTCGCCATTTCCTCAAGTTTTCCGCCGGTGGTAGACGTGTCATTTCTATCAAGCTCAAACTTAGGGCAAAGGAAAAGAACGACGAGGAACGGGACGGCACTCCAAAGGTAGACGAAGAAACTGTAATTCCATTTGATTGCGCAGAGGTGACCCACGGCGACCTGAGCGATCATGTTCATTGCATATTGAGCAGCGACTGCCCAGCCCATGGCATGGCTTCTGAATCTGCTGTCCTCCACAAGCTTGAGACTCATGGAGATGCCAATGCCCTGCATAAGGCCATAACCGATACCAAAGGCAAAGCGGCCGAGGAACATCATCGCCATACTGGTATCACCAAACAAGGCAGGAAGAACGCCGCCCGCGCAGTGGAAGCCAATGCCAATCAGGAGCATGTTGCGCAGGGTAATCTTTCTGTTTACAAGAACGCCTGCGACAATCGTAAAGACAACTGCACAGAGATTGGGGATATTGTTTACAAAAGTGATAATGCTGTAAGGAACGTCCGGAAACACGCTCGCTATATCAGCCAGCGCGGAGGAGCACCACTCCGCACCGCCGGCGGCGGTGTTGGCAAAAATCAGAACGATGATCCCGATGATAGTTCTCGTCTTTGTCGGTTTATCCATATTTAACTCCTCAAGCTTTCTTGCGTTGGTGAAATAAATAACTATCGATTCTGCTCAATCACCATACCGCCCGAAGCAGCGGTATGGTGATTACGCTTTTGAGAAAATCCTGTGAACGCCGGATTTATGCCACTCTTTTCTTCTTCGTGATGGAGACCGCCAGAGCAACGAGAAGTGCCAGAGCGGTGCAGACACACGCCGCAAAAAGGAAACGGAAGGATGTGTCGTTGGGTTTGATGAGTCCGGCGACCGGGGTATAGAACAGCGCGGAGCAAACCGTGCCGAGCTGGCCTGCCATGTGGATGACAGCGCAACCCGCCGTGGAGGCTTCAACCGTGTTGTAATTGGTCGCATAGAGCAGAGTGCCGGGCATTTCAAAGCCAATAGAGGTACCGACCACAAAAGCCCCGATGAAGAGAATGACGAGAGACTGGGCAAAGTAGATGATCAGGAAACCAATGACCAGAGCGATGAAGCCGCAGCAGAGAACATACTCACGGAGCTTCTTCTCAAAGGGGTTGAAGATCAGGCCGCCAAACATACCGCCAACAAGGAAAATTGCCATTGCAGTTCCGGTAAGTGCAGCAGTGCCCATGCCGCGCTCGGTGATGATGAACGAGATGTTCGCACCCATAACGCCGTAGGAGTTAATGAACACAAAAATGATCGCGCCAAACAGCCACGTAATGGGGGCAATCTTGAGATGGTTCTTCTCGCCGCTCGCCTTAGCGGGCTTGTCAGCGGGGAAATGGATGCATCCGAGCACCAGAGGGATCAGTGCGTAAAGGAAAGCAAGGTAGGTGTAGTTCCATGCCTTGGCAGCAAGAACGCCGCCGATAAGGGTCAGGTACATGCCGCCGCCATTGGTGAAAAGATCCTGAATACCCATGAGCTTGCCGCGTTCATCTTCGGCATAGTTCTCAGCGATGATGCCATTGGATGTTGGCATAAGGAAGCCGAAGCCAAGGCCGAGGATGGTCTGCCACATCATGAGCTGAATAAAGCTGGAGTGCAGCGTAAAGCCGAGGATGGCATAGGCAACAACAAAGCCGACACCGATCTGGCACAGAGCCTTTTTGGACACCTTCGTTGCGAGCAGCGTGGACAGCGCGCAGCCAAGAAGCATTGCAAAGCCGGGCCAGTTGGACATTTCCTGCATCCACACGGTAGGAATGTCAGGGAATGCAGCAGCAATATCAGCCAGCGCGGGCTGAAGCCCCATTCCTCCCATTTCAAGTGCGGACACAAACAGGATCGCCAGAGACATCAGTTTTCTGTTTGAAACTTTTGCATTCTCCATTTTGTCTTCTCCTTTCTTATTGACAGGCATATTATCCGTTTTCAAACTTCAAGCGCCATATTAAATGCGATCTGATTTGCATTCTTGATATTTTTAACAACATCGCAGTCGCCCACCGCTACGACGTCGGGCAAAAGCGCTCTGAGCTGTTTCAGGAGCGCATCATTTTTCCTCATGCCGAAAGCGGCAACGACATCGTCACACCGGATAACAGACTTTGTGCCATCCTGTGCCATTACCACGACACCGTCATCGTTGATGCCGCAAACCCGGACACCACCGACAAGCGCAACGCCGTACTTTTCCAGCAGCTGCAGGAGCATCCCTCTGGGGGCCGGGGAGTGATCCTTGGCAAACTGCTCAACGGGGAGCAGGTCTACAACCGTCACTTTCTTGCCGTCCATGGCAAGCTGGAGTGCCGACTCCGTACCTGACAGGCCGCCGCCGCAGACAACTACTCGCTCTCCGACCGTCGCCCTGCCGGTGTCAACATCCAGAACATGGTGGACATTCTCCCTGTCGATGCCCGGGATCGGAAGGGTCAGCCGTTCAGCACCGGTTGCAACGAATACCACATCGGGCTTCAGTCCCATGATGATTTCCGCCGTCGCCTCGGTGTTGAGCATGATCTTTGCACCGCTTTCCATGGTGCTGCTCATAAGCCAGCGGAGGTGTTGGCGCATATCGAACTTGAAAGACAGGCAGCTGATCTCATGCAGTCTGCCCCCGAGCTTGTCACTCTTTTCGATCAGGGTGACATCGTGCCCGCGCTCTACAAGCGTTTTTGCAGCCATGCAGCCCGCAACACCGCCTCCAACCACGACGACTCTCTTTTTATGCTTTGCGTAGGGCAGCTCTTCCGGGATCTCGGACTCACGTCCGAGACGCGGGTTTGTCGCGCAGCGAAGATGAACGATGTCGGCGGGTGCACATTCATGACAGCGCAGGCACGGTCTGGTTTTCTCTTCCATTCCATGATAGGCATTATAGAGCAGCTTATTATCGCACATCAGCTGCCGCGCCATCGCCACCATGTCCGCTTTGCCAGAGGCGATGATCTCCTCAGCTTCCGCCACGGTCGTGATACTACCGACAACGGTAACGGGAATATGAATATCCGGATCTGCCTTGACCTGCTCGGACCATTTCACATTGTGGCAATGCGGAAGATAGAATGCCGGCATGGTATATGGCATATACTTTGGCTCAACAATGAGTCCTTGTGAGACATGAACGGTATCTATGTATTCCTGGGCAAGACGGATAAACGCCTTTGTCTCTTCGATCCCCATACCGCCCGGAACCAGTTCATCGCCGCTGATGCGCATATCGATGCACAGGCCGTCGCCTACACGCTCCCGCATTGCTTTTAGTACCGAGAGCGGCCAGCGGGCTCTGTTTTCAAAGCTGCCGCCGTATTCATCTGTGCGCTGATTGTATTTGGGAGACAGAAACTGTGCAAGAAGATTCCCGTGCGCCGCGTGTACCATGACCATATCAAAACCGGATTTCATCAGGCGCTGCGCAACGTCACAATACTCGTTACGGATGGTTTCCATATCCCGCTCATCCATCTCGCGGATGTCGGTCGGGCCATTTTCAACGGGGATCGCAGAGGGAGCGATCGCCGGCGAGTTGGGACGAAACTGCTTCGGAGCGGAGCGGCCCGCGTGGACAAGCTCGCAGGAAAGCTTCGCGCCGTAGCGGTGCACGATCTCGGAAATGCGGCGCAGATCGGTCATATTGTCATCACTTGTAACGTCAAGCGCGCCAAAAAAGTCAACACCGTTCGTATGGTTGATGGGTGTAGAACCGATCGTGATAACGCCCACACCACTCTGGGCCTGATACTTAATATATCCGAGAAGCTCCGGAGACACGCCGCCGGTGGGCGTTGAGAGGCTGGAGACCATAGGAGAGAACTGCATGCGGTTCTTGACCTCCATGCCGCCTATCTTTATAGGCGAGAAGACATGCGGATATTTATTGAATGAGCTCATAGTCTGAACACCTCGTTACATACAAACACTCAAAGGCGGCCGATATCTCTTGCGGCATAGAAAGCCTGAGATGTTGCCTGATAGATCGTCGCAGGAGTCACGCAGTCCCCGATCGTATAGAACTCCGGCGCACAGAAATGGAACTGCTCCGCCTCCTCGGCAAGCGGACGCTGACCGACAGCATAAATGACGGTGTCTGCCGGATAGAGCTGTTCCCCTTCCGCATTTCTGCCGATAACTCCGTCATCGGTAATTTCAACGGGGCTGGTGTTGAAGGCCGTACCTACCTTGTGAATGCGAATCTGCTCATTGATCGCCTGACCATGCAGACCGTTTGCACCACACTTGATGCACGCATGACGATGCATGATGGTGACGTCCTTGCCGCAGCTTGCCAGATGAAGCGCAAGCTCTGCACCGACGAGACCACCGCCAATTACAACGACCTTGCCGCCAACCTCATCGGCATGGGTGTAGGCGTACTCCGCAGGCATGACGTTCGCCTTGTCGTAGCCAGGCAGATAGGTAGGAATCGCAGGCCGGGAACCAAGAGCCGCGATAACGGCATCAGGTTCCATGCTGCTGACAAGCTCCGGCGTAGCCTCGGTGCTGAGCATCACAGTGATGTTGTCATTCTTCATGACCTTTCTGGCTTGCGTGTCGATATACAGCTTGAGCTTGGTTTTGAAAGAAACGTCCTCCTCAATGAGGAGCACGCCGCCGAGTCTGTCAGCTTTCTCGATGACCGTGACCTTATGGCCGCGCTCGGCAGCGATCAGCGCCGCCTCCATGCCTCCGATACCGCCGCCGACAACCACGACATTCCGCTTATGCACGGGCGGCGTATCATATTTGCACTCAAGCTCGCGCCCTGTGGTGGGATTGATCGCGCAGCCGTACTGTCCGGTGGTAATAAGCTGGCTGAAACAGGTGTAGCAGCGCAGGCACTGGTTGATCTCGTCCGCCTTACCCATTCTCGCTTTGTTGGGCAGGTCGGGATCGGCAATAACGCCTCTGCCGATTTCGATGACATCTGCCAATCCGTCAGCAAGCGCTTTTTCCATCATCGCCGGGTCGCTGAAGGAACCAACGGCCGCAACAGGGGTCTTAACATGCTTTTTGACCTCAGCGGCAAACTTCATGTTGACGCCATCCTCAAGGAACATGGATGGGTGCATGACAACAAACGACTCAATGACCTCGTGGTTGCCAACAGAGCAATGGATGATATCACAGTGACCATCAAGCTGCTTTGCGCACGCAACGCCATTTTCGATACCATAACCGACAGAGTTGACCTCGGATGCGGACATTCTGAAGTCGATCATGAAATTCTTGCCGCAGACCTCTTTGATCCTGTCACAGACCATGACCGCAAAGCGGCATCTGTTCTCCGCGCTGCCGCCCCATCGATCGGTACGGTGATTGGTAAGCGGGCTCATGAACTGATGAAGCAGCCAGCCATGGCCGCCGTGAAGAAGGACCATTTTGAAGCCCGCAAGCTGAACGCGCTTTGCTGCCTGCGCGTAAAGCTCAATGGTATTCAGGATCTCCTCCTCAGGCATCTCCGGAAGAAACGCGCCGTTGAGACGCGCGCTTGCTTTGTCGCTGTCGGTCTTAATGACCGTGTCCGACGGCGCCCACACCTGATGCCCCTCAATATATGACTGACTGGAAAACATACCGGCGTGCATAAGCTCAATAGAGGCGATGGCACCGTGCTTATTGATCGCATCGGCAACTGTTGCAAGGTGGGACACACAGTCGTCGCTGTCGAGTTTGAGATATTTAGGGATATCCACACCATGTACGGAATCGATGTATGCCTCCCCTACATGGACAACAGCGCAGCCGCCGCGCGCCTTGCTCTCGTAGTATGCCATCAGGGGCTCGGTCGCGATATTCTCGACTGTAAGGTCGCAGTAACCGGTAGGAGCTGCAAAGATCCGGTTGCGTAAAATGGTATTCCCCAGCTTAAGCGGCTTGAAAAGATTTGGATACTGGCATTCGTACATATCTATGATTTCCTTTCTTTGGATGGCACGATCTGCTTCTGATTTCTTCCCGGGAAAAGTTAATTTATTGTCATTTGCTGTTCTGATTATAGCACGCCTGTTAAACGTTTGACAGTGAGACCTTTTTGTACTCGTCACAACAAGTAGTTGTGGCAAATGCAAAAAGATAAGCTACCGGCAAAGAATCTGCCGGTAGCTTGCGCTGTAGAAATAATTATAGGCTTTGCCATGGAACATGCAGGCGATATTATAAGGCGTATATCACCATTTGCGGAAGCATTTGATCAATTCAGCCTCCTGTGCAGTCACGCCGTGACCTGCAGCAGTGCAAATGCAGATTGAAAATTCCCACACGTGCAGCTTATCCGGGACGATTCTGAGTCCCGGAAGTTCCAACGGGCGTTCCCCCGCATACACCCCTATTCCCAAATTTTTGCGGCACAGCTCCATCATCAGTTCCGTATCTGCAACAGTCACGTTTATATTGGGAAAGAAGCCCGCTTTGCGGCAGCGTTCGAGAAAGCTTGTGCGTCCTTTCCCCTCGTCTCCCATTGCGATAAAGCTGTCGTTTTTGAGCTGGCGCAGATCGAGTGATGCCTCTCCGGCAAGCGGGTGCGCCTCACTAAGCATGAAATAAAGATTCATGTTATGTGTATGCTGTATGTTCAGCTTCTCTTTGTCTACCGGAACAACACAGAATCCGATATCAATGTCTCCTCTCACCAGCGCTTCATCAACCTCTGTGTCTGTATACTCTCTGATTGAGATCCGGACGTTCGGATGGCTTTTCAGATAAGTCTCAAAGATTTCTGCCGGAAAAAAATTCGCAATCCCGTTAGGGAAGCCAAGCGTTATACCATTTCTATCGCGGTTCTTTTCAGTATTGATTTCTGTAAGGACTTTCGTATAGTTGTTAACGAGATCCTCCGCATAGCGCTGAAGTATCACGCCGTAATTCGTCAGCGAAATGGAAGAATTCGTGCGCAGAAACAGAGAAACACCTAATTCGTCCTCAAGGGTCTTTATGCTCTTGCTGACCCCTTGCTGACTGATGTACAGATTGCTCGCCGCCTTTGTAAAGCTCATCTGTTCACAGACTTCCACAAATGTCTCAAGCTGTCTGAAATCCACAAGCAATTCCCCCTGGTCGATTACTATACAAAATATTATAACAAGTATTTCATTTCAATGCAATCCATGTCCTCCTGCGCACCATTTGTCTATGTCACGGCTTGTGAAAACGCAGTCGCACGGAGTGATTTACGGACAATTGCCCAGTGTTTTGGTGCATCGCAGGTGCAGCATCACAGAGCATTTTATAGCCGAAAGGAGCCCAATTTACTCCTAGATTTTTACAGCCTCAAAGCAAAGAAAAAACCCTGTAACCATTGGAATTACAGGGTTTTTAATGGAGCTAGTGATGTGACTCGAACACACGACCTGCTGATTACGAATTATAATCCGCTCGAAAAGTCTACAAGCGGCTACACACGAAAAGCCTGATTTCATGCGGGTTTGCGGCGTTTTCCTCAAAGTCTACGAATAGGTGCGAAAGTCTGGTCTGGTGTTCATAAGCACCAAACAAGCACCAAACGAGCACCGCGCAAAAAGGCCAGAACGAGCCACTTTCTACCCGGTTTGCCTTGCGTGGTTATGTAGAGAAAAGGAGGAAAACATGAACTACTACGTTACTGCCGATCTGGATGCACTGAGACGCGCGAGATGCTCTTCGGGGTATTCTCAGCGAGAGATAGCGGAGCGCATTGGAATGTCAAAGATCCGATACCAGAACTTAGAGAGCGGTAAATATCCGCGGACAAAGGTCGAGAGCGCCGAGGCAATCGCTGTTGTACTGCAAACGGATCCCGAGGCGATCTTTCCCGCGTTCATATCGGCGAAGGCTGCACACGACGTAGCAGAAGCCGAGAGGGTGGATGCGGAAAATCTACAAGCCTATGCGGTCGTCGTTGATCCCGATGCTGTTCGAAGCGCGGCCGAAGCCGCCGGCGTTTCTTTCCCTAATATCTGTGAAAATGTGCGCTACTCGCTTTCTGAGGCGCAGGGGATTGCCAGCAAGCTCAGCGCCGTGCCCGGTGTGCTTTTTCCGAATTACGGACGAGTTGCTGAGAAGGCCGAGCGCCAAAAAGCGCCGTGCTGGAGTGGCTCGTACACTATACCGGAAGATCGGAGCTTTTTAGTCACACCAGATCCGGTAGCGATTAAAAAGTCGCGGATCTCCGCAAAAATGCATCAAACTGAGGTTTCTTTTGCGGCAGGACTCTGTAAGAACGCGGTGTTCCGCATCGAGTCCGGCAAGGAATCGCGTAGCGTCGCTCGTTCTTCTGCCGAGGCCATCGCTGCCATTTTGAAAGAGCGGCCCGAAAATCTGTTTCCCGATTACCTCCAGAAAAAAGCGGAATATGAGCAAAAAATGAAAGCCCGCCGAAATGTTCCATCCTCGGAGCTTGCTGAACTTGCTGAAAAATACCTCCCTCTTGTTCGATCTATCGCTCACAAAAAGAGCCATGTGATGGGCTGCGACTTTGATGAGGCACTAAGTATCATGCTCGTCGCTTTCGGGGAGGCGCTGCGGAACTGGGGAGGCTACGGAGCATTTTCGGATTTCGCCGTGCGTGTACTTGATTGTGCTGCCGTTGCAGAAGTACGTCGCCAGACCGCTCAGAAGCGGAACGCTTTCACGGTAAGCCTAAACGATCCGCTGCTTTATGATGATTGCGATGATACCCGTGAGCTGGCTGACTGTCTGGCCTCGTCATACGACCTTGAGCTACATATCGAAGCCCGCGAGGAACTCCGCCATCGGCTGCATCACGCCGATCCAGAGACTCGCAGGATCGTCACCATAGAGCTCAGTCTCTGAAATACTGGGCAGCATCTGAATAAATAGCCCCGCCCCTCAAATTGAGAGGCGGGGCTATTTACGCCCTATGTGCTCTACCCAGTTTGCCTGTTCCTTTTAGGATCTCGGCGCTATGATTAAGTCATCAAAGCAAAGGGAGGCGCTGCCAATGGACTTCGGGCCGATTTTCATCACGGCAGGGATCGCTCAGGCCGCCCGCGATGACGTCGGCTTCTTGTCAGAGATCCTCGAGTGCCTTTGCAGGTACCAGCTCGGCGACTGGGGCGATCTCTGCCCCGAGGATATGCAGCTCAACGAGGCGGCGCTCAAGACTGGCGCCCGGCTCATGGGTGCGTATACCACGAAGCGGGGCGGGAAGATCTGGATCATCACTGAAGCAGCAGATGACAACGGCCAGAGAGCTGCCACGACCGTCCTTCTCCCTGACGAGTATTGAGACGGGGGTGCAGCTATGAGCTGGAGAGGGTACGAAACGACGAAGGAAGCCGGCAAGCGGTGGGGTGTGAGCTCTATGTGGGTCAGTCAGCTCTGCAAGCAGGGCCGAGTCCCCGGGGCCGGAAAGATCGGCGGTATCTGGCTGATCCCGGACGACGCTCCGAAGCCAGAGGACGGCCGTATCTGGAACGGAAAGTATATCGGCGCGAGCCAGCGACGCCGGAGATCCCGGAGAAAATGAGGAGCCCACTGCTGCACAGTGCCTCACTCTGTACGCCGGCGGCCTCCCGATCCGGGAGGTGGCTGTGTGATCGTGACGAAGCACTACGCTGTTACATACGACGCCGAGCGGGATGCCTATGCGATCCTGAGCTCAGAAGTGCCGCGCTGTCCTGTTTGTGGGGCTATCATGTGCGGCCATGGGATCAGACGGCGTCATGCGATAAACTCGGCCGGCGTGTCTCACTGGTATCTGCTGCGTCGATGGCGGTGCCCAGCCTGTCAGAGCTTTCACCTCGAGCTCCCGGACTTCATGGCCCCGCGGCGCCACTATGAGGCCGAGACGATCCGCGACGTCCAGATCGGAGATGGCGAAAGTTGCCCGGCTGACGATTCCACGATCCGGCGGTGGAAAAAGGCCGAGGCTCTACCTGCTTTGCCTGTAACTGAAGATACTACCGGCGTAAAATGAGCCTTGCGTCGGCGTGAAGGAGGTACACCATGAGAAAAAACAAGGCCATCGCAATTATTGCAGCGATCTGCGCGGTCTCTATTGCCGGAGGAGTAGTTGGCTACACAGTCGGCCAGCGTTCCGAATATATGACAATCGGAGCGCCACACGCTACGCCATCAGAGATGCCCGAGGGCATTACAGTCGGCGCCGTGGGGGCTATAACCGTTCCGGGCTATGAGCGTATGAGTTTCAAGGCTGGGCAGAAGGAACAGCCGGTTATACTCTACAATCCCGCCGGAAATGACTGCGCATTTATTGTTTCAATCGTGCTCCCTTCGGGGAAAGAGATCTATCGCTCCAACGAGCTCCTGCCGGGTGAGTCGATTGACGCGATCGAGATCTCGGATCCTCTCGATCCAGCAATCTATGAAAAGGCTGTGCTCCGCTATTCATGCTACACACTCGAAGATGTGCCGCAGGAACTAAACGGAGCAGAGTCGTCCTTTACTTTGGAGGTATTGCCATGAAAAAGAAAGTCCTCTCCCTCGCCCTGTGCCTTGCCATGCTGGCAGCTCTGACCGCTCCCGCGTCAGCAGCCAGTACAGAGGCGGGTAACACGGTCGTCACTAAAACCATCGAAGCACAGCCAGATAGCGGCTCAAGCTCCGACTCCGATCCAGATCCGTACCCTGTGAACGTTCCCTCCTATGAAATCAGCATACCGGCGACACTATCGCTTGACACCGGCGACTCCTTTGAGATCACAGCCTCGAAAATGGAGCTTGACAGCAGGCAGGAGCTTCACGTTATGGTCGATTACGACCGCACATTCGCGCCGGACGGCTACTTCTATCTCAGTAACACCGAGAATGCCGCGCTTCGTATTCCCTGCATGATCTCGAAGGGATATGCTTCGACAGCATACTGGGAGACTATCACCAGCCAGCAAAATGCTTCAGTCGCCGTTTTCAACTCGACGCACGGAACAACGCCGGATTTGTTCGGCTCGGTCAGAGTCTCCACGGCCAGTGAGTGCCATACTGCTGGCACCTATACCGGCACGATTTACTTTATCATTGAGGTCTACGACTTCTAATCCACCATACCCACGCCGACGCAAGGACAGCCTCCGGGACTCCCGAAGGCTGTCCTAATTTGTGCAGGTACAGCGAGGAAACAGCTCAATTCTGGCCGCTTTGTGTTTTTTCGGATGTACTGCGGTCGACCGCCGGTTGTCCTTATGTTGTTTGTGCCTCGTTTTTGTTCGTCAGCCGGTCGTTTTTCTACTTCGCGTGCAGCGGCCGACGGCCTCGTGGATCCGCTGACCGACCGGCAGATGGACTATGCGCTCGAGTTCGAGGTCATGATCCCGGACGGCGTATGCAAGGACGACGTCAGCGCGATCATCAGCAGGATCGCGGACGAGGACGAGGAGGCGCCGGATCCGGGCTTATCTCGGTACGCGCACGCCTGCGGTGTTAAGTTTTCTCGCTTTGTCGGTGCGAAGGCTCTGCTCGGGTTTATGGTCGGCCAGTTGCAGGGCGCGGCCCGGGCCGAGCTTTACGCCTACGCGGTGAATCGTCAGGAAAAGGGTGGCAGCTTCAGCGATCCGCGCCGGTTGCCTGTGTATGATGCCCTGCGGGCCTGCGGGGCTGCCGTCGCCGACCTTCAGGCTATCGTCGGTGCTGCCGGATGTCTGACTGCCGGAGCTGCTGCCGGTGTTGGTGGCTCCGAGTCGCGCCGGTTGGCCTCGGCCCGGATGATCTCGACCGTCCCATCCGATGATTGAACTGCTACGACGTCCTCGCTGCGGTGCATGGTGCCCTCGAGCTCTTTGAGTTGGAGGGCGGCCATGTCGGCCTTGCTGCGCTTGAGGTCAGCCTCAGCCTCCAGACGTCGGCCCTCGATCTCGC
>ERZ1106943.2567-NODE-2567-length-15416-cov-11.172775_pt1 | contig 15416 bp, 15 predicted proteins | sample MGYA00403671_ERZ1106943 | MGnify/ENA primary metagenome ERZ1106943 (study PRJEB35170, sample SAMEA104062427) | human gut metagenome | biome: human gut; feature: human-associated habitat; material: faeces | place: Denmark | collected 2012-06-14 ...
GGGGGGACGGCTCGGGGGTACCCTGTCCGGCCTGCATATAGTACACATCCGGGCAGTTTTCCGCCGTGATGATGGCAGCCACGCCGTCCAGCTTCTCCGCCTCGCTGGTATCGATGGACTTAATATAGGCGCTGGCAAAGGGGCTGCGCAGCACATGGAGGCACCAGGCATTGGCCGGAACCTTATCCTCCACAAATACAGGCTCACCGGAAACCAAGGCCGCACCGTCGATCTTACCGGCAGGCTTACCGATGATGTCCAGCTGAGGGCGGAAGGACGGGGCGATCTCCGTCTTAAACTCGCCCTGATCCCGCAGCTCGCAGGCCAGCTTCACAGCCAGGTAATAGTGCTCGTAGCCCGCATCGCGGATGAAAATACCGGTGAGCACATCTTTAATTTGCTCCCGGGTGGGATTGGGATGCTTTTCCAGCAGCCAGGTGAGGATCAGCGCCGCCGCCGGAGCGTTATAGGCGCTCTGCACGATGCCTGCGGACGGGACCGTGAGGCGATGGCTCCCAAAAACGTGGCAGCACGTGGAACCATTGCCGTGGCCCATAGCCTGTGAACCGATAAAGCGCCCCCGGAGAGCTTTTGAACTGTACTCTCCGGGGGCGTTGTTTTATTGCAGATCATATTTTGCATGAGGTTATTGTGGTGATGGGGAGAGACAAACACAAGATATTGTTGCAAAAGTGTTATCTTTCCATGAATTTTAGCACTCTACTATTGACAGTGCTAAAACTGTGTGCTATAACAAAGGCGTGCTCAGGAGAAAGGGGCATGAGGGAACCGCAAGGCTCCCGGGAAGACTCCGCTCCTGATGCACATCTCATAAATTTTTTACCCGACCCGAACGCCGGGATTGGAGGAATGATTTATGTTTATGCCGACTATTTTCCATGAAAACCTGTTCGATGATTTCTTTGACCCGTTCTGGAACGATGGTGCGCTGGAGCGTGCGATGAACCGTGAAGAGCGTGAGACCTTCGGCAAGCGCGGTGCAAACATGATGAAGACCGATGTGAAGCAGACCGCCGACGGCAGCTATGACGTTGCCGTTGACCTGCCCGGCTGCAAGAAGGAAGACGTTCAGATGGAGCTGAACGACGGCTACCTGACCATTCAGGCTGTCCGCAGCCACAGCAATGACGAGAAGGATAAAGAAGGCCGCTACCTGCGCCGCGAGACCTTCTCCGGCACCTGCGCCCGCAGCTTCTATGTGGGCGACGCCGTGAAGAAGGAGGACATCCACGCAAAGTTCGAGGATGGCATCCTGCACGTCACGCTGCCCGCACCTCAGCAGCAGAAGGCTCTGCCTGTGAACCCGAACCTGATTGAAATTGAATAACTGTTATGTACCGGTGTAAAATACCGGTGCATAGGACTTGCCCCCGGAGAGCTGCCCAAAGGCTCTCCGGGGGCTTTTTGCGTTCCGGCATCTTTTCGGCAGGGAAAGCATGGTGTGATCCGGATGGCATAGGGCAGGGGTCAGGCCCAGCTCCTTCATCGCCCGCATTCCCCACGGTATTCTCAGATACTTCATATCAAAACCTCCATTCCATCTTTACGAACTGCATTTTCATCCCATGGTCGCCGACTTTGGCGAGAAGACGAAAGAATCCACTGCCGCTCTTGACAAAGAGTGGTTTTGTACTATGATTGTTGTACATACAACGATGCAGATACATCTTTTTGAGATAAGACCCGGAGGCTGTCTATGGATATTACCGATGAAAAATGAGAAGAACTTCCGCCCGGACCGGATATTCTCTTATTTCCGGGTCGAGTGGCTCCCGCTGGCCTTCGTGACCCTGTCGGGCCTCATCTATAACATCGGCCTGCTGGCCACCCCGTGGTTCGAGGGCCGTCTGGCCCAGTGCCTGGCGGACATCCTGAGCGGCAGCGAACCAGCGGCCCAAATGGCGCTGCTGGTTCTGGCCTATATCCTCGTCACCCTGCTGGTGCAGGCGTCGCGGTTCATCAAGCGCTTTTATGTCCGCCGCTTTGCCAACAACATCAACCGCCGGATGAAGGGCATCCTCTACGCCAATCTGGTGCGCCAGAGCCGGGCTTCGCTGGAAAAAGAAGGCGCCGGTGAGCTGATGACCAAGGCCATCTCCGATGTGGACGACTGCGTGGAAGGTATGCGCAAGTTCACCACTGAAGTCTTTGATACCGGCGTGGCGCTGGCGGGTCATGTGGTCATGCTGCTGGTGTACGACTGGCGGCTGACTCTGCTGAGCCTGCTGTTCACGCCCTTCTCCTACGTCTGCGCGGCATGGATGAAAAAGCCGGTCCAGCGGGCCGGTGCGGCCTACAAAAAGGCGGCGGGCGCACTGAGTGCCGCCACCCTCGACCGCGCCCAGAACGCCGTGACTTACCGCATCTACGGCTGCGAAGACGCCCGTGCGGAGCGGTACGAAGAGGCGCTGGATACCTACGAAAAGACGGCAGTGAAGAGCAACGTGTGGCAGTCGGCCCTGCCGCCGCTCTATCTGGCGGCGTCAGAGGCAGGCGTACTGTTCATTTTGTGGTTCGGCGCAAAGAATGTCCTCGGCACCGGCTGGCGTGTGTGGGACATCGCGGCCTTTACCACCTTCCTTTCCTGCTTCACCAAGCTGGTGGTCAAATCCTCCAAGGTGGCCAAGCTCTTCAACTCGGTGCAGAAGGCCGAAGTCTCCTGGAAGCGCATCAAGCCTCTGATGAAGTCGCCGGAGCAGCTGGACGCGCTGGATGTCCCGGCGGCGGAAGATGTGACCCTCAGGAACCTCTCCTTCGCCTACGGCGACACCCCCATCTTCTCGGGTCTGAGTCTGACAGCCCATCCCGGCGACATCATCGGAGTCACCGGCCCGGTGGCCTGCGGCAAATCTACCTTTGGCCGGGTCTTCCTCTGCGAGGCCCCCTATGAAGGCTCGGTGCAGTTTGGCAGAAAGGAGTTCTCCGCTCTGACTCCGCGGCAGATTTCGGCCACCGTCGGCTATCTGGGCCACGACCCGGAGTTGAGCGCCGACACGGTGCAGAACAATGTCCTCTGCGGCAGCAAGCAGGACGCCATGCCCTATCTCGCCGCTGCTGCGCTGAAAGGCGAGGTGCTGGCGATGGAGAACGGCCTCGATACCGTCATCGGCAGCAGCGGCACCCGTCTTTCCGGCGGACAGGCTCAGCGTCTGGCGCTGGCCCGGACGCTGGCCCATCCGCGCCCTGTCCTCATCCTCGACGACCCGTTCTCGGCCCTCGATAGAAACACGGAGGATACGGTCTTTGCCGACCTGCAGGAATACGCCAGAGATAAGGTCGTCTTTCTCATCTCACACCGCCTGTACCACTTCCCGCAGATGCAGAAGATCGTCTTTATGGATGGCGGAAAGACCACTGTCGGCACCCATGAAGAGCTTTTGGCGTCGGTCCCGGTCTACCGCCAGCTGTACGAAAGCCAGACAGGAGGAAAACAGCATGGAGAACAGGCGTGAAAATGGTGTGTCTGAGGCCATCCGGATGGCCGCCGTGACCCACCGCCTTCTCACAGCGGGGACCGTCCTGTGTGCGGCGGCATCGGTGGCGGCGTCTCTGGTGCCGCCGCTGCTGCTGGCCCGCATCATCGACGGGCTGACGGTCGGGCTTCCGCTGACGTTCCCTGCGGTGCTTCTTTATTTCGGCAGTCTGGCGCTGGAAGGGATGCTCTCCTCGGCGCAGGAGAGCCTGCTGGTGCTCTTCGGCCAGAAAATGACCCACGCCCTGCGCTCTGAAATGTCCCGGAAGCTGACCAAGCTTCCCACCGGCACACTGGCAGGGCAGAACCCCGGCGAGGTGGCCGCGCGCTTCTCGGGCGATGTGGATACAGTGGAGGCGCTGTTCACCTCCGGCATCATCAGCATGGTGGCGGACGCCTGCCGCATCCTCTCCATCATGGCGGTCATCGCCGTGAAGAATACCGGCCTTGCGCTGATTTTGCTGCTGGTGCTGCCGCTGTTCGCCGTGTTCACCCGCCATGTGCAGACGCGGATGCTGGCAGCGCAGCTGGATAACCGCCGGGCGGTCGCCGCTGTGTCCGGCCAGGTCCCGGAAACACTGCACAACATCCGCACCATCCGGGCTCTGGGTCTGGAAGACTACATGGAGCGCCGCTATGACCGGTGCATCGGCGAAAGCTATGCCGCGATGGAGCGGACGAATTTTTACGATGCGATCTATTCGCCCGTTGTACTGGTGCTGAATGCCGCCGTGGTCGGCATCGTCATGCTCCTCTCGGCTTCCGGCAATGCGGCTGTCCTGACGTTGTTCGGGATGTCGGTCGGCACCTCGGTGGCCGTCATCAACTACATTTCCCGCATCTTTTCGCCCATCGAGAGCCTTGGCATGGAGATACAGACCATCCAGTCGGCGATGGCGGGCGTCAGGCGCATCGACGCCTTCCTTGACCAGCCGGAACGCACCATCCCCAAGGAGCGGGAGACCTCTGCCCGGGGCGATGTGGTGCTCTCTCATGTGACCTTCGGTTACGGCGAAAAGCACGTCTTGAACGATTTTTCCATGACCGTCAAGCAGGGCGAGCAGGTGACGCTGGTGGGCCGGACGGGTGCCGGAAAGAGCACAGTCTTCAAGCTGCTGCTGGGACTTTATCACCCGGAAGCCGGGTCGGTGACCATCGGCGGCGTGGATGTGGCGGACATCACGGACGCCGAGCGCCGCACCTGCATCGGCTGTGTGGAGCAGCATTTTGCCCGTGTGCCGGGTACGGTACTGGAACAGATCACGCTGGGCGACCCCGGCATCACCGAAGAGATGGCAAGGAACGCCGCGAAGCTTGCTGGTCTGGATGCCGCCATCCGGATCCTGCCGAACGGCTATGATACGGTGTGTACTGACGGGATGTTCTCGCAGGGCGAGTGGCAGCTTCTGTCCATCGCCCGCGCCGCAGCGGCAGACCCTGCCGTGCTGCTGCTGGACGAGATAACGGCCAACCTCGATGCTGAGACCGAGGACCGTGTCCTTGAAGCGCTTCGCCGCGCGTCCGAAGGGCGCACGGTGCTCTCCGTCTCCCACCGCATCTATGAGAACCGCGGCGGCCGGACGGTAGAGGTCAGGACGCAAAACGCATAAGAAAAAGTGAAAAATGAAACAAGAAAAAGCTTACTATCATCTGCCCGGACTGTTCGAGTTCTACGAGCTGTACCGGGAGTTCCTGCCCCTGTTCCGGGCACACAGAGAATACTTTTATGACTGGTGCGACATCGGCTCCATCTACGGCGCACCGGCCGACTGCGTCTGGGGCGGGGGACGGGCTGGCTTCGGGGAGCATGACCCCAAAGAAGTCCTTGCCCTGACGCGGGAATACGGCATCTCGGCGCGGCTGACCTTCAGCAACTCGCTCCTCCGGGAGGAACACCTTTCGGATAAAAAGTGCAACGCCCTCTGCGCCCTGTTTGAGCAGGAAAACCCGGTACAGAGCGGCGTCATCGTCCACTCGGAGCTGCTGCTGGACTACCTGAAAACACACTATCCGCAGCTTTATTTTGTGTCCTCCACGACCAAGGTGCTGACAGAGTTTCAGCAGCTCCGGGCGGAGACGGCCCGGGAGGAGTTCCGCTATGTGGTGCCGGACTTCCGGCTGAACAAAGCCTTTGGAGAGCTGGACAGTCTGCCGCAGGCGCAGAAAGACAAGGTGGAATTTCTCTGCAACGAGTGCTGCTGGGTCGGATGCCGGGACAGAAAGCGCTGCTATGAGAATGTCAGCCGAAAAAATCTCGGCGAAGCCTGCCCTGACCACATCTGTCACGCGCCGGGTGCGGAGGAAGGCTACCGCTTCTCGAAGGCGATGGAAAATCCGGGGTTTATCGGCATCAGGGACATTCAGGATGTCTATATGCCGATGGGATTTTCCAACTTCAAGATCGAGGGTCGGGGCCTGGGCAGTGCGCTGGTACTGGAATTTCTGCTCTACTACATGACAAAACCGGAATACCAGCTGCATGTCCGGGAGGCCATCTATCTGGACAATATGCTCGACCTGTTCTGAGGAACTGCATTATCTGCCACTCCGACCTGTCGGACGGCGGCTGGCGGTGTGCTATACTGGTAGAAAAAGCGGGAAGGAGACTCTTTCATGAAAAAATCTACCTCATGCGTCACGGTGAAACGCTTTTCAACACCATGGACGTCAATCAAAAAGAAAAAGGCTCACGACCCGAATGCTCCTTACGATGGCGGCGACGAGCCGGATGACACCGGGCAGAACGCCAAGAGCGGCGATCGGAAAGGCGTGGCTGATCAATAAAACAAGGGCTGCTGTACAACACGGTACAGCAGCCCTTTGCAGTTATTTCCGGCTCGTCAGCTTGTTCAAAAACATCACAGCCAGCACGATGACGCCGATGACCAGCACGATGCTCACCATCCCGATGACCATGATAGGAAGAGTCGTCATCCACGAAGTAAGATGCAGCATATCAGTCCCTCCTTTAGCTCAGCAGGGTCAGCAGCAGTCCGCCGGCGATGACAGAGGCTATCTGGCCCGAGACGTTGACACTGATGGAGTACATCAGCAGGAAATTCTGGTTGTCCTCCTCGAGGCCCAGCTTGTTGACGACACGGCCGCTCATGGGGAAGGCCGAGATGCCGGCTGCGCCGATCATGGGGTTGAGTTTTTTGCCCTCCGGGAGGAAGAGGTTCGTCAGCTTTGCGAACAGCACACCGCCGGCGGTGTCAAACACAAAGGCCACGAGGCCCAGCGCAAGGATGAGCAGAGTGTCGGGCCGCACGAACTTGTCGGCGGTCATCTGGCCGGCCACGGTCAGGCCCAGCACGATGGTGATGAGGTTTGCGAGGACGTTCTGCGCCGTTTCACTCAGGGTGTTCAGCACACCGCACTCCCGCAGCAGGTTGCCGAACATCAGAAAGCCCACCAGTGCTACGCTGGCCGGAGCCACGAGTCCGGCGATGATGGTCACGACGATGGGGAACAAGATCTTGGTCAGCTGGCTGACACTGCCCTTCTGGTAGGGCATCCGGATGCGGCGCTCCTTCTGGGTGGTCAGCAGTTTGATGACCGGCGGCTGCACGATGGGGACCAGCGCCATGTAGCTGTAGGCCGCCACCATGATGGCACCAAGGTACTGGGAGTGCAGGACGTTGGCCACGAAGATGGCCGTGGGGCCGTCTGCCGCGCCGATGACGGCGATGGAAGCGGCGTCCTTCAAATCGAAGAAGAAGCCCGCGAGGAAGAGGGTGAAGAAGATGCCGAACTGCGCCGCTGCGCCGAAGAGCATCAGCCACGGCTTCTCGAGCAGCGGGCCGAAGTCGATCATCGCACCGATGCCGATGAAGAGCAGCAGGGGGAACAGCTCGTTGGACATTCCGGCCTCAAACAGAGCCGAGATGGGGCCGACGGTGTCGCCCTGCGTGATAGCGCCCGATAAGGGCAGATTGACGAGGATGGCTCCGAAGCCCATGGGGAGAAGCAGGCTCGGCTCCATCTTTTTTGCGATGGCGAGGTAGATGAGCAGGGCGCCGATGCCCCACATCACCACCATCTGCCAGGTCAGGTTTCCGAAATTGGAAAAGAGACTGGCGAATGCATTCCAGAAATCCATGTCATTGCCTCCTTTGAAATCTGCGGTGCAATGACGAAAAAAGAGACTTCCGCCACAGCACCAATTACTGCGACAAAAGTCTCAAGCGAACACATGACATCGGGCATTTCTGCCGTGTTGACGCTGCCATGCAGCGCTCCCATAAGGTGGAGCGCCCTTTACTCCCTTTTATCCAATTCTATTAAACCAGAATATGCGAAGCCTGTCAAGAAATGTGCGGGACTTTTAGCTGAATCTTAGGGGGAACTCTGAATATAGAGTGAAAAAAGAGGCTGAAGAGTACGAAAATGATTTTTGCACTTTATTCTTTTACAACGGCCGCCTTCTCGATGCCATAGCGGGCAAAGAGGGGGAGGGCCTCCGGCGGAACCGTCTCGCCGCTGACCACGATGGGGATGGCAGGCGGGCAGGAGACCGCCGGTGCGGCGCAGATGCGGCCCACGGCCTCGGCGGCAGGGATCATCTCCTGCGGTGCAAGGACAGCTTCCCGGATGGTGAAGCGGCGGGGCTGTGCCTCGAGCGCCCCGGCCAATGCTGCGAAAGCGGCAGAATCGTCAGCCGTAACGGAGACATCGGCGGCAGGGGCCTCATCGCAGATGGCGTGCAGGGCCGTTTGCAGGCAGGCAAACTCTGCCGCAGAACTCTCGGCGGAAGGCATCAGCACGACGTAACGGGGGTCGGCATACTCGCACTCCACACCCCGCTCCCGCAGAGCCTGCGCCAGCTGCTGGCCGGAAAGCCCCAGCGCGGCGGCGTCCAGCGTCAGCTTGAGGGGTTCACGGTGCGCCCCGGTGAGGGGGAGCGCCAGCCCGGGCCGGAGGGCATCCAGCTCCCGGCAGAGCATCCCCAGCCGCCAGCGGCAGATGTCCAGCTTCTCCCGGAAGCCGTCGGCCAGAACCGCGTTGGCGGCGTCCAGCGACTGCAAAATGAGATAAGAGGGGCTGGTGGAGCCGAAGAGGGCCAGCGCATTGCGCACCGCGGCCTCGTCGGCCTGTACCGATGGCCCAAGATGGAGATACGCACCGCCCGTGAGGACGGGCAGCGTCTTGTGAGCCGAGTCACAGCAAAGGTCTGCGCCCAGCTGGATGGGGTGGCGGCTGCCCTCTTTCAAAAAGTGGAGATAGGCGCCGTGAGCGTTGTCCACCAGAAGGGGCAGGCCGTGGGCGTGGCAGACCGCCGACAGCCCCGCGATGTCCTGCACGAAGCCCAGATAGTCCGGGCTGGTGAGGTAGACGCCGAAGGGCGTACGGCCCTCGGCGGACAGCTCGTCCAGCGCAGAAGAGAGCGCCTCCGGCTCCACAGGGCAGGTGCAGAGCGCCCCGGCGGCATCCGGCGCAGGCCAGAGCCACTGGATGTCGAAGTCCAGCAGAGCTGCCGCGTAGAGCAGTGCCTTGTGGGCGTTCCGCGCCGCCAGCAGGACAGGACGGCCTGCCTTTGCGGGCCGCATTTGGAGCGCAAGGTGGAGCATGGCCCGGATGCACTGGCTGCTGCCCTCGGTGCTGTAATAGGTGCGGGCGGTGCCGAAGAGCTGCGTGGCGTTGGCCTCGCTCTGAGCGATGATGCCCTCGGCTTCGTACAGCTCGTCTGCGCCCGCAATTTCGGTGATGTCCAGCTCTTCACAGCCCAGCGGGCCGCGGCCCTTGTGGCCCGGCATATGCATCCGGGTGGTGCGCTGCTGGGCGTAGCGACGGACAAAATCGACGACAGGAGTGTTCATGGCTTTATTCGCAGGCTTCGCCGTCTGCGCAGGCGTTGCAGGTGCCGCCCAGCTCGATGGGAACTTCGATGCCCTGAGCTGCCAGCTCCTGGTTCTCAGCAACTTTTATCATGATGGCGCACTCGACGCGCTTCTTGAACAGCTCACAGCCGTACTCGTAGACGCCGGTGATGCTGCCGGTGGCGTGGTAGGCGTTGGCTGCACAGCCGCCAGAGCAGTAGAGCTTGGCCCAGCAGTCCTTGCACTCGGGGCGGGCGTAGGCGTTGCAGTGCTTGAACTCATCCCGCACGGCGGTGTTGGTGACGCCCTTCCAGATGTCGCCCATCAGGTACTTGGGGTCGCCGACGAACTGGTGGCAGGGGTAGAGGTCGCCCCAGGGGGTGACGGCCATGTACTCGGTGCCGGAGCCGCAGCCGGAGATGCGCTTGTAGATGCAGGGGCCGCCGGTGAGGTCGATCATGTAATGGTAGAAGGTGAAGCCGCGGCCCTCGCGGTCGCGCTTTATCATCTCCTTGGCAAGGATCTCGTACTGCTCCTTCAGGATGGGCAGGTCCTCGGCGGTGAGGGCGCTGGGGTCGGTGGGCTTGGTGACGACAGGCTCCATGCTCAGCTCCGTGAAGCCGAGGTCGGCCATGTGGAAGATGTCGTTGGTGAAATCGGTGTTGTAGTGGGTGTAGGTGCCGCGCATGTAATAGTTCTTGTCGCCGCGCTTTTTCACGAACTCCTGAAACTTCGGCACGATGGCGTCATAGCTGCCGTGGCCTGCGTAGTCCTTGCGGAAGCGGTCATGGACTTCCTTGCGGCCATCGAGGCTCAGCACGACGTTGTGGCACTCCTTGTTGCAGAAGTCGATGACATCGTCGTCGATGAGCATACCGTTGGTGGTCATGGTGAAGCGGAAGTTCTTGTTGTGGATCTTCTCCTGCTCGCGGCAGTAGGCGACGAGCTTTTTGACCATGTCGAAGTTCATCAGAGGCTCGCCGCCGAAGAAATCGACCTCGAGGTTGCGGCGGGTGCCGGAGTTCTCGATGAGGAAGTCCATAGCCCGCTTGCCCACCTCGAAGCTCATCAGGGCGCGGTCGCCCTGATAGCGGCCCTGCGAGGCGAAGCAGTAGGAGCAGTTGAGGTTGCAGGTGTGGGCGACGTGGAGGCAGAGCGCCTTGACCACCGTCTGGCGGTTCTTGAAGTCGAAAGCCATGTCTTTGTAGACGTCGGGAGCCCACAGCTTGCCGGCGGCTTCCAGAGAGGCCACATCCTCGAGGCACTGGCGCAGGTCAGCCTCGGTGACGTCGGGGCGGTCGGCATACTTTGCCAGCATGGCGGCCACGATCTCGTCGGCAGAGCGTTCTTTGTACATCGCAATGACGTCGTAAGCCACGTCGTCCACGACATGGACCGAGCCGCTGCAGCTGTCCAGCACGATATTATATCCGTTCAGTTGATACTGATGTACCATTTCATTCTCCAATCTGTAATTGCCATAAAAAAATGCCGCCCTGCAAAGGCGGCATAGGGTCTGCAATGATTACTTATTGCTGTTCTCGCACTTCTGGTTTGCGACGCCGCAGGAGGTCTTGCAGGCAGACTGGCAAGAAGTCTGGCACTCGCCGCAGCCGCCGGTCACGACGCTCTTGGTCAGGTCACGAGTAGCGATAGTCTTAATACGTTCCATAGTTGAAAACCTCTCTAAGCTCCAAAGTTTCGCATACAGCTCTCTGTATACAGTGTTATCTTTATGTATGATAACACGATGTGCGGATTCTGTCAAGATTTCGAGGGTAGGTTTTTATCCCAGCGGCTGATACTTTTTCAGGATGGTGTGCAGCCCCAGCTCCCGGGCGCGGGCCAGCAGGTAGCGGTAGCGGCACAAAAGCGCCTGCCGCTCGTAGATGCGCTGCTCGATGAGGTCGGAGTCCACCTCGAGATCGAACATCATCGCGTTCCGCTGCAGGCAGAACAGGCACTCTTTCAACTCTTCTTCCAGCTCGGGGTGGTAGCGCTCGTGCTCGTTGTCGCGGGGGATGCGGGACGAAAGCAGAGTCTGGGTGGTCTTGGATGGGGTTTGCAGCATAAGGCGTCCTCCTTTATTAACAAGTAGAAAATCAGGTACACCTTATTGTATGGTGCGGAACGTGCAGAAAATGCCACAAGAGAGTACAGAAGAAATTGTTTCTGCCCGGTCAGGCGTCGGCTTCTCTGAATTGCTCGAAAGTACGTCTGAATCGCAGTCTGCAAGAAAAAAGTACAACTTTTTTCAAAAATCTGCTTGACAAAATGCGCAAAGGCGGCTATAATAGCACACGTTGATCGGCTCAATGCCGCGAAACACAACAGGATATTGGGGATTTGCATAGTGGTAGTGCGGTAGACTCTGACTCTACTTGTGGGAGTTCGATTCTCTCATCCCCAACCAGAAAGCCATCTGATTCGTTCAGATGGCTTTTTTGTTTTATCTCTCGGTGCGTTTTTGGGCCGGTGCGACACAAAGCTCTGATTTTTTCTCGCCTGCCGGGGCTATACTGTTTCTTGATGCAACAGGGCAATACGGAAGATAGGAGCCACGCAAATGAGCATTTGGGACGCATTCGGCAAAGGACGATATAAGGGCTTCTCCCGGGAGGCGGGGCAGCTGCTGGATAAGGCGGTGGAGCTGGCCGGAGGGCTGGGCTGCAAAAAGGCAGACACCGGCCACCTGCTGTGGGCGATGCTGCAAGCGGACGGCGGCCCGGTGGCCCGCTTTCTGGCTGGGAAGAACATCTCGGAGCTGGAAGTGCGGCGTCAGCTGTCCGCCGGGCGGGATGGTTCGGTCACCAGGCTTGCCCGGGGCGATATGGCGGCGGACCTGCGCCGGGCGATGGACTACGCTATCATCGGGGCGCAGAACGCCCACCTGAACCGGGCCGAGCCGGAGCATCTGCTCTGCGCCATGCTGGAAGACACCGACTGCGCTGCGGGCGTTATGCTGGCATCCATGGGTGTCCAGCTCACCGAGGCGGTGCGGGAGTGCCGCCAGCTTTCAGGGCAGTTCATCCTGCCGATCCAGCCGCGCTCGGCGTCGTCGCTGCCGCGGGGGAGCCGGGCCAGCGACAAATACTGCCGCGATTTGACCCGCCGGGCGGCGGACGGCGAGCTGGACCCGGTGTTCTGCCGGGAGAAAGAGCTGGACCGGATGGTAGAGATCTTATGCCGCCGCCAGAAGAACAACCCCTGCCTTGTGGGGGAACCGGGCGTGGGCAAGACCGCGCTGGCCGAAGGGCTTGCCCAGCGCATCGCCGACAAGCAGGTACCCCGGATGCTCCAGGGGCGGCGTCTGCTGGCGCTGGACATGGCCAGCCTCGTGGCTGGTACGAAGTACCGCGGCGACTTCGAAGAGCGGTTCAAGAACCTGCTGGAAGAACTCGTCCGAGACGGCAGCGCCATCCTCTTCGTGGATGAGTTCCACACCATCGTCGGCGCCGGTGCGGCAGAGGGGGCTATCGACGCAGCCAGCATCTTAAAGCCGGTGCTGGCCCGGGGCGAACTGCAGCTCATCGGCGCGACGACGAATCAGGAGTTCCGCACCCACATCCAGAAGGATGCCGCCCTCGAGCGCCGCTTTGGCCGCGTCCAAATCGAAGAGCCTACGCCGAAGCAGGCCGTGGATATACTGGAAGGTCTGGCACCCCGCTACGAGCGGTATCACGGCGTCCGCCTGCCCAACGAAGCCCTGCGGGAGGCCGTGGAGCTCTCGGTGCGGTATCTGCCGGGGCGCTGTCTGCCGGATAAGGCCATCGACCTCGTGGACGAAGCCTGCGCGGCGGTGCGCATCCGGGCCGAGCGGGAAGGGGAGAAAGACCCCGTCCTCAGCCGGAAGGAAATTGCTCGGGTGGTGGCGCAGGCCAGCGGCGTCCCGGCAGAGCGGGTGGGCGAAAAGGAGCGGGAACGTCTGGCCCGCCTCGAAGAGCGCCTGAACGCCGAAGTCGTGGGCCAGAGCCGGGCTGTCGCCGCCGTGGCCGGGGCCATCCGGCGCAGCCGCACCGGGCTGGGAGAGCCGGGCCGGCCGATCGGTGCGATGCTCTTCCTCGGGCCGACCGGTGTCGGCAAGACCGCGCTGGCAAAGGCGCTGGCAGAGAGCTGGTTCGGCAGCGAGAAGGCCCTGCTCAAGTTCGATATGTCGGAGTATCAGGAGCAGCACACCGTGGCGCGTCTGCTGGGTGCGCCTCCGGGCTATCTGGGCCACGACGAGGGCGGTCAGCTCACGGAGGCTGTCCGCCGCCGCCCCTACAGCGTGGTGCTCTTTGACGAAATCGAAAAGGCGCACCCGGATATTCAGAATGTGCTCCTGCAGATGCTCGAGGACGGCCAGCTGACCGACTCCATGGGCCGCAAGGCGGATTTCCGCAACACCATCGTCCTGCTGACCTCCAACCTCGGCGCACGATTCCTCGCCGGGCAGAGCGCACCGCTGGGCTTCGGGGCGGGAAGCGAAGCCGCCTTTGAAAAGCAGTCGGAGGCCGCCGTTGCCGAGGCGAAAAAGTGGTTCCGGCCGGAGCTGGTGGGCCGTCTGGATGAGATCATCGTCTTCCGCCCGCTGGAGGAGCAGAGCCTCTGCTCCATCGCCGAAAAGCTGCTGGGCCAGCTGGAAGAGCGTGCTGCCCGCAGCGGCTATCAGCTGACCCACACGGCCCGGGTCGGCCCGGCGCTGGCGGCAAAAGCACATTCACCCTATGGCGCGCGCGAGCTGCGCCGACAGGTAGACCGGGCCGTGGAGCAGGCCTTCGCCGACCAGATCGCCTCCGGCAGTGTGAGCCTCGGACAGCATTGGACGGCAGACTGCACCGAGGACGGCACGATCGTGGTGCAGGAGACGCAGACGGCGGGTGTCGGCTGAAAAGCTCTTGCATCTGCTCTGGTTTTCCGCTATGATAGAGGGCAGGAACCACCAGAGGAGGAAGCCGAATGCGCTATCTGTTTTTGCTCAACCCCACCGCAGGCAAGCGGGACTGCACTGCCGAGCTGGCCCCGGCCATCCAGGCCGCAGCCCAGCGGGCGGGCATCCCGCCGGAAAAAAGGAAGGTCGTTGTGACCCAGTACGCGGGCCATGCCCGGGAGCTGGCCGCTGAGGCGGCGCACACCGCGCAGGCCGACGGTGAGCCGGTGCGCATCTGGACAGCGGGCGGCGACGGCACCTTCAACGAGGCGCTGACTGGGGTGCAGGGGTGCAGCCTCGCGGCGGTGGGGTGTCTGCCCTTTGGCAGCGGCAATGATTTTCTGCGCACCTACGGCACACGGGAAGAGTTCAATGACCTCGACGCCCAGCTGGCGGGCAGTGAGGTGGACATTGATCTGATGCAGACTGACCTCGGCCTTTCGGCGACCATCTGCGCCGCCGGGCTCGATGCACAGGTGGCTTACGGCATCCCGCAGTTCCGGCGCATCCCGTTCTGCGGCGGCGAGATGGCCTATGCGCTCTCCATCGTCAGGCAGCTCTGCGGCCACATCGGCCGGAACGTGACCTTTACCATCGACGGCGAGGAGCTGACGGTGGACTGCCTGATGTGTGCCGTCTGCAATGGCCGCACCTATGGAGGCGGTTTTTATGCAGCCCCCGAGGCTCAGCCCGACGACGGCTGGCTGGACGTCTTCATCATCCGCAGGGTGAGCCGCCTGACGATCGCCCGCCTGCTGGGGATGTACAAGAGCGGCAGGCACTTCCGGAACGGTGAGCTGACGGAACAGGCGAAGCCCTACTTCATCTACCGCCGGGCCAAGTGTGTCTCCCTGCGCCCGGCAGACGGACGCGGCCCTATCGTGGCGACCGCCGACGGCGAGTGCGCTCCCTGCGACGCCATCACCGCGCAGCTCAAGCCGCTGGCCGGGCGCGTCCTGCTGCCCAAACCGGCCTATGAGCGGTTCATGGCCCAGCGTGCCAACGTGTAAAATAAAAGTATGAGAAGCGCCCTGCACTTTTCTTTAGGGGCTCATCGGATGATCAACAAAGGCGGCGGCTTTCCTTGTCAAGGGAAGCCGCCGCCTTTTCCGTTATTTTACAGCCTGTTTCAGCTGCTCCAGGTCATCCGCATCCGGGTGAGAAAGAGCCTTGTCAAAATTCTCGATCATGGCATCCA
>ERZ1106943.2572-NODE-2572-length-15387-cov-2.884881_pt1 | contig 15387 bp, 12 predicted proteins | sample MGYA00403671_ERZ1106943 | MGnify/ENA primary metagenome ERZ1106943 (study PRJEB35170, sample SAMEA104062427) | human gut metagenome | biome: human gut; feature: human-associated habitat; material: faeces | place: Denmark | collected 2012-06-14 ...
AGGCACTGGACTCTGACTCCAGCATTTCAAGGTTCGAATCCTTGTAGCCCAGCTTTTGCACAGATAAAAATCTGTGCTTTTTCTTTCGGCGTGTGGCTCAGTTTGGTAGAGCGCGTCGTTCGGGACGACGAGGCCGCAGGTTCGAATCCTGTCACGCCGATATTTTTTAATCCTTGTGGATATGGATCTTTTATTATATAGGTTCATTTCATAAGGATTTTTTTATGGAATGGAAAAATCCTTATACGGTAGTAGAATATCCGCAGGAATTGTTAACGCAATTCTTGTAGTGTAAAGTGAATTTTGTAATTTTTTCTATAATAGGAACGTTTTCTTTCATAGACTTGTCAAATATCATCTGTTATAATAGAGACTGATATGCAGATCTGTGTCAGCGCTGTTATCGCAGACTCTGTATTGCAAAAAAAGAAAAAGAGTTTAAAGCAGCACAGAAAGGAATTAAGATGACAAAGATAGAATTTATCCGTGGGGAAATGATGGCAGCTATGAAAGCAAGAGATAAGAAGAGAAAGGATGTTTTGTCCATGCTTCTTACTGCACTGAAGAATAAAGCGATTGACAAGAGAGAAGATCTGACCACAGAAGAGGAAGACCAGATCATTTTAAAGCAGATCAAACAGACAAAAGAAACATTAGAGATGACTCCGGCAGATCGTACCGATATCATCGAAGAATGTGAATATACGATCAAAGTTCTTGAAGAGTATGCACCAAAGATGATGAGTGAAGATGAGATTACGGCGGTGATCAAAGAAGTGCTTTCAGAACTTGCAATCGAGACACCGACAGCAAAAGACAAAGGAAAGATAATGAAAGAACTGATGCCAAGAGTGAAAGGTAAGGCGGATGGTAAAGTGGTCAATCAGGTGCTTGCGTCTATGATGCAGTAAGATAAAGGGAAAAGAATGACAAAACAGGAAGGGAATAGAAAGCATGAAAACAGTATGGTTAGTAATACCATGTTATAATGAAAAAGAGGTGCTGCCGGAGACTTCAAAGCAATTAAAACAGATCATGCAGGATCTGATAAAGAAAGAAAAGATCAGCAGTGAGAGCCGTGTGGCATTTGTAAATGATGGATCAAAAGATACAACATGGAACATCATTTCACAATTGCATGAGGAAGATCCGATTTTTGTCGGTATTAACCTTGCACATAACAAAGGACATCAAAATGCATTGTTTGCCGGTTTGATGACCGCAAAAGAGTATGCAGATGCAGCAATTTCGCTTGATGCGGATCTACAGGATGATGTTGGTGCGATCGAAGAATTTATTGATAAGTTCAATGAAGGAAAGGACATTGTATACGGAGTACGTTCGGCAAGAACAACCGATACAAAGTTCAAAAGAGGCACAGCACATGCATTTTATAAACTGATGAAGATGATGGGAGCAGATACGATAGAAGATCATGCTGACTATCGTTTGATGAGTAAAAGAGCATTAGACGCATTATCGGAATATGAAGAAGTGAATCTTTTCCTGCGTGGCATGGTTCCGATGATCGGTTTCGAGACAGATGTGGTATATTATCAGAGACATGAGCGCTTTGCCGGAGAATCAAAATATCCATTAGGTAAAATGCTTTCGTTTGCGGTAGAAGGAATTACTTCTTTTAGTACAAAACCGATACGTATGATCACCGGTCTTGGCTTTTTTATTTTCAGTGTCAGCATTGCTTTATTGATCTATTTCCTGATCGTATGGGCATTAGGATATACTGTGACCGGATGGACAACGATTGTTATTTCTGTATGGGGAATTGGCGGATTACAACTTCTTGCATTAGGTGTAATCGGTGAATACATAGGAAAAACCTATCTGGAAGTAAAGAAACGTCCACGTTATAAGATCGAGAGTATTCTTTATACAAAATAGAAAATACAAAGATATGACCGTTTTTACATCACTATGGATAAAAAGTGAAAAACTGCCAGTAGAACAATAGGAAAAAGAAACGTCCTATTATTGTCAGTCAGTATTCAGATTGACAATAACAGGACGTTTTTGACTTGAAAAATGAGAGTAATGCTTAATCATCCTCTTCTGCAGATACAGAAAGAATCTGTCTCTTACGTGCCATTTCATCGCTATCTAAGTATTCATCATAAGTAGAGATCTTATCGATCAGACCACCCGGTGTGATCTCCATGATACGGTTCGCAATTGTCTGGATAAACTGGTGGTCCTGTGAGGTGAACAGTACAACACCGTTAAATTTGATCAAACCATTATTTAAAGCAGTGATCGATTCCATATCCAGATGAGGAGTCGGTTCATCCATGATCAGGACATTGGATGCCAGGATCATCATTTTTGAGAGCATAACACGTACACGTTCACCACCGGATAATACATTAACTTTTTTGATTCCGTCTTCGCCAGGGAAAAGCATTCTTCCAAGGAAGCCTCTGACATAGGTCGGATCTTTTTCGGGTGAGAATGGCATCAGCCAGTCAACGATCGTTTCATCACGGTTGAAAAGCTCGGTATTGTCCTTTGGAAAATATGACTGGCTTGTTGTAACACCCCATTTGTAAGTTCCTTCATCCGGTTCCATTTCGCCGGCAAGGATCTGGAAGAGTGTTGTAGCGGCAATTGTATTGCTTCCGACAAAAGCAACTTTATCTTCTCTGTTGATAATAAAAGAAATATCATCTAATACTTTGACTCCATCAATCGTTTTAGAAAGATGTTCTACGGTAAGTACCTCATTTCCAATCTCACGTTCCGGACGGAAATCAATATATGGATATTTACGGCTGGATGGTTTGATATCATCCAGTTCGATCTTTTCTAATGCACGTTTACGGGATGTAGCCTGCTTTGATTTTGAAGCATTTGCACTAAATCGCTGGATAAAGTCCTGCAATTCTTTAATCTTTTCTTCTTTCTTTTTGTTTGCTTCTTTCATCTGTTTTAACATCAACTGGCTTGACTCATACCAGAAGTCATAGTTGCCGGCATAAAGCTGGATCTTGGCATAGTCAATATCAGCAGTATGGGTACAGACTTTATTTAAAAAATAACGGTCATGGGATACGACAATGACTGTGTTTTCAAAGTTGATCAAAAACTCTTCTAACCAGCGGATCGCATCGAGATCCAAATGGTTGGTCGGCTCGTCGAGTAACAGGATATCGGGATTGCCGAAAAGTGCCTGGGCAAGCAGGATCTTAACCTTATCGCTGGCAGGAAGCTCACTCATCATCTGGTAATGAATCTCTGTCGGAATACCAAGACCATTTAACAGCATGGCAGCATTGGATTCAGCTTCCCATCCGTCCATATTAGCAAACTCTGCTTCTAATTCACTGGCTTTGATACCGTCTTCTTCTGTAAAATCCTCTTTGGCATAGATCGCATCTTTTTCTTTCATGATTTCATAAAGACGTTCGTTTCCCATGATAACGGTATCCATAACAGAATAAGCGTCATACTGGAAATGATCCTGTCGTAAGAAAGAAAGACGCTGTCCCGGAGTGATAATGACTTCTCCTTTGGTTGGTTCGATCTCTCCTGTCAGGATTTTTAAAAAAGTTGACTTACCGGCACCGTTTGCACCGATCAGACCATAGCAATTTCCTTCCGTGAACTTAATATTTACGTCTTCAAAAAGTGCTTTTTTGCCAAGACGCAATGTAATATTACTTGCTTGAATCATATTAACCTCATTTCTATCATTATATTTTGCGTTCCATTTTTTCATATCCTATAAAATCGCAGATCGATAGGATATAAGCATACATAATCTATTGTACAGAAAATTACAGATTTTGCAAGAAATATTTTGACATTCGAAAGATAAGTGTAGTAAAATAAAAATAGTATGCTGTAATATATCGGATCCGACAGAAAAAAGCATTCGATCATGCTTTTTTTCTCTTTCAAAAAGAAATGCAACATACATAACAGGGGACAAGGATGCTTAGAGATAAAGGATATATTTCTAAGCGTGGAAATGAGGATAAACATGAGCATAGATAAAAAGATACTGTCAACGATGCAAGAGGAGAACGATATGACGCAAAAAGAAGCAGGCAGCACAGGAAAAAGACATTTGCATTCGACTCTTTTTTCGGTATCAGCAGGCAGAGTTCTGACTCTGGGGGTGACGCAGGTAGAAGATGGGGTGCAATTTGCTGTCTATCTTCCTGATCATCAGGAACGCTATTTAAAGTTATACAAAAAAGGAAGAAAAAAGCCGGATTTTGAAATTCTATTGACAGAAGAATTTCAAGTAGGCGGAATTTATCTGATCACATTAGAAAAGAAAGCACGAAAAAGCAAAGACGACAGAGCCGTAGAGGAGATTCTGACGCAGGAATACGAATATATGTATGAAGCGGATGGAAAAGAATTTGTCGATCCTTATGCTGTCTTTATAACAGGAAGAGAAAGCTGGGGAAAAAGAAGACCGGTTCCTGTCCGTGGCGGGATCTGTCTGGAAACGTTTGACTGGGAGGACGATATCTGTCCACAGATTCCTTACAATGACCTGATCCTGTATCAGATGCATATGAGGGGATTCACAAAGCACAGTTCTTCAAAAGTAGAGCATAAAGGGACATTTCGTGGTCTGATCGAAAAGATTCCCTATCTGAAAGAATTAGGGATCAACGGAGTGATGCTGCTTCCGGTTTATGAATTTGATGAGATCCGCAACCGGCAGCAGGCTTATCAAATACCTGCCGATACGATGCCAAAAGCAGAAGAGAAGACGGTATTGATAAATTACTGGGGATATGGTACGAAAAATACCTATTATTTCGCTCCAAAAGTTTCTTATGCCAGTGATAAGACGAGACCATCCATGGAATTTAAAGAAATGGTCAAAGCATTGCATGCAAACGGCATAGAAATCATCATGGATATTTATTTTACACCGGGAACAAATTTGTTTCTAATGACAGATTGTCTCAGAAACTGGGTAATGCAATATCACGTCGATGGTTTTCGTGTCAATCAGGAAGTAATGCCATCGCTGACACTTGCTTCGGATCCGGTTCTATCGGGTGTGAAAATATTTGGAAATTACTGGGATGTAGCGGCTCTTTCCCAAGCCGGTATCTCAAGCCGCAAGAACACATTAGCAGAATATAATGAAGGATTTTTATGCAATGTCCGACGATTCTTAAAAGGAGATGAGGGCATGGTAGAAAAGGTCGTACATTCTTTTGCAAGAAATGAAAGTGCTTATTCGGTGGTCAATTTCATTACCCATGTCAATGGCTTTACGTTAATGGATCTGGTATCATATGATATCAAGCATAACGAAAGCAATGGAGAAGGTAACCGGGATGGTGCAGAGATCAATTACAGTTGGAACTGTGGTGTGGAAGGAAAGACCAGAAAGCGGACGGTTATGGATCGTCGTATGACACAGATCAGGAATGCCTTTTTGATGCTTCTGACAAGTCAGGGGACGCCGATGATCCTTGCCGGAGATGAATTTGGCAATACGCAGATGGGAAATAATAATGCCTATTGCCATGATGATGAAGTGACCTGGCTGAACTGGAATAAGACCAAAAGATCGGAAAGTATTTTTACTTTTGTAAAAAATATGATTGCGATGCGTAAAAGTTTTCGTGTCTTTCGACAGGATCATCCGTTACAGATGATGGATACGCTTTCCTGTGGTATGCCGGATCTGTCTATGCATGGAGTACAGGCATGGAGACCGGATTATTCGAATTACAGCAGAATGCTTGGTATGCTTTATTATGGAGCATATACTGCTGAGTGGGATGGTCGTTCGGTATATCTGATCTATAATATGTATTGGGAATCGAAATCCTTTGATCTGCCGGATCTGCCAACCAATGGAAGCTGGAAAGTGATGGTAGATACCTATGACAATACCTTTGATGCATCTCTGCTTTCCGTTCCGAAAACGGCTGCAGAAAAAAAGAGAAAGAAGAAAGCAGAACCGTATATTTCAAGAAAAACAGTAGTTGCTCCAAGATCGATCGTTATATTTGTGGAAGTATAATGGGGATAGAAATATAGCAATAGTATGTAGGCTGCCTTTTGGCAGCCTCATGCAGCTTTTATGCATGATCCGTATCGGAATATCCTATCGCAAAGATCAGATCGGATCATGGATACAGGATATTCCAAAGCCGGGATATTGGCGAAAAGAATCTTAGATGCTTTTATGACATCAGATCATGGTTTTCGGCAATTTCCTTGTAAAGATGAAGGGTACAGACTTCATCCGGCTCATAATGCGTACAATTCTTACATGTTACATTGTCACCGGCTGTTGAGTTTGTACAATGACATTCACCGTTTGGTGCATACTGTGTACAGCGTTCTGCGACTTTTTTCATTGTTTTTGCATCTTTTTTCATGGTTTCCTCCATTCTGCACAATGTGCTTTTTCATAGTATATATAGAAGACAGCGTGTTTGCTCTAAAAGGAATTGATGGATAGTCAATCTCGATTTAGACACGATGTCGTGATAGTAGTATGCTCAAAAAAGGAGAATTTATGATTGTTTTTAAAATTTTAGATACAAAAGATATGATGTCACATTTGTTATTGAAAGAAACCTTTGACAACTGGTTTTTAGTAGAAGCACAGGTGACAACATTTGCCCGTCTTGGCATAGCAGGCAGGAGAAATAGAAACTGGTATGATCAGGAAAACGATCAGACAGATCTGATCGGCTGGGGAGAAATGCGACCGTTCTTGTTTCAATATATTCGTGGAAAAAGATCACCGGAAGCATTTACATTTTCTTTAAAATTGTCAGAAATGGCAGCAAAAAACTGGATAAGAGAAGAAGGTCTGTATCAAAGGCTTCATGATAAAAAAGTGGAACTTTTGTTGCAATTTAGATATGAAAAGGATAGTTTATATTTGGTCACAGGGATTTCACAATTAGAATTTACAATGGATAAACGCGACGAAGATTCGTGGGATCTTCTTGTACCGCAAATTTTAAAAGCACTAAAAATTTCATTTGATAAAAATGTCTAATACATAATCAGCCATTTGCAAAACAAATCCCTGTGTTATAACAAATGTCCTAACAACAAAATGTTAAAATGCGTCACATCTTAATAGAAACACAATTCAAAAGTATGAATATGACGCATTCCTTTTTTGATGTAAGGTGGTTTCAGGGGCATTTTGATTTGCAAATGTCTGTCAAATACATAATAGAAAAGAGGTAATTGTATGTTAAAAACGCTTGGAGCGCAAGTCAAAGAATACAAAAAAGATTCTTTGCTAACGCCTGTTTTTATGATTCTGGAAGTTTTATTTGAGACTATTATCCCTTTGATGATGGCATCGATCATTGATGATGGTGTAAAAAAAGGAGATATGCGTCACATATATCTGGTAGGCGGCTGTATGGTCATTACGGCATTATTAGGTTTACTGACAGGTATTCTTGGCGGAAAATATGGAGCCAGTGCGTCAACAGGCTTTGCCAAAAATATCCGAAAAGCAATGTATGATAATATCCAGACATTCAGTTTTTCAAATATTGATAAGTTTAGTACGTCTGGTCTTGTTACCAGAATGACAACCGATGTGACAAACTTGCAAAATGCCTATCAGATGATCCTTCGTATGTGTATGCGTGCACCTGCGAGTCTGATCTGTGCAATGGCAATGGCATTTTATGTTAATGCAAAAGTGGCAAGTGTCTATCTGATCGCAGTTATTTTACTTGGTATTATTCTATTCTCGATTATTAAAGTAACGATGAATTACTTTGATAAAGTGTTCAAACGTTATGATAAATTAAATGAGAGTGTGCAGGAAAATGTATCAGCGATTCGTGTTGTCAAAGCCTATGCAAGAGAAGAGTATGAGCAGGAAAAGTTTTCTACGGCAAGTAACAACATTTATAAAATGTTTGTCAAGGCAGAAAGTCTGATTGCTTTGAATAATCCGATCATGCAATTTACGGTATATAGCTGTATTTTGTTGATCAGTTGGTTAGGTGCGAATATGATCGTTGGTTCAGCCATGACAACCGGTGAATTAACTTCGCTGCTTGCTTATTGTATGAACATTTTAATGAGTCTGATGATGCTTTCGATGGTATTTGTTATGATCACATTAAGTATCGCAAGCGCAGAGCGTGTTACGGAAGTTCTGAATGAAAAAGCAGATATTTGCAATCCCGAAAATCCGGTTATGGAAGTAAAAGACGGATCGGTTGTATTTGATCATGTGGATTTCCGTTATAAAAAAGATGCACCGGATTATGCATTAAAGGGGATTGATCTGTCAATCCGTTCGGGTGAAACGATCGGTATCATCGGTGGAACCGGAAGTTCAAAATCCAGTCTTGTCAATCTGATCAGCCGTTTATATGATGTAGAAAACGGAAGTGTGCTTGTTGGCGGAAAAGATGTCAGGGAATATGATTTGGAAGTACTTCGTAATGAAGTGGCTGTTGTGTTGCAAAAAAATGTACTTTTTAGCGGTACGATCTTAGATAATCTTCGCTGGGGAGATAAGGAAGCAACAAAAGAAGAATGCATTCGTGCATGCAAATTAGCTTGTGCTGATGAGTTCATCCAAAAACTTCCGAATGGATATGAGACATATATTGAACAGGGTGGTACAAACGTATCAGGCGGTCAGAAGCAGCGTATCTGTATTGCAAGAGCCTTATTAAAGAAACCAAAGATTTTAATCCTTGATGATTCTACAAGTGCTGTCGATACGGCTACGGATGCCAAGATCCGTAAAGCTTTTGCCGAAGAAATTCCGGGAACAACAAAGATCATTATTGCGCAGAGAATTTCGAGTGTATCAGGCTGTGACCGTATTATCGTTATGGAAGACGGTCAGGTGGACGGCTTTGATACCCATAAGAATCTGATTGAAAACAATCAGATCTATCGTGAAGTATATGAGTCACAGACAGGTGGCGGCAGCGGTGACTTTGATGAAGAAGGAAAGGAGTGATTGGATGGCAGAAAAAAAGTTTGAAAAAGGAAAAGAGAAAAAAGGATTAATGATGCCGGGGAAAAAAATTGAACATCCGGGGAAATTATTTGTCCGTCTGATGAAATATGTGTTAAAGAATTATACATTTTCCAGCGTTGTCGTTGTTGTCTGCATTATTGTCAGTGTTTTGGCAAATGTGCAGGGAACAATGTTTATCCGGTCTTTGATCGATGATTTCATTGAACCGATGTTAAAAACGTCTAAAACTGACTTCGGACCATTGGCACATAAGATCCTTCAGATTGCATGTTTTTATCTGATCGGTGTAGCAGCATCATATATTTATAACCGTGTAATGGTCAATGTGACACAGGGAACGCTTCGTAACCTGCGAAATGATATGTTCCATAAGATGGAACTGCTTCCAATCCGTTATTTCGATACGCATTCCCATGGTGATATTATGTCTATGTATACAAATGATATTGATACATTGCGTCAGATGATCAGCCAGAGTATTCCACAGACGATCAATAGCGCGATCACGATCGTCAGTGTCTTTGTCTGCATGGTTGTCCTGAGTATTCCACTTACGGTTGTTACACTTCTGATGGTTGGCATTTCGATCTTTATGACAAAGAAGTTAGCAGGGCTTAGTGGAAGATATTTTGCGGCACAGCAAAGAGATATTGGTTCTGTCAATGGATTTATCGAAGAGATGATGAGTGGTCAGAAGGTAGTAAAAGTCTTTTGCCATGAAGAAGAAGCGATCGAAGAGTTTGATAAAAGAAATGAAAAGCTTTTTGACAGTGCAAACAACGCGAATAAGTTTGCTAATATATTAATGCCGATCAATGCACAGATCGGAAATGTCAGCTATGTGCTTTGTTCGATCGTTGGTGGTCTTATGGCGTTAAAAGGCGGTTTTTCTTTGACAATCGGCAAGCTGGTAAGCTTCCTGACTTTTAATAAATCATTTAATATGCCGATCAACCAGATCAGCCAGCAGATCAATGCGATCGTTATGGCACTTGCCGGAGCAGAGCGAATCTTTGCTCTCTTGGATGAAGAACCGGAAGCGGATGGCGGATATGTGGAACTGGTCAATGCAAAGGAAAGTGAAGACGGAACGATCATAGAATCCAAAGAACGTACCGGACTTTGGGCATGGAAGCATTTCCATCAGGAAGATGGAACGACAACGTACCGTAAGTTACAGGGGAAAGTCATCTTTGACCATGTGGATTTCGGTTACAATGAAGATAAGATCATTTTGCATGATATTGAAATGTATGCACAACCGGGACAAAAGATTGCATTTGTAGGAGCAACCGGTGCCGGTAAGACGACGATCACAAATCTGATCAACCGTTTCTATGATATTCAGGACGGTAAGATCCGATATGATGATATCAATGTCAATAAGATCAAGAAAAAAGATTTACGACTGTCTCTTGGAGTTGTTTTACAGGATACGCATCTGTTTACAGGAACAGTAGCAGACAATATCCGTTATGGTAAGTTAGATGCGACAGACGAAGAAGTCATAGCTGCAGCAAAGCTTGCGAATGCACACAGCTTTATCAAACGTCTGCCAAATGGTTATGATACGGTATTGACCGGAGATGGTGCAAGTTTAAGTCAGGGTCAAAGACAACTTCTTGCGATAGCAAGAGCAGCGATCGCGGATCCTCCGGCATTGATCTTAGATGAAGCAACCAGCTCGATCGATACAAGAACAGAGCGACTGGTACAGGAAGGTATGGACCGCCTGATGAAAGGAAGAACTACTTTTGTCATTGCTCACCGTCTGTCAACAGTCCGTAACAGTGATTGTATCATGGTTCTTGAAGACGGAAGAATTATTGAACGAGGAACGCATGATGAACTGATTGATAAGCAGGGCAAATATTACCAGTTATATACCGGTAAGATCAGTAATGACCTTGCAGGATAAAAGAGTAAAATTGCTATGGTAATTCTACTTTTGGAGAGATGATATCTTTGCTGTAATGAAAAAGTTAATAAGAGAGCTCCTTCGGCTTATGGTCGGAGGAGTTTTTCTTTCGGATGAATAGAAAAAGCAGATTTATGATTTGGCTTGTAACTTGTTAAGAATATCATTATAATGAAACAAAGTGTATAGGAGTTGTATAATACCAAAATGAAAGTGAGTGAGCGTATGAAAAAGGTGGTTAGTATAGGGATACAAGGCTTTTCTGATTTGAGGGAGCAGGATTGTTTTTTTGTAGATAAGACAAATTTTATAAAAGAATGGTGGGAAAACCGGGATGTTGTAACATTAATTACACGTCCGCGGCGTTTTGGCAAGACATTAAATATGAGTATGCTGGAGTGTTTCTTTTCCAATAAATATGCGAACCGGGCAGATTTGTTTGAGGGACTTTCTATCTGGCAGGAAGAGACGTATCAGAAATTACAGGGAACATATCCGGTGATCTTTTTGAGCTTTGCGGCAGTGAAGGCGGGAAATCTGGAAGATGCCAAAATCCAGATCAAACAGGAGCTTGCAAGGCTGTACCGGGAAAACAGGAATCTCATGAAAGAAGATATTTTTGGTGAGGATGAGCGTGAATTATATTACCGGACAACAGTAGAGATGGATGATGTTACTGCACAGGATTCTTTGAGAAATTTGTCTGAATGGATGGAACGTTATTACGGCAAAAAAGTTATCATACTTTTGGATGAATATGATACTCCAATGCAGGAGGCATATATACAGGGATACTGGGATGCATTTACGTCTTTTGTGAGAAGTCTGTTTAATGCGTCTTTTAAGACGAACCCTTATCTGGAGCGGGCGATTATGACGGGAATTACCAGAGTATCCAAGGAGAGTATTTTTTCGGATCTAAATAACCTGCAAGTGGTTACGACGACATCTGATCTATATGCAGATTGCTTTGGTTTTACTGAAACGGAAGTGTTTCAGGCGTTGGACGAGTTCGGAATGGGAGACAAAAAGGATGAAATAAAAAAATGGTATGATGGTTTTGTTTTTGGAAAACATAGAGACATTTATAATCCATGGTCTATTACGAATTACCTGGACAAAAGAAAAATATATCCATATTGGGCTTCCACAAGCTCCAATGGGCTCGTGAGCAGACTGATCCGGACGGCATCTGCAGATGTGAAGGAGAAGATGGAGGATCTGCTGAGGGGACAGACGATCTCTGTAAATTTTGACGAGCAGATCGTATATAACCAGTTGGATGACAATGAAGAGGCAATCTGGAGTCTTCTGCTTGCCAGTGGTTATCTGAAAGTGCAGAATATAGACTACCGTGGGATTACTTTGGAACCATGGTATACGCTGGATATTACAAATATTGAGACACTGAGCATGTTTATGACAATGTTTCGGGGATGGTTTAAAAATAAAGATGCAAACTATAATGATTTTGTGAAGGCATTGTTAAAGGGAAGTCTCAAGGAAATGAATATCTATATGAATGATGTTGCACTTGCCACATTCAGTAATTTTGATACTGGCAGAAAACCTTCTGAAAAAAGTCAGCCGGAGCGGTTCTATCATGGATTTGTTTTGGGACTTCTGGTGGAGTTAAGGGACAGATATCAGATCCTTTCCAACCGGGAGAGTGGATATGGACGATATGATGTGATGCTTACACCGATGACAGAGACGGATGATGCGATTGTGATTGAGTTTAAGGTGCATGAATCGGATGAGGAGAAAACTTTACAAGATACGGTTCGAATGGCTTTAGAACAGATTATAGAGAAGAATTATGATGCAGAATTGTTGGCACAGGGAATACCGGCAGATAGGATTCGTCATTATGGCTTTGCCTTTGAAGGAAAAAAGGTTTTGATTGGAGAGCATGATGCAAAGTCGAATTCGATTAGTATGTGCAAATAAATGTGGTGTAATGTAAAATATAAGGAGAAAAAAGATAGATATGGGAAGGTGGTTTTATTATGGATCAGAGATATCAGAAATTAATGGATTGTTATGCCTGCTTTCAAAAGAAGATTTCTTTTGTGCCACAGGTAGCACTTGTACTGGGTTCAGGACTTGGAGATTATGCAAATGATATTAAAGTTGTGGCAGAACTGGATTATAAAGAGATTGAGGGATTTCCGACATCGACGGTACAGGGACATGAAGGAAAGTACATTTTTGGTTATGTGGGAACAGTTCCTGTAGTATGCATGAAAGGACGTGTGCATTATTACGAGGGATATGATATCAGTGATGTTGTTTTACCGATCCGTCTGATGAAACTGATGGGAGCAAAAGTGCTTTTTTTAACCAATGCATCGGGCGGGATCAATACGGAATTTCGTGCCGGTGACCTGATGCTGATACAGGATCAGATATCTGATTTTGTCCCTTCTCCATTGATCGGAGCAAATATGGAAGAGCTTGGAACACGTTTCCCTGATATGAGCGAGATCTATGATAAGAAATTACAGCAGATCATAAAAAAGACGGCAGCGGTCAATGACATTCCATTGGAACAGGGCGTTTATATCCAGCTTACCGGACCGAACTTTGAATCACCGGCAGAAGTGCGTATGTGCCGTATCCTTGGTGCCGATGCAGTTGGAATGAGTACCGCTTGTGAAGCAGTAGCGGCAAACCATATGAGAATGCATATCTGTGGCATTTCGTGTATTGCAAATATGGCATGCGGCATTACCCCAAATCCATTGACTCATAAAGAAGTACAGGAGGCAGCAGACCGTGTTGCACCACGTTTTAAGAAGTTAGTGACTAAGAGCATTATAAATATTGCAAAAGAAATTCCTTTAGATGAGTAGGAGGGATGCATCATGAAGATTCGTTTTTATCATGCGAGGATTCTGACGATGAAAGAGAAGGAAGCCGTCTTTGAAGGGGAAGTACATATAAAAGATGACCGGATCGTTTATGTCGGAACTGCCAAAGATGCACCAAAAGATAGCTGGGACCGTGAAATTGATGCAAACGGAAATCTTTTAATGCCGGGCTTTAAAAATGCGCATACCCATTCTGCAATGACATTACTTCGTGCCTATGCGGATGATCTTTCCTTGCAAGACTGGCTTTATCAAAAAGTTTTCCCAATCGAATCCAGACTGACAGATGATGCGATCTACTGGGGAAGTGTTCTTGCGATCATGGAGTATCTTTCCGGTGGGATCACAGCCGGTTTTGATATGTATATGCGATGTGAGCATACTGCAAGAGCTTCTCTTGATACCGGATTCCGTATGGTCTTTTGTGGCAGTGTCAATGATTTTACCGGTTCGGTACCACAGATGGAAGAAGATTATTATCGTTATAATGATGAAAAAGCAGATCTGTTATCTTATCAGCTCGGTTTTCATGCAGAATATACGACAAAGCGTGAGACCTTAGAGCAGATCGCAGCGTTATCACAGAAACTAAAAGCACCTGTCTATATGCATAACTCCGAGACAAAAAAGGAAGTGGAAGAGTGCAAAGAACGATACGGTAAGACGCCAATGACCTTTTTGGACTCGATTGGAATGTTTGAATATGGCGGAGGCGGTTTTCATTGTGTGCATATGACCAAAGAAGATCTGCTTCTTTGTCAAAAGAAAAAGATCTGGGTGATCACCAATCCTTCTTCAAATTGTAAACTGGCAAGCGGGATCGCTCCGATTCAGGAAATGGATGCAATGGGAATTCCACTTGCGATCGGAACAGATGGTCCAGCAAGCAATAATTGCCTTGATATGTTCCGCGAGATGTTCCTTGTCACAGCACTTGCCAAATACAGAGAGAATGATGCCAGTGCTGTTGATGCATTAGAAGTATTAAAAATGGCAACAATAGGCGGCGCAAAAGCAATGAATTTAACAGACTGTGATGTTCTGGCAGAAGGAAAAGAAGCAGATCTTATTATGATCGACCTGAATCAGCCCAATATGCAGCCAATCCATAATATACAAAAGAATCTTGTATACAGTGGAAGCAAGCAAAATGTAAAACTGACCATGGTTGCAGGAAAAATCCTATATGAAAATGGTGAATTCTTTATAGGAACTGATGCATATAAAATTTACGAAAAGGCAAACGATATAGCCGAAAGAATTGTCAAGTAAGAATAAAAAAGAGCCGTATTCAGGCTCTTTTTTTTGTTGGAAATGGATGATATTTTTTCTTCCAGACATTTAACAGATGTTTGATCTTAAAAGCTTGGTATTTTTTATAGCCTTGAATCCCTAAAAAAGCTAATAAAAAAATAAGGAAATGAGTAACAATAAGTTTCATAATGCGATGCATAAAAACCTCCTAGAAATGAATCAATAGTGAAAGCACAAATAATTAACTTTATCATAACAAAAATAAGGCAAATAGTCCAATACAATAAAAACTATTGCTACAGACTATTATTTGCAAACTTGATTCATAATAAAATCAGAGTATATAAGGAGTGTGG